>Ga0307377_10007182_pt1 | contig 11543 bp, 4 predicted proteins | sample TR3MG_FD_202535 | JGI IMG/M metagenome (GOLD analysis project Ga0307377, IMG submission 202535) | Soil microbial communities from Risofladan, Vaasa, Finland - TR-3 | ecosystem: Environmental > Terrestrial > Soil > Coastal area > Acid sulfate soil | place: Finland: Risofladan, Vaasa | collected...
CGCCGACCACAGGATCACTTCGCGCACCGGCCAGTGCATCAAGCTCAGCGCGGCAACCGCGAGCAGCGTACCGCCCAGCGCGCCGGCATTGTCCATCGCGCGATGAAATCCATAGGCCAGGCCATGTATTTCTGCCGGGGCGCTGTCAGCCAGCAGTGCGTCGCGGGGCGCATTGCGCAATCCCTTGCCGGCGCGGTCCAGGCTGCGCAGCAGCAGCAAACCGCCCCAGCCCGACACCAGACCCAGCAGCGGGCGCGCCAGGTTGGACAGGCCGTAGCCGAACACCATCAATCTTTTGCGCCTGCCATGCTTTGCATCGGAATAGTGTCCCGCCCACAGCTTGAGCACGCTCGCCGCCGCATCCGCCATGCCCTCCACCAACCCGAGTATTACCGGCCCTTCGCCGAGCACGGTCGCGATCAGTATCGGGATGAAAGGCGTCACCATTTCCGAGGCCAGATCGTTGAAAAAGCTGACGAGGCCGATCGCGATCACGGTGGCGGGCAGTTTGAATCTTGTCATTTGTTTCATAGTCGTTTTAGTTGGGCTTGGTTTGCGTTAAAATATAAATATTGGCTGATCAAACTGACTATTCCCGCAGTTAAGCGGATATAAGCGGCGTCTCCCAAACGTTTACTGGAGCTTCTTGCAAATAGCCCTATAAACGCAAGTTTTTGTTTTCGTACGGTTGATATCAATGCGCCTTATTGCTCCTATTTGTTCGCCATCTGGCGGCATATTTTGAAAACGAGTGTAACCAGGATCCGGTAAGATCGCGCCAGAAAGATAGCATTGCCCCGGTAGCTCAGTGGATAGAGCACACTCCTCCTAAGAGTGGGGCCACACGTTCGATTCGTGTTCGGGGCACCATATTCATTGCATCCTTGTTTGACAGGGATTTCAACCATATTCATCATGACATCCGGAAAGATAAACCTGGGTACCAGTATCCATTTGCATGCCAAATTTTAATGTCTCGGCCGCCAATAAGCTGTCATACGTTGATATCCCCGCAATTTCAATTACTCATGATCATGCTAAAGTCATGCTGACAATTTCAATGCAAACCAATTTAAAGGAAATCTGATGGGCTCAATTGTTAGCTATAAAAGACCGGATGGACAGACCGCCAATGCTTATCTTGCCAAACCAAAGGATATTGAAAATGCTCCTGCAATCGTAGTCATTCAGGAGTGGTGGGGCTTGAATGATCAAATCAAGGCCGTTGCCGATAAATTGGCCGTCGCGGGTTACCGGGCTTTGGTGCCTGATTTATATCGCGGCAAATTGGCGCTGGAAGAAAATGAAGCAAAGCATTTGATGAACGAGCTTGATTTTGCTGATGCCGCCGGTCAGGATATTCGCGGCGCAGTTCAATATTTGAAGGGGCTGGGAAGCCGCAAGGTCGGCATCACCGGGTTTTGTATGGGCGGGGCGTTAACCCTGCTTTCAAGTGTTTTTGTGCCCGGGCTGGATGCTGTGGTAGTTTGGTATGGCTACCCGCCATTGGATTATGTTGATGCCACGAAGATTACCGTACCCATCATGGGGCACTGGGCCAGTCATGACGATGTCTTTGCCATAAGCGGCGTTGATGAGTTGGAGAAAAAATTAACAGCGGCCTCGGTATCTTTTGAGTTTTTCCGCTACGATGCAAAGCATGCCTTTGCCAATGAAGAGGCCGATTCAAAAAATCTCGCCTATTTGAAACACGATGCAAAAGCAGCGGAACTTGCCTGGACCAGAACCATGGCGTTCTTCAGAAAACACCTTTAGGAAAAATCAAAATTAAATTTTCCCAATGATTGTCGGGTTAGCCAGCGTTAGGGTCAGCTTTCAATTCTTTCTAACCGTTACTTTCGACACATAGCCGTGATAAAAAGTGGCGCATCTGACCAAAATTGGTGGAATTGACTGACCTAAAGCAGACATGGCGACGTCTCCATGGTGGACGTTCGTCAATCGCCGATGCCACCCTTTTATCCTGATCAATTTCCTTGATGACGTGATCTGCAAGTAGGCATATATCTTTTATTTCCGGGAGCGGTTATATTCCTTCGGCGTAATCTTTAGGGGGATAGTTCTGTGCCGTTTTGGGCAGGATTATGGATTGCAGACAGCCTGGTAAGGAAAGATGCATAGCGCAGCTTCCAAAAACAAATTCCTTTCAACGTACGGCTTCACTTTCATAGTGGCAATGACCACGTTCGCGGGTAACAGTCGCGCGGCGGTAGAAACAACAGACACCCAGGAATTACGCAACCGGGCCAGGCAGGAAGCGCTTCAACGCGAGCGCGAGCTGAAGGCTCCCAACGTCAATCTCCAGGGCGCAATCCCGAGTGTCGGCATCTATCAATTGCCCGCGGCAGAGACACCCTGCTTTACCGTCAACAAATTTGTGCTGGAAGTGCCCGGCAATCTTTCGCCGGCAGCCCGTCGTTATGGTGCAAGCACGCTCCCGCTCGACACATTCCGTTTTGCGCAGGATTTTCTGGAGCAGTACAAGGGAAAGTGCATCGGGCGTGAAGGGATCAACATGATCGTCAAGGGTGTAACCGCGAAAATTTTGGAGCGCGGCTATTCCACCACGCGGGTTGGTATTCCGGAACAGGACATGTCGAGCGGAACGCTCAAATTGACGCTGATTCCGGGAATCATCCACGAATTGAGGTTTGCCGACCCGAACACGGCAGGAACCTGGAAGAATGCCTTCCCGACCTCTGCCGGGAAACTGCTCAACCTGCGCGACCTCGAGCAGGGGCTGGAGCAGATGAAGCGAGTCACAAACCAGGATGTGGAGATGCAGATCGTACCGGCGGCTGGGCTGGGCGAAAGCGATATCATCATCTCGGTCAAGCGCAGCAAGCCGTGGAAAGCCAGCCTAAGCCTGGACGACAGCGGCGCGAAAGGAACCGGCAAGACCCAGGCGGGGCTGCAGTTCGGATGGGACAACCTGCTTGGTGCAAACGATATACTCAATATCGGGGTGAGCACCGATGCCGATCGCAACAGCTACCTGCGCGGGACGAGCGGCGACAATATGTCTTATTCGGTTCCATACGGTTATTGGACAAGCACGCTGACCGCCAGCGAGTATCAATATCATCAGCGCATCTTCGGTACCGCATCAAGTTTCCTGTCCAGCGGCAAATCGCAAAACATCGAGGCGAAGGTGACCTACCTGTTCTATCGCGACCAGTTCAGCAAAAGCAGCGTCCAGTTTCGCACCGGCAAACGCTTCAGCCATTCCTATATCGATGACACCGAGGTATTGGTGCAAAAGCGCGAAACCGCATTTGCCGAGATCGCGCTGGTCCACAAACACAATATCGGCCAGGCCCAGCTTGATGCCACGCTGGCCTATCGCCGGGGTGCGCCGTGGTTCGGCGCACAGGCGGATCCCGCCGACTTGCCCGGCACCAGTCCGCACAACCTTTATTCGCTCGAGACCCTGGATGTTTCGCTGGTGGTGCCCTTCACGCTGAAGGATCGCCAACTCAGTTACAGCGCCACCTTGCGTGCGCAAAACACCAACACCGCCCTGTATGCCGGCGAATGGTTCTCCATCGGCAACCGCTGGACGGTGCGCGGCTTCGACGGCGAATATGCGCTGAGTGCCGAGAAGGGTTTCTTCATGCGCAACGAGATCGGCATTCCCATTACCGGAACCGCGCAATCGGCCTATGTCGGCCTCGATTTCGGCAAAGTATTCGGCGACAACACAGTCAACCTGCTCGGCAACAAGCTTGCCGGGTTTACGACTGGATTCCGGGGCAATCTGGGGCGCAACACAATGTATGACCTGTTTGCCGGATGGTCGCTATACCAGCCGCAACACTACCAAACCGACCAGCCTGCAATGGGATTCAGCCTGGTGTATCAACTGTAATCAAACGGCTATATAACAACGCTGGCGATTTATCTTTTGGGGGCACCATGTGTACACGCAACAAAGTGAACATTGAGCAGAACCCGAACAGAAACTCTCTGCTTCGTCAGTCGCCCTTGCGTCGTACCGTTATATGGCTCACGCTCATCGCCTTCATCGGCCAACCGATGATCGCAACGGCACAGGTTATCGCCGACCCGGCGGCCGCACCGAACAATCGTCCCGTCATCGACACCACGGCCAATGGACTGCCCCTGGTGCAGATCGCACCGCCAAGTGCAGCAGGGGTGTCCCGCAACCAGTACACCCAATACAACGTCGATCCTGCCGGGGTGATCCTGAACAACAGCCAGAACACCGTGCTGACCCAGCAAGCCGGTTATGTTCAGGGCAACCAGAATCTGGCGAACGGCGCTGCGAGCGTCATCCTCAACGAGGTGACCAGCACCAATCGCAGCCAATTGAACGGCTATACCGAAGTTGCCGGCCAGCAAGCGCAAGTGATCATCGCCAACCCCAACGGCATCACCTGTAACGGCTGCGGCTTCATCAATACCAGCCGCGGTGTGCTCACCACGGGTACCCCGGTCATGGGTGCAAACGGCAGCCTTGATGCGTTCCGTGTAACGGGCGGCGATATCCAGATCGGCAGTTCCGGCTTGAACGGCAGCAACTTGAGCCAGCTCGACCTCATCGCACGCAGCGTTCAAGTGAACGGCCAGCTTTGGGCGAAAAATCTCAACGTGATTACCGGCGCAAACCTGGCCGACTACAACACGCTGGGCGTACAACTCATACAGGGCACGGGAACCAAACCCACGGTCGGTATCGATGTCGCCTTGCTGGGCGGCATGTATGCCGACAAGATCCGATTGATCGGTACCGAAGCCGGTGTTGGCGTTAACAGCTTGGGGACGCTCGCCGCCCAGGCCGGCGACTTCACCCTGGACAACCAGGGCCAGATCACGCTGGGCGGCAGCACGACTGCCAGCGGCAACATCAGCATCAACAGCAACACCGGCATCACCAACAGCGGCACCATCTACAGCCAGCAAACGGCCCAACTTGCCAGCAGCAGCAACATTCTTAACGACACCGGTGCCACCCTGAGTGCCAACAATGTCGTGTTGAACACGGCCACAGGCGACATCACCAACAACGGTTACCTCTATGGCAACCAGGTCAACACCCTGAGCAACAATCTCTACAACAACTATTCGATTATCGGCAACATCGTCAACCTGACGGCGAACAACCTCTACAACACCGGCAATGCAGCATTCATCGGCGCAACGCAAACAGCCAACCTGGTTGTCGCCAACGCGTTAGCCAATACGGGCGGGGCAGATATCAACAGTCTGGGCGATATCAATATCGGTTCCGACGTTGCTGTCCAGGCCAGCGGGTATTTGACCGGCAATGCGGTCAGCATACTGAATCAGTCCTCTACCATCGAGGCTACCGGCAACCTGCGACTTGCAGCCGACACCATTGACAACCAGCGCACCGTGGTCGGGTTGGAGTACGGGCCATCATGGACGGGTACGCCGGTTGTGGGCACGCCGGTACAGGGCGGACCAATTGTTTATAGCTACACCCCAACCTACGCCGATCAGCAATTCACCGCCGCAACCACCCCTGCTGCCCAACTATTATCCGGCGCCAACATGTGGGTAGGCGGCAGTACGCTGAATAACAACTACAGTTCCATCATCGCGGGGGGAACATTGACCGCGCAAATGGCGATCAACAATTATGGACCGGAGTTTCTGAGAAGCGAGACCCGGTCCGGAACGTCCTACCATTGGGCGTCGATTTATCATCCCCAGCAGGGAAGTTGCGGCTTTGTTAGCGTAAATTGTGTTAATGCATATACCTCCTGGACACTTGTCACTGCGTCTTACAATCCATCGCCGACCTACACCCCGATATCGGGCCCGAATTACACCAATCAGGGAAACGCATCGTCCGCGTATCTTGCTGCCAAAAGCAGCTCAACCGTCGCGCTTCCCACCAGCAGCCTGTACACCATCCATCCGCAACCGGGCCAGCCGTATCTGGTGGTCACTGATCCGCGCTTTGCCAACTACGCCAATTTTATTTCCAGCGACTACATGTTGAGCCGCCTGTCGCTCGATCCGCAGCAAATTCAGATGCGCCTGGGTGACGGATTCTATGAACAGCAACTGGTTACACAACAAATTGCTGCCGACACGGGCCGCATCTATCTGGGCGGCTACACGGATGCCCAATCGCAGTTCATTGCGCTGATGAATTCGGGCATTGATGCTGCACAGGATTTCAATCTGACCGTCGGTGTGGCATTGTCGTCCGCACAGATCAATACACTCAAGCACGACATCGTCTGGATGGTGGATCGCGAGGTGACACTGCCGAACGGCACGGTCGAGCATGTTTTGGCTCCACAGGTATATTTGTCCAGTCTGAAGAATGCCCAGCTGAAACCGAGCGGCGCATTGATCGCGGCCAACGTGATCAACATCAATGGCGGCAGTGTCAACAACAGCGGCACCATCCGCGCCGACACCGCACTCTCGATCAATGCGAACGACATTGCCAATCGGGGCGGGACGATCAGCAGCGGTGGCAGCAATACGCTGGTTGCCGGCAACGACATCCTCAACCTGTCCGGCAACATCAGCGGTGCCGATGTCAGCCTGACAGCCGGGCGTGACATTACCAATGCACTTACCGGCCAGGCTGTTACCCGCACGTTTGGCAACAGTATCGTGAACGGTACCGATCTTGGTACAGCAGCCAGCATCAATGCCACCAATTCGCTCAGCATGAATGCGGGACGAGACATTACCATCAACGGGGCCTCGGTCAATGCGGGCGGTGATGCCACGATCAACGCCGGGCGTAACCTTGCCGTCGGCGTGCTCACCGCAACCGATTCGGCCACTTCAAACCAAAACGCCACTTACGACAAGAGCGTCACGCAGCACACCAGCAGCATACAGGCGGGCGGCAACCTCACGCTCGCATCCGGCAGCGACATGCACCTGACCTCTGCGGCACTCGGTGCCGGCAAAGACGCGGTGCTGGTGTCTGGCGGCGACCTGACCATCGATGCCGGCAAGAACAGCGCCTCCTCCGGTTACAACACGGGTTCGGCGATCGGGCGCTTCAACGACGAAACCGTACTCGGCTCCACACTGAATGCGGGCGGCAATGTCACCCTGGTTGCCGCGCAGCTGAATGCAGGCAACGCCACCACCGGGCGCAGCGACGGCAAGGGCAACATCACCCTGCAAAGCACTGACATCGCCAGCAAGACCGGCGCGCTTACGGTTGCTGCGGATGCCAACGTCAACATCGGCACGACAGCAGAGAATCACGATGCTTACACCGAGTCGCATGCTACCGGAGGCGGTCTGTTCACAAACACCACACTCGATGTAAGTAACGAAAGCAGCCGCACCGACAACATCGGCAGCAACCTGAGTGCCGACAGCATCAGCATTACCAGCGGCAAAAATATCAATGTCACGGGCAGCACCGCCGGCGCGGAACACAACATCAACGTGGCCGCGATGGGCGACGTCAATATCGCTGCGGCTACCAACACCTATAGCTCGGACCACTACAGCCACGAGACCACCACCGGGCTGCAATTCAGTGGCGGCAACCCATTCAGCATCACCGACATGGGTCCCGACATCACCAGCAAGGCCCATACCGACGGTACCAAGCAAAGCTTCAGCCGCAGCAGTTTCACCAGCAACAGCGGCAACCTGAGCGTCATGGCCGGTGGCAACCTCATTGCCGGCGGCACCGACCTTGCTGCCAACGCGGGCGAACTTGCATTAACCGCGGGCGGAACCGTCGCCCTGCTCACCGGACAGGACACGCTCAATCAGAACAGCAGCACCGTCACGGTCACCAACCCCAACGTCTTCACCAAGCAGCACCACACCATCACCGACAGCTATTCCAGCCTGGACAATCAGGGCAGCACCGCGCAAGGCAACAGCATCAAAATCAGCAGCGGCGCCGATACCGTCCTGCAGGCAGCCCAGGTTAAATCCGGTGCAGGCGGTATCAACATCGATGCCGGTGGCGATGTCAAACTGCTGGCCGCTGCGAACAACACCAGCAGCACCCACACCGAAACCCTTTCCACCGACGGCTTTGACCTCAATAGCGATGGATCGCTTAACGGCCTTGCAACGCGCCGCATCAACAACAAGGCAGAAAGCCAGACCCAAACCAACCAGGTAACCCGCCTCGCCAGTGCAGGCGATATCGCCACCCACTCGGGCGGCGACACGCTGATCGAAGCAAGCCAACTGAATGCGCAGGGCGCGATTGACCTTTCGGCCACCGGCTATGCTGCCACCACCAATGCTGCCACCACCAATGCAGATGGCAGCACCAATGCGGGCCGGGACGGCAAAATCACCTTCGCCGCCGTGAAGGACAGCACCTATAACAATGTCGTGAACAGCAACAACTCACTGGTCTGGCAAAACAGCAGCGGGAGCGGCGAAAACGTCGAGACCCTCAAGCTTGCCAACATCAGCGCGGGCAAGGGGCTGAATGTGAACGCCACGGGTGGTGTCACCATCGACATCCCGGCCGTGCAGGCCACGCCGGCACCGCCTGCGCAGACCGATGCGATGGGCAAGATCATCCCAACCGTCCCGCTGACCGCCGAACAACAGGCAGCCCAGCGCCAGGCCGACTTGAACAAGGGCATCCAGAGCCTCGCCAGCCAGCCGGGCCAGGCCTGGATCGGCCAACTGGCGAACGATCCCAAGGTACAGGTGCAGTGGAACCAGGTGCAGACGGCCGCCCAGCACTGGAACTACAGCCATGACGGACTGACGCCGGAAGGCATGGCGATCGTCGCCCTCGTCGTGACCTACTGCTCGGCAGGAGCAGCCAGTAGTGCAGCCGGTGCGATGACGGGTACCGCTGCCGGCACGACAACAGTCGCATCTGCCGCCATCACTGCGGGCCTCGTGACCTTGGCCAACGAGTCCACCCTTTCCCTCATCAACAACAAAGGCGACATCGGCAAGACGCTCAACGACCTGGGGCAGAGCCAGAACGTCAAAGCGCTGGTCACCGCGATGGTGACCGCGGGCATGCTGCAGGGGCTCAACGCCACAGCGGGCATCCAGAACGTCAACGCGAAATCCACCTTCACAGAGCAACTGCAGAAAAACCTGATCAACAATACCGCCAGCACCGTCGTCTACCATGCCATCAACGGCGGCGACCTGCAGCAGCAACTCGAACAAAGCATCCGCAGCGCCTTCATCGACACCGGCTCGGCGCAAACCGCCAACCAGATCGGTGACATGTATCAGAACGGCAAACTCAATGACTACACCCACCAGCTGGCGCACGCCATCGCGGGCTGCGCGGCCGGTGCGGCAACGAGCAACGATTGCAGCAGCGGTGCACTGGGCGCGGTAGTGGGCGAGATGAGCGCGGAACTGTACGGCGGCAATCGCACCAATGCCACCAACCTTAACCTGAACGGTTTGCAAACCGACACCGTCAACTTCGCCAAGATGATGGCTGGAATCGCGGTGGCAGTTACCGGGGGTGATGCGGCTGCAATCAACCTGGCGGCCACTGCGGGGGGGAATGCGGCACAGAATAATTTCCTCGGTCACCTTGCGCAGAATGAACGCGACCAACTGCGCGAGAAAGCAAAAAACGGCAACCTGACCACGACAGAAAGCGCCACCCTTGCCAAGCTTGAACTATCCGACCAGATGGGCGACGAACTGTTGAACAGATACCGTAGCGGAGAAACGCTGTCTGCGGACGATAAATACAACCTGAAGTTCTATCTATGGGCATACCAACAACAGAATGGAACACAGGCAACGGCAGACCTTGTCAGGAACGGCCCTACGCCGACCTATAACTTTCCCTATGCAAGCAGCACGGACAATCAGACTGCGGCATATGACAAAATCCGTGAAGCAAATGGCGGAGGATTACTGAGCTACCTCACAACCAGCCGTCCTGGCTCGGAGAATGCCACGATATTTGCAAATGCCATGCGCGATAGTGGCATGCGCGGCAGCATGTTTGGCGGTATCAACACCAACGATGCTTTCCTGCCATCGGCAAACAAATACGATTTCTCAACACTGGACGCACTCAGGAACAGTCCGGTACTGGGGACGGGAACCTATCTGGCCGGAACTGCGATGGGTGCAGATCAGAGCAGTGTGAATGCGGCTACGCAGTCCATGAGCAACGTAAGCGACTTTCTGTCGGCGCCCTTTTTACCGAAAGTTGGGTTGAATCCGGCTTTTGGGACGACATCAGTAAGTGCCAGTGCAGCGAGCGTTGAGGCCTATTCTGGTCTGAAAAACTCTAGCGGCAACACAAATGCATCCGCCAATGCCGCACGCAATCAATACTATGGGAACGGCGATAGTGCATCACCATCGCCGGGTACGAATACAGCGGGAAGTAGCGGGGCAAACGTAAATGGGTTGATGTCGCGCCCAGACTTTTATGTAAACTCACAAGGCACCATACTCCAAGCTACTGGATATCGATACATGAGTAGCCAATTTGCGGAACAAACACAATCGACAATGTCGGCACCTCTCAGCTATTTCGGGTTTACAAATTACGCTACCGCGAGCGAGGCGCTAAATGGATATCAGATCGATCCGATTCAATTTAATAACGATGCAACACTCAAAGGATCTTTTGATACTTTGCAGCTTTTCGGCCCCAATGGGTTTGTGAACGCTAAAGTGCCGCTAGCAAATGGCGGGATTGGACCTGGATTCGAACCATATACTTCATCTTATCCACTTCTCGGGAGTGGTGGTCAAGCGCAACTGGTGCCAGCTATCCCTGGTACAACCGTGAAACTAAATAACCTAATAGTGTTACCCAAATAATGACTACTGATGAGCTAAGAACACATTTGAACGAACTGGTTAACAAGTACGTTACGGATCAAGCCGTAAAAGAGCGATTACTTCACTTAGCGGAGCGAGAGGATATTCCTGCCAAGGGAATCTTGGTTGAGTTGACTCTGTTTACTTCTGGATGCATAAGCGAGGAGGATAGAAAGATGATTGGTGATATTGCATTTCATTTTTGCTGAGATCCAACTGAGTAATAGCCAAATAATAAGGGACAGACCACGGTTTCCATAAGTGCGCATAGTAACTTTCCATGGCATGGAGCAACTAGCGATCCTTTCTCAGAAAACCGTGGTCTGTCCCCTATTACTTTACAACTACCGCCAATCCATATTTTATATCCGGGTCAATATCCTTCACTTGACCAGTTATATTTACTTCCTGATTTTCATACAAATCTAAATCCACTACAGTTAATCAATCTATCCAACACAAAAGTCCCTCAATATCCGCCCATGAGTGAAGTAACAAACAATATGTTGAAAGTGGATACTCAATGAATACTAAAACAACTATTGCGTTTAATTCAGCCACTAGGCCTGTCTATTCGCACTTAGAGCCAGTTGTGGATATATTGCTAGAGAATGGAAATAAGCTTGCTAGGGATTACAAATGGGGAGAAAACAGGACAGGGTTTTACTGTCTTCTTCAGAAGCCGATAGATTTTGATTTGATTGAAAGAACATTTGAGATACCAAGCTACGTGAGGCTTGATCGTC
>Ga0307377_10007183_pt1 | contig 11543 bp, 13 predicted proteins | sample TR3MG_FD_202535 | JGI IMG/M metagenome (GOLD analysis project Ga0307377, IMG submission 202535) | Soil microbial communities from Risofladan, Vaasa, Finland - TR-3 | ecosystem: Environmental > Terrestrial > Soil > Coastal area > Acid sulfate soil | place: Finland: Risofladan, Vaasa | collected...
GTACGTGTCCGTGCCCATCTCGACCTCGAACGTGGGCTGGGTGAACCGGCCGATGGGCGCGGCCTTCTCGTAGACGTAGGCCGAGCCGTACTCGTCCTTCAACAACTGGACGAGGTAGCGCTTCACGCGCTCGCCCGGGCTCTCTCCTATCGTTACGGCCATAGCGTCAAACCTCCGCGGCTGCGACGCGGTTGATTACGTTATGTGAATGAGGGGATACTACAAAAGGATGACGTGCGGGAGCGAGGTCGAGGCGTTATTTTTCCTCGGACCGGGCGGGCTCGAAAACCTTAATAGTACGGGTAAAACTGTCAGCGACGTAGACGGCCCCATCGGGGCCCACAGTTAGGCCCGCGATTGTGTATATTCGTATCTTCGGTTCGCCGAATTCGCCGTGGTCAGGGAAACGGAACGCTCCCAAGTATTCCCCGGAAGGGGTGAAATACTGGACCCGATAATTCCCGTCTGCAGGTACGGAATCGGCTACGAAAACAGTTCCGGCCGGCCCTACGGCGACGTGACTCGGGAGGTTGAATTCGCCGGGGCCGGGGCCTTCTACCCCCCACTTACCGAGAAATAAACCGTCCGCCGAAAAATATTGTATGCGGTAATTACTACTATCTGCCACATAAACGTTACCGTTCGGGGCGACATCCAAATCGGCGATCCCCATAAATTCGCCGTCGGCAGACCCCCAACGGCCCCACTCGGTTATTAACGAACCGCTAGCGGTGAACCGCCGGATACAATTATAATTATTATCGAAGCCGTTATCCGCGGCGTATACGGTATTAGAATAGCCCGCGGCCACACGGTCCCACCCCACATTAACGCGCGTCGCCTCCTCCCATCCTCCGAAATACGAACCGGAGGGGGTAAAGGACTTTACGCGCGGCGAGCCGCCTTCGGCGATATAAACGTTACCGCTTGAACCGACAGCGATGTCTCTGGGCGAATATAATTCGTACGGCCGGGAGCCCCCGGACGCCCAAGCGTCTATCACCGAACCTGACGAGTTCAATATTTTTAAACCGGGCTTACTATCTTTACCCCGCGTTTCGCATACGTAAATATAACCTTGAGGGCCGACCGCTAAACCCTTTACGTTACCTAGCCGGGTTTCGTCTTCGGCTCCTCCGCCCCACTCACGAGCCAACTTGTAAACCGAAACGACGGCCTCGCCAGCCGACGAGTAGAACGCCGGAACGAGAAAAGCGAGAGTTAATATCAAACCCCGGCCTAGTGCGTATCTCATAACGAACATGACAAACCACTTGCCTCGACCGCCGTTTTAACGTAAATCCGTAAAAGAAAGGCGGTGCGAAAATAGCACGGATTGCAACATCCGACAAGTAGTTTTAACAGCCAACCGCGCATAACGGAACAATTACCGGTTATCCTTAAAGACATCACGATAATTTTTTAAAGATACGTCCAATGGACCGCGTCCCCCTTATTCAAATACGGACGGTATAACCCGACCATTTCCCCGATCTCATCTAAAAAATTGCGCACACCCGCGAGGTGTTCAGGGATGCCGAAAAAGCCCCTAATCGGTAAAGTCCGTAGGTCAACGCTTTTACCCTTCCAGTGGCCTTTGCCATCCGTCGCGTCGGTCTTTCCGCAAAAGTCCCCTTCTTGCGCGCCGGGTATTTTCGGTACGTGGGTACCTAAAGGCCGATAACACGAAGTGACTTCAATATTATCGCCGTATTTACGTTCTATCTTTATTTTATCCCGGAACTTATCCAGGACTGCTCTAATGTCCGGATGGATCCAAGCCTCCCAGGGACTGTTAGGGTTACCAACGAAATCATAACCTTCTCCCAGTTCTCCTAGCTCACGCTCTATGTCGGGTACGAGCGCCGCTTTTTCAACAACGTGTGCGGATCCTTCGCATCCCGGTGTGGGCGTAGTCTGGAACGGGAGTCCGGGAGGTGATACCCAAACGATTTCACCGGGGCCCCTTACCCTCGAATCGCCTGCGCCCTCCTCCGGCGGCGCGTTACCGGCCCCGCTCTTAAACGGGTCCCAGCCGCCGCCCCCTGGTTTCGGCACGGCAATAACCCGCCATCCGGTAGAAGTCCTTTCAACACGTACTACCTCGACCCCTTCCTGCCGCTCGATTTCTTCGCGGATGAGGTCTTCTTTCCCTTGCTCGGTGGTGAGCGTCGCCAGTAAACCCTCGAACGGATCTTCTTCGGCCATCAGTCCTCCCCGTCGATAAGCGGGAAGCCGTGCTCCGAGTGCGCGTCTAAACCGAACCGGCTATGCGGGCTCGATTTCAAATCGAAGTTCCCGACCGTCGGCGTCGGGACTGTCTTCGCCACCGCCAACGACAGCTTAATCTTCTTGGTCGTAACGTCGCTCTTGAACGCGTCCCACTCGTGCCAATACGTCGCCGCGGCGTTCCGCCCCTCACCGGTCCAGCCCTGCTCGCCGTACGCGGAGTTGATGCAGTGGTAGAGCGTCAGCGCCAGGCAGACGCGCCAGACGTACTTGTCGGCGCCGGGGTCCGTCAGCTCGTAGCGGTCGCGCAGGACCGCCTCTATCTCCGCTTCGGCGCGGTCCCTATTCGCGGTTACTCTTTCGTCGGAACACAGGTCCGCCGTTAACAACGGGTACTCGGTCCGCACGTCGCTTATATTAACCGGAGTCGTCCAGGCCATTATTCGTTCCTCCTTCTCTTGCTCGAGCCGCGGCCGCGGCCTTTGCCGGATGTCGCCTTCTTCTCAGTTGAACTCTTCCTAGCCGTCGCCGGGGGCGCCTTCTTGGCCGCCACCTTCCGTACCTCCAGGTGGCCCATCTCGACGCCGCGCTCGAGGCGCGCCATGTCCGCCGCGGCCTCGTCGAACGCGGTCCACTTGCCGGCGAAGAACCGTACGCCGCCGAAGACGCGGCCCCGCGTCCTCATGAGCGCCGGGCCGTCGCCCTCCAGCGTGCGCAGATATTCGTCCGTCAGTCGTCCCTCGTAGGTGGGCATAATAAATACCTCCTATTAGGAGTAACAGAACCCGCCGCTCAGTCAACGTTCCAAAAGGCGCTAAAACGCGCCAAAGGCGCTCGCCCGCGGCCGGGGGCGAAAAACGGCGCGATAAGCCAGGTACGAGCCCGGGCGCCCGTGGGCAACCCGGGCTCTTGTGGTTACGGTGAAGCGCGTTAGGCGTCGCCGACTATCGCGAGGTACCACGGGCCGTAGCCGAAGCGGTACCGCTCGTACGTCTTGGTGACGTAGTTGTCGGTGTGCTGGTCGGGCTCGAAGACGTTGACCTCGAGGTCGATGCGTTTCTGGAATATGAACGGCCTGACGGGCTTGCCGAGGTCGAGGAAGTACCAGGCGGTGGGGCTGGAGATGTAGGGCGTCTGGATGAGCGCGAGCTTCTCGAAGAACGGGTTGTAGCCGGCGTTCTCGGTGCCCGCGGCGCCCGGCGTGTTAACGAGCATCTCCCACGCCACGCCGGTATCGCCGATGCCGGTGACGACGTGGGTGGGCCGGATGTCGAGCGGGTTGCCCTTGGGGTCCGTGAAGGCGCGCATGACCTTGAGGACGTCGATGGCGTTCGAGAGCGAGGTGGATAGGGTAGCCGTCGCCACGGCCTTGCCCTGGTCGTCGTTGGACTGGTCGGCGCTGCCCGGGTGGTCGGTGTCGAAGAAGTACTGGCCGTCGTGGCACGTGGCCGCGGTGCCGTCGGTGATGAGCGAGCCCCAGTTCTCCTGGAGCTTGATCTGGTGGCCTATGGCGGCGCTCTGGAACTTCTGGCGGATGTAGTTGTGCCGGTCGTCCTCGACCATCTTGCGGTGGATGTCGATGGCCAGGCCGTAGGTGTAGTTGGTTAAGGAGTAGCTCTCGTCGTCGAGGCCGTAGTGGATGCGGGCGTCCTCGTCGATGCGCCCCGGGACCGGCAGGCGGCCGCCGAAGCCGTAGTACTCGGTTTCGCCGTCGCTCGAGGTAATCATCACGGCGTCCTTCCAGGCGGCGTCCTGGTAGTACGAGTCCTCGTAGATGCGGAAGAACTCTTCTTTGCACGCCACCTCCAGCACGCGCGCGAAATCGCTCGGCGAAAGGTTGGGTCCTGCCACTAAAATTCACCCCCCTTAAATTGGGATTCGGACAAGGGGCTTCCGCCCCTCGCAAGGGCCTGAAGGCCCTGGTTTACGGACAATAGTTGTCGACGGCGAGCACGGCCGTCGCGCTCAAGTAGTCGACGCAGCAGCCGACCTTGCAGCCGGTCGAGGAACTCGACTGGACCGTGGCCGGCGTGCCGGAAGCGCCCTCGTCGCAGTAGAACTCGGTGCCGACGTCGGTGACGGCGGGCGTGCCCTTGATGAACTCGAACAGGCCCTTGCGCCACACCTTGATCTTGGCGGTGCCGTCGCCGGTTACGGTCTGAGCCGCGACGCCGGCGAAGGTCTCGCTCGCCAGGTTAGCAGCGTACGTCACGTACCCGGTGAGCGCTGTCGTGTCGTACTCGAAGACCACGAGCGAGCCCTTGTAGATGGTAACGCCGCTCTTGACGACGTAGTGGGTGTAGGCCGAGTCGTCGTTGGGAATGCGGCGCGGGTTGCACTCGTGCTCCGCGGTGATGTTTCCAAATGCCACTTACTTCACCCCCCTTTGGGTTTGGTATAGGGCGGCGGGTATGAACCCCGCCGTTACAATTGGCCGTAGAGCTCGCCGAGGCGGCGCTCGATGGCGGCCTCGTCGTAGCCCATCGCCTTCAGCACTTCCACCACTTCCGGGTTCTCGCGCGCCAAAGGCGACGGTTCCGCGGGTCGGCCGTGCTCCTGGGGCTCGCCTCCGGTGGGCGCGGCGTCGAAGCGGACCTCCAGAGCCGCCGCGGCCTCCATCGCGAGGTCCTTATCCTTCAGGTATAGCTCGAGCCACTTGCTTTGATGGGCCGGCTTGGCGCGGCCCGCGCGGACCAGCGCCGCGGCGAAGCGGCTCGCCTCGGCCTCGAAGGCCATGCGGTCGTGGGCGGCGCGCTCGAGCTTCTCCAGCCGGAGCCTGTCGCGCTCCGATTTGACGGCTTCGAACTCGGTCGCGAGCCGCTCGTGCCGACCGCGCAGCGCCTCGAAGCGGGCGCTCAGGCCGTCGAGGCGGGTCTCCATCCGGGCGACGTCTTTCGCCGGCGGGGCCTCGCCGCGGAAGCCGAGCTTGCCGAGGAACCTAGCGAGCCGCCGCGACTTAGCGCCTTCGGCCTCGACCGCGGCCTTGTCTTCCTCGGGCGGCTTCTCGCCCTCGGCCCCGGCCTCCTCCAGCAGCGCCTCCAGCTCCTCGCGGACGCGCTCGCGGTCCTCCTCCGGAATCGGTTCGCCGGTGGACATCTTCTCGGTATCCAGCGCCGCAAGCGCTTCCTCCACGTGCGGGAGCGAGACGTTGCCTTCCGCGTCGCGGACCGGGAAGTGGCGCAGCTCGCGCGGGACCGTCTTGCCCTCCTCGTCGGCCTCGCCGCCCGGCTCTATGTAGGCGAACGACTCGTCGGGCAGGGCGTCGATATACTCTGCGTCCCACTCTGCCTCGGCCTCTCCAGCCTCCGGCTCCGGCTCCTCGGCGACGGCGTCGCCGGCGGAGAAGTAGAAGCCGCCGTCGCGGCGCGCTTCCATCAGCGCCTGGAAGCCGTCCTGCTCGCGGACGTGGGGGTCGAGGGTCAGGGCGACGTGGCGGATGACCTCGTCGTAGCGGCGGCCGCAGGCCGTGAGCACCGGCCCCACGCCGACGGATACGTCCTGGATGGTGCCGTCCACGATTTTCGCCGCGGTGTCCCCGTCGGTGATGTTGAAGACGCCGTAGAGCTTGCCGTCGGCTATTTCGAAGGCCTCCACCCAGCCGGCGTTGTCGGCGGGATGGTAGGAGTGGTGGTACGGGACCCAGGTCTTGACGCCGGCGGCCCGGGTATCGTTCACCCAGTCCCGCAGGCGCTCGAGCGTGACGTCGACCGTCTTGCCCGGGTCGTCGGGGAGGACGTAGCGGCCCACGCGGATTATCTCCTTGCGGAAGCGCGCCTCGGCCTTGAGCGTCCACTCGCCTTCGGCCTCCTCGAATTTCTCTTTGGCCTTCTCCCAGGCAACGTCGGCGCACTCCTTCTGCGCGGCCTCGTCGGTCTTGCCCTTGTCGGCCAGGCAGGCGAAGTAGGACTCGCGCAAGAGCTCGTTGAGCTCCGCGGGGGCGTCCGGGCCGGCCTCGGGCGGTTGGAGCTTTTTCTCGTCGGGCATATTGAACCCCTCCAATTTTAAATTATGGAAAGCTTGCCGGCCGCGCGAGGCGCCGGTGGTAAACGGTGGGATGGTTTAGTGGGGATTAAGGAATGTGCGAAACTTACTGGGGGGGAAAGCTTTTACTTATCTTCGGGGGCGACGGGGCGGAAGGACTGAATGCGGTGGCGGCCTTGGTCTAAAACGTAAACCGTACCGCTACGACTAACGGCGATGGGGCCGGAACCGCGTAAGTGAATATTTAAACCGCTGACCGAACCTAATAATGAACCCGTGCGGGAGAAATACATCAAGGGATTATAGCCGTTGTTGGCTACAAACACGGTACCGTCCGGACCAACGGCGACGCCGTACGGACAGAGATAATCGGGGTCGTCAACGTCGTCCTCACGCCATTGGGTTAAGAAAGAACCTTCGGCGCTGAATCGTTGGATACGGTAGTTGCCGGCGTCCGCGACGTAGACGGTGCCGTCCGGTGCCGCGGCTACGCCGAAAGGTTCCTCGAACTCGCCCTTACCTTTGCCGCGGGTTCCCCATTCACCGAGGAAAGACCCGGCGGGGGAAAAATACTGAATGCGACGGCTCATACCATCTAAAACGTAAACCATCCCGCGGCCGTCGACGGCTACCGAAATGGGGCAGATGAACTCGCCGTCGCCGGAACCCCGGAGCCCCCACTTCCCCAACGGAACACCTACCGGCGTATAATACCGGACTTCGGTCCTATTACAATGGACGGCGTAAACCGTACCGTCGGGCGCAACCGCGACGTCGGTAGGGCCGGTATATGCCATACATTCGGATTTCTCACCGCTGCCCCACTCTCCTAAAAACGAACCTGTTGGGGTGAAATACCGGATTCGATCCCTATGCGGCTCGGCGACGTAAACGCGGCCGTCCGGTGCTACGGCGATTGCCCGGGGCGGAGGGCATTCGCCCTTACCTACCGGCTCGACCTCCCAACCGCCGGCGTAGACGTATTTCACCGCGGGGGGTTTTTCTTTCCCGCAAGCCGCGAAAAGCAAAGTCAAAAAGAATAGAAAACCTAACCCGAGAAATCGGATCCCTTTCATGGCCACCCTAACCTTCAATATTTGATTCCAGGCCGTGGGCCTCATATAAATACTGTATAGCAGGCCGGTAATCTTCGCAGACATAGTAAGGCCCGTGCTTTATTCGTACGTTAAAGAATTCCTCTTGCCGCTGCTCCCAAATTTCGGAGAAATTACACGCGCAAATGTGCAACGCGCCGCCAGCCAGATACGGCTTACAAATCTCGACGACTTCCTCGGCTGAAATCCCGCTGAGGAAATACGATTCGCCGAAATGGCCGGGAACGTCCCCGGAAGTAGGGCGAGGCGTCGTGCTTATTACGAAAGTAGGTTCCCAAATACCGTGCGCGATAATAAATAAGTCGTCTATTCGCGGGTAGCGACTTAAACCGTCCTTCAACGATTGAGGATCGGCGGCCCAAAATTGGAAATCCGTAACCCACCTTTTTTCTTGCACTAAATATAAATCTATCGCACGTACATTACGCGGTATATCCGAAGTAGCACCGCCGGGTAGATCGCTCGCCCACGCTACGACGGATATCGTATCCGCGAAGGGAGGTCTTTTCTCCTCGCGCTTTTTAACACGTTTCGCCGCGCTACGCGCGATTACCGCCGCGAACGTCGAGTTCAACTTCGCTACGTTATGATTCCGTGACGGGTTATAACGCTGCTCAAGCTCCCGCTCGATTTCCCTGCGGAGTTCATCCTCCAAGCTATCTAACGTAGCCCTTACCTTAACCGTAATACTCTGTCCCATTTCGCCCCCCTTTTATTATAGCGGGTTATCGGTTCACCGACAAGGTGCCGCGGTTGGGGATAGGGTCAACCGGGCCGGCCTCGGGCGGTTGGAGCTTCTTCTCGTCGGGCATATTGAACCCCTCCAATTTAGATTATGGAAAGCTTGCCGGCCGCGCGAGGCGCCGGTGGTAAACGCTGTTATGGTTTAGCGGGGATTGAGGGAGATGGGAGACGTGCTAAGGAAAAGCCATTACTTATCTGCGGGGGCGACGGGGCGGAAGTACTGGATGCGGTGGTACTAATATACGAATAGAAGACTCGACCCTTCGGAATTAGGTATCCGAACGAACTTTCTCGGTTCGACGTCGTAACGCATGAGGAAAAATTCCTCGGGTTCGTCTGTTTCGCAAGCCATAAAATATATTTCTTTATAATTAGATTGCGCGGAATAAAAATATTTCAGGGCGATGCCGCCGGGGAGCTCTATATACTTTTTTTCGACTTCGCATTCTAGATACTCGCCTTCATAACGCATAGAAGCCGTGTAGTATTCTATTTCCCCCTTCACGGGCGTACGGTCCGAGTCGTTCGGGCGGAATACTGTGCAGTATTTCGCATCGCCCTCGGACGTAAGCATCCGTTTGGGGGCGAAATCCAATTCCGCATCCGGGTCGTCGAGTAGGTTAAAACCCGCTTCGGCTAAATAACCCCGTAGGCTGTACTTGTCCCTCCCGTCAGTGCGGCAGAATATTATCGTTTCGTCGTAACCCTCGTAGGAACCGTTTTCGGGAACGTAACGGTCGCTAAAACGTACGTAAGCCATAACGCGGCCGTCATCGGAAACCCAAGATTCTGGCTGCGAATAGGAATACGTCAACCTGGTAATAACGGCCGTTTCCATATCGTATCGGTACAACATCATACCCCTCCCCTGCGCGGGAGAAGTAGGCTTTTCCAAAAGCGGGTTCTCTTCAGCGAAAATGTCGCGCGGAGTTTCGGCTTTTAAAATCAAAAAGGACCCGTCTCCCGCGGCACTACTTAACCACATCCCTTGGGGGACGAAATCGGCATCCCTAAATCCGTTGGGTTCCGAGCCTAAGTCAAGATATTGGGGCGCTTCTTCCCAAGGTTGTGCGTAGATACGTTGGCGCGCGCGGTCTATATCGAAGTTAGGCCATACGGCGTTTGTGGAAATTATCTCGGCCGAGTAATTATCCGTTCGACGCAATAGGTGCGTACCAAAATTTCCGTCCAATCTTCGTACTATTATGTCGCCAGGTTGGATATCCAGCGCAGGATTCTGAGAGGCCGTATATAGAATAATAAAATTAATTAGCAACGCGAAGCCACAGTTACTCCTCATAATACTTCTCCGGTATCTCGTCGGGCGGTTCCTTGATGGACAACCAATTGGCCGCGATATTCTTTACGGAATCGTGCTGGTATTCGGAATACCAATCCATAGCGGATTTAATACCGTCCTTTACCAAACACCAACACTGGAAATACCCCGTCATACTATGGATTTCGCAGTCGGGGATACAAACACTTAAGAAATCCGGTAACACCCCGAAAGCCGTATTGCACCCCAATAATAACAATTTACCGCCCGCGGCTATAGGCCAAAAACTACGGTCGTTAATTTTATTAGCCTTGGTCGGGTTAAATCCGACGCGGTTTATTTTACCTTCAATATCCTTTTGGGGAATCTTTTTCTCGTCGTCTTCGAACCCCCCTAAAAAAAGTAATCCAACTTTATCAGGGTCGGGGCTTTCGTCGTCGCCGTGACTAATAATATGTATTTGATTATATTGGGCACGCCCGAAAGTGTTTTCCATGTATTTTTCGAAAGCGATTAATTCCTCGAACTCCTCCTGCGTTAGATGTTTTCTTCCGGTAAAATCTTCCCCCTCGTAGGCCATTGGCCCTAAATTGAATCGCCGCTGGTAACCGGCACCGATAAACGTAACGTTGCTTTCGCCGAACGTGTTTTTTAATAATAATTCGTAGTTCTCAATACTAACACCCATGGAAACGCCACTCAGATCCTTATAGCTTCCAACGGCAACGCCCAATACTCTAACGCCCTTCACGGCACCCTCTTTGCGGCGCCACTTACTTAACGCGCGGTCCTCGGCCCACTCCTTCTCGGTAAAATCCTCATAATACTTTGCTACCATTACCCACCCCCTATTTCCAACCGGGTTGCCGCGCTTTTAAGTATATACGGTTCGCGAATAGTAGTCAAATACGATTACTCCTTTTCAATCTCCAAACGTTTAAAATTCTTCCTCGCCGGAGTTTTTAGCCCGGATTTTTTCTACCAGACGTTCCGTCGCCTTACGCAACCCGTCGCGCGGTAATCCCTCGAGCCGATATTGGATGTCGCGGAGCCGCCGGTCGATATCCGCGCGAGTGCCCTTCATATCGCTTAACTCCCGCCAAATGCCGGTTATCTCGTCCAAGTGCGTAAACGGGTCCCCTTTTTGTTCGACAACTATCCGCATTTTTAGTCCTAGTCGTCGATTAACGGGAAGGCGTGTTCCGAATTACCGTCAAGGCCGAACCGGCTGTGTGGGCTTGTGCCAAGGTCGAAGTTGCCAACGGTAGGGACGGGTACCGTTTTCGCCACGGCCAAAGACAACTTTATCTTCTTACGCGTAACGTCGCGTTTGAATTCGTCCCACTCGTGGAAGTACACGCCGACGGCGGTCCGCCCCTCGCCGGTCCAGCCCTGCTCGCCGTAGGCGGAGTTGATGCAGTGGTAGAGCGTCAGCGCCAAGCACACGCGCCATACGTACTTGTCGGCGCCGGGGTCCGTCAGCTCGTAGCGGTCCCGCAGGACCGCCTCGACCTCCGCCTCCGCGCGGTCGCGGTTGGCGGTTACGCGCGCGTCCGCGCACAGGTCGCTCGTCAGCAGCGGATACTCGGTCCGCACGTCGCTTATATTAACGGGTGTAGTCCACGCCATTGCTTTTCACCTTCCTTGTTTCGCCCCGACCGTTTCCGCCACATCCCCTTCCCCCTTGGGCATGGGCTCTTCCTCGGGGGAGGCGGCGGGAGCGGCGGCCGAGGCCGGCGTCTCCTCCGGCATCTTGAGGCCCATCTGCGCCACCTTGTCGCGGCAGGCCTCGACGGTGCGGCGGTCGGCGTTGCTCGCGAGGATGTCGCGGCACAGCTCGAGGATGAACTCGCGCTTGTCGTCGCTCAGGGGCTCGGCCTCCAGGTAGCACGTCGGCGGCTTCGCGAAGTTGTACTGCACCAGCTTCTTGACGTTGTGCTCGTTCTCGGCGCGCAGGACGTCGCCGGCGATGCCGTCGGTGGTCTTGGTGAAGAACTTGGAGTGGACCTCGGCCTGCTTGTACGCGCCCACCTCGCCCTGCGTCACGACGCGGTCCGGGATGCGGAGCGCGCGGAACATCTCGACGTTGAAGTAGTCGAGCTTCCCTACCCAGTGGCTGCCGTCGCCGGCGGGCGCGACGACGTCGACGTCCCACAGCGGGTTGCGGCCGTCGTCGAAGACCTGGGGCAGCGTGA
>Ga0307377_10007185_pt1 | contig 11542 bp, 5 predicted proteins | sample TR3MG_FD_202535 | JGI IMG/M metagenome (GOLD analysis project Ga0307377, IMG submission 202535) | Soil microbial communities from Risofladan, Vaasa, Finland - TR-3 | ecosystem: Environmental > Terrestrial > Soil > Coastal area > Acid sulfate soil | place: Finland: Risofladan, Vaasa | collected...
GGAGCGGATGAACATGGGGGTCAGCACTGTGAGCTCGTCCGCGATGGTGCAGTAGGTGCGGCCGTCTTCGCCCCGCCAGACGCGGACGTCCTCGGGGTCCAGGTAGCGCAGATCGAGCGACGATGCTTCTTGAAGTGGCTGCCGCTTATCCATTGATGGCTCCGATCATGGAGGTCTGGCGATGAATGTCGAGGAGCTTGGCGTAGACGCCTTTCTTCGCCTCCAGATCATCGTGAGTGCCGGACTCAACAACGCGGCCCTCGTCGAGGACGAGGAGTTGATGGGCGTTCCGCAAGGTCGAAAGCCGGTGCGCGATGGCGAAGGTCGTGCGACCTTTGATGAGACGGGCGACGGCTTCCTGGATCTGCTGCTCGGTCTCGAGGTCGACGCTGGCGGTGGCCTCATCGAGAATGAGGATCGCCGGGTCGTGCAGTATAGCTCGGGCGATGCAGACACGCTGCTTCTCGCCGCCGGAAAGGCGGTTGCCGCGCTCGCCGACCTGCTCGTCGTAGCCGTCGGGCTTGCTGATGATGAAGTCGTGGGCATTGGCTATCTTCGCGGCGGCCATGATCTCCTCGGGGGCGGCGTCCGGCTTGGCGTAGGCGATGTTCTCCGCGATGGTGCCGCTGAACAGGAAGGGCTCCTGGAGCACCACGCCGAGCTTGCCGCGATAGGACCAGAGCGACACGTCGCGCAGCGGGATGCCGTCGATGAAGATCTCGCCCTCGTCGGCGTCGTAGAAGCGGCAGAGAAGGTTGATGATGGTGCTCTTGCCCGCGCCGCTCTTGCCGACGAGGCCCAGCATCTGGCCCGGTTTGACCTTGAAGGATACCTCCTTGAGGACTTGCTGGTGCTTCTCGTAGCCGAAGCCGATGTTGCGGTACTCGACCTCGCCGCGGATCTCCGCCAGCTCGATGTCGCCGCGGCCGCGCTCGCTGTCCGACTCGGCGTCCAGAACCTCGAAGACGCGCTCGGCGGCGGTGAGGGCGCGGGTGATCCACTGGGTCGACTGCCCAAGGAACTCGAGTGGGTGCTGCACCATGGCGAGATAGGCGAGGAAGGCGATGATCGTCCCAATGGTGATGGAGAGATGCATGTGGAGTATGCTCCCAAAGTACCAGACGAGCAGAGACCCGCTCCCGATGATGAGCCACATCAGGGGGAAGAACGTGCCGGCAGTCGCGTCTGCGTAGGCACCGGCGGCCCGCAGATCGTCGTTGCGGACGTCGTAGCGAACGATCTCCGACTGCTGCTGGGAGAATGCCTTCGTGACCTTCACCCGGCCCAGCGCATCGGAGACGAGCGTGTGGAATCGCCCCCAGCGATACCACCAGTTGTGGAAGGCGCGCCGGAGCAGCCGCCAGAGCTTCCGCACGATGAAGAAGAGGAAGGGCAGTGGAAGCATGGCGATGAGCGCAAGCTGCCAGTTCATCGCCAGGAGCACCACGCTGACGGTGACGATGGTGACGACGCTCACGAGCACGAAGGGGAGAGCGAAGGCAAGCAGCTCCTGGATCCCGTTGGCATCCTGGGTCAGCCGCGAGATGATGGTGCCTGTCGGATGGTGGTCGTAGTAGCGCATCGACAGCCACTGAAGTCGCTCGTAGAGCTGGGCGCGTATGTCGAAGCTAATGCGCGCTCCCAGCCACGCCGTCAAGCGGTTGCGCCAGATCTCCAGGCCGGTGTGGGCAATGCCGGCCAAGGCGAGGCCGAGCACAAGCCAGATGACCAGGTTGTAGTTGGCCCGTGGGCTGAGCACACGGTCTACGAGGACTGCCGTCAGGCCGGGAGGGACCAGGCCGGCCACGATTCCGCCCATCATGAGACAGCCGATGAGCACCATGCGGCCGGTGTAGGGCTTCGTGTAGCCGAGGAGTCGGCGAAGCGTCGCGCCCTTTCGCAGGCACCGCGGACAGACGCGAGTGTATTCGCCCAGGAAGAGACCGCACGTCGCGCACCGCTTCGCGCGCTCCTTCACCTCGGGGAGTGGCTTGCCGTCGATAAGGGCGTCGAGCTTAATGCGGACCCGGCCAAAGGCGTCCGACATAGCGTGGCTGAAGCTGAGGAGGTCGACGCGGTGGCCGTCGACGACCGCGCGTAGAGCCGCGCCCCCGACAAGGGTCTCGATCTCTACCTTGCTCACCCGCGAGAGCGCAAGATCCGTCCTCACTTCCGGTGCTTCACCGTTGTGGCCGAAGATGAGGAGCCGCTCTCCGGCGAGCGCGAGGAACTGCTCGCCGAAGCTGCCGTCCGGATTCAGGTCGCTGAAGGCGAGCAGGCGGATATCGGCGTCGGGGACGACGCCGTCCACGGCTTCCTGGACGTCTTCCGGTATGGAAATGTATTCGTCCATAGCACTGGACCTCACTGAATAGCGCCGGAAAGGGCGCAGAACGAGTACGAAGTGGGACGAGCGGCTTGATTGGCGACGGGAATGCGGAACCCGCAGGAGCGAGCGCGAGTTCCCTCCACGAGCGCGGAACGCGCTTGTGGGGCGGTGAGTTACCGCAATATGCCGCTGTTACCGAATGCGAAGCTTACCCATTGTAGTCCCCCGATCACCGAGAAATGAATCGCGCGCCTCCTCGCCGCCATCCGAACCGCAGGAAGGCGATGAGCAGGCGCGTCGAGGGCTGACGTCGCGTGGATCCTGCAGTACAGCTATGGTTTTTTTCCAGGTCAGCCAGGGGGAAGTGTAGCCCAGCCCGAGCGGCGTGTCAACCCCTCTCAGGCCGGAATCGACGAACAGCGGAGAGCCGCAATCCCACGGCCGCTCGCGGCGGGAGCAACCCCGCTCGAGGGGACGAGTTGCCGGCGGGGGCTACTCCTCCTCGCCGAAGTCGTCGGTGTCGTCCAAGTCTACCTCGTCGCCCTCGGGCTCTTCCCGATTGAGCTGGCCGGCGCGCGCAAGCTCGGCAACTCGGTCCTGGGGCGTCGCGTAGACCTCGCGCGGCTTGCGGCCGTCGTGCGGGCCGACGTAGCCCCGCTCCTCCATCATGTCGATCAGCCGGGCCGCCCGCGTGTAGCCCAGCTTGAACTTGCGCTGGAGCATGGAGGCGGAGGCGTGCTTGGTGGCGAGAACGAAGTCGAGCGCCCGCTCGAACATGCCGTCTTCGACGTCGTCTTCCCGCCCGCCCTTGAGCACGACAGAACCGGCGCTCTCGACGGCGCTCTTGGAGTAGTGGGGCTTCGCCTGCTTCTTCAGGAAGTCGACGACGGTCCCGATGTCGCGCTCGCTGATGTAGGCGCCCTGCAGCCGGACGGGCTTGCCGGTCGGCGCATCGAGAGGTAGGAAGAGCATATCGCCGGAGCCGACCAGCTTCTCTGCGCCGTTGATGTCCAGAATCGTGCGCGAGTCGACCTGAGAGGCGACGGCGAAGGCGATGCGGGAGGCGATGTTCGCCTTGATCGTGCCGGTGATGACGTTGACCGACGGCCGCTGGGTGGCGACGACGAGGTGGATCCCGGTCGCCCGGGCGAGCTGGGCGAGGCGGCAGATGGAGGTCTCGAACTCGGCAGCGGCCTGCATCATAAGGTCAGCAAGCTCGTCGATGACGATGACGAGGTAGTACATGGGCTCCATGTCCTCGTCCATGACGGCGCGCTCGTTCCAGCCCTTGATGTTGCGGACGCCCACGTCGGCGAACTGGGAGTAGCGGAGTTCCATCTCGCGGATCGCCCACCGCAGCAGTCCGGCCGCCTCCTTGGCGTCGTGGGCGACGGGCGCGGCGAGGTGGGGGATACCCTCGAAGAGGCTGAGCTCGACGCGCTTAGGGTCGATGAGCAGGAACTTCACTTCATCGGGCCGCGCGCGGAAGAGGACAGAAGCAATCATGGCGTTGAGGCAGACGCTCTTGCCGGAGTTGGTGGCCCCCGCGATCAGCAGATGGGGCATGGTGGCAAGGTCGGCCATCATGGGGTGGCCGGGGATATCGCGGCCGAGGGCAAAGGCGATCCTGGACTTCATGCGTTCGGCCGCCTTCGAGTCCATGATCTCGCGCAGGTGGACGAAGGTGACTTCGGGGTTGGGCACCTCGATGCCGACGACGCCTTTGCCGGGCACGGGCGCCTCGACTCGCACGGCGAGCGCCTTGAGGGCGTAGGCGAGGTCATCGGCCAGGTTCGTCACCTTGCTAACGCGGACGCCCGAGGGCAGCATGATCTCGTAGCGGGTGACGCGGGGGCCGCGCTCGACGTCGACGACTTGTGCGTCGATGCCGTAGCTGGCAAGCGCGTTCTCCAGCGTTTCGACGCTTGCGAGGGCGTCGCGCTCGGCCTCCTCCGACGAGGGGATTTCGGGCAGGAGGTCGATGGTGGGAAGCTGGAAGTCGGCATACTCAGCGCTGGGCTCGCGGGCATCATCCTGCTCTGCTCCGGCAGCGGCGTCGAGCAGCTGGAGCTGCGGCGGGCCGGCGGCTCTCCTCGCTTCTCCGGGTTCGCTCTCGTCAGCCTCGCTCTTCTCTTCGTCAGAGGCAGCTGCCGGACCGGGTGGCTCGACCTTGCGACGCCTGCGCTTTGGCTGCTCGGGCAGAGAAGCCGGTCGCTTGAACCAGGCGATGGGGAGCTCGTGGAGCGAGCGTGCCGCCATCTTCCCGAGGCTCCCCGCCACCCAGGCGGCGCCGGCGAGGAGCTTGATGAGAGGCGTGTCGCTGACATACCCGACCGCCCAGAGTCCGGCCAGGAGGAGGATCAGTATGCCCAGCGCCTGGCCGAAGAGCGGCCGAAGCGCCTCCGCGAGCAGCACTCCCAGCAGCCCCCCCGGCTCGGTCGCCAGGTCGACCTCGAGGAACCCCGCGTACGGTCGGGCGAGCTGCCACACGGCGAGAGCGAGCCACAGAAGGATTCCAAATCCCGTCGCAAGTCGACCGCACTCAACACGTTCCCAGGTCAGCACCATCACCCCACCCAGGAGCAGGAGGGCGACGGAGACGGCAAACGCGCCCGCTGTTCCGACGAGGAAGCTCAGAGCGTGATAGAGGAAGGGCGCCACAAGCCCCGACTGCCGACCGGCGCCCACGAGCAGCACGATCCCGAGCGCAAACAGTGCCAGCCCGACCACTTCGTAGCGAAGCCGCCGGTGTGGCTCGGCGGGAAGCGGAATTGGCCGCCCGGGGGAGCGCAGGGGACGGGCCTCCCCTAACTGCGAGCGATCTCTCATGGTGTCCGGACCTCTCATGTGCAGCGGTCTGAGCCTCGAAGGCGGAGACAAGCTCCTGGCCTAACCAGTTGTGATACGCCGCCCGACGTGACGAAATCGCCCGCGGGAAGGGGGCTACCCGCGGCTCAGCCGACACTAACAGTTACCATGTCTGTGGCCGGCAAGACAAAGCCCTACGGCAGGAGACGGGACGCCAGCGCCTAACAACTCCACGGAGTTTCGCGGCGACGGCGGCCGCCAACAACCACGGCCGCCAATAACGGCGGCCGCCAACAACCATGGCCGCCAATAACCACGGCCGCCACCAACGGCGGCCGCCAACAACCACGGCCGCATTGGAGGAGGAACTCGTGAAGAAGCGCCAGGCGCGGCGCGCAGCCGCGGCGCCGCAGTACGACATCGTCTATTCGCAGGACCTCGTCACCCCCCATGTGAAGTGGGCCCATCCCTACGCGGAGGGGCCCGTCCGCGCGCTCATCGTGGGGAGCGTGCACGAGGGGCGTACCGTCGTGGAGCTGAAGCAGCGGCTCACGCTCGACGCCCGCGTCGTCAGCATCGACCCGCGGTGGGACGTCAACAAGTGGTGCATGGACCGCTACCCCCATTTCGATCCACTGCCGGCCAACGATTACAGCATCGCCTACTCGGTGCTCGAGCCGGAGCTCGCCTCCGACGCGGGATACGACGTCCTCGTGATGCACAGCATCATCGGCTGGAACGACATGCCCAAGACGGTCAGGGATCTCGTCCATCAACGCGTGCGGCGGGGCGAGGGGCTGGTGCTGGTCCACCCGCAGCTCGGGGAGAAAGGGAAGGATAGCGACCTGTGGGATATCTCTCCCATCGTCTCGGTTCCGCCGACGCGCCTCACTGCGGAAGGGGCCGGGCTCGAGCAGGGGTATCCGGACCCACCGAAGCAGGCTATCTCGGGGAAGCCCTGGAGCAAGGCGGCCGACCACTACCTCGCAGACGGCGTTCCCTTCGAGGCGCTGCCCTACGGGCCGCTTCGTCACTACATCTACCAGCTCGGCAAAGGGGCGCAGGCGCTGGTGACCGGCGACAACGGCGCCCCGGTGGTGGCCGTGAAGGAGTACGGAAAGGGCCGGGTCGTGGGGCTGGCCTACCACAATTACGCCCTCTTCCCGGAGCTGGACATGCGGAGGGGCGAGCGGAATGAGACCTTCTGGGAGTACCTCTTCAGCCTCCTCATGCGATCCGTCGTCTGGGCCGCGCGGAAGGAGCCGAAGGTTAGGCTGACAGGCGTGGACCTGTCGGCAAAGCGCTTCGATCCGGAATCGGCCGGCGCGGGCGCCGCCACGATTCGGCTGCAGAACGATGCCGCGGCGAAGGCCGGTAGGATCGACGTCACTGTCCGCGACGAGCGAGGCGAGATCGAGCAGCAGGCCACCCGAACACTCAAGCTCGGCAAGGGCACGCGGGAGGTGCGGCTCTCCCTGCCGCAGGGCGCGGCCGCCAGCGGACGCCACCTCATGGACCTGATCGTCAGCGCCGACGGGAAGAAGCAGGACTGGGGCACCGCCACCTATGAGGTGCGGCGCTCGGCCCGCGTGGCCAAGGTCGCGCTCGAGGCGCAGGCCGTATCCGCCGGAGGGAGCATCGCCGGCCGGGCTCGCCTCTCCGGGAAGCCGCAAGGATTGACTCTCGTCGCCGAGCTGTGGGACCTCAGCGGCCGGCTTCTCAGCCGGCAAGAGAGCGAAGTTCGGCGAGGCCGCGAGGCGCAGTTCCGGCTGACGTGCCCCGACGCGCTGACGAACCGCGGCTGGGTGAAATGCACTTTGATGGACGGCGATCGACACGTGGATGAGGCGCGGGCAGAGATAGCGCTCACCGCCCCGCGCAGGAAGTGGCCGGACTACGAGGTCATCCTGCCGTGGCTTCACGACGGCGTGTGGCCCTGGACGGAGCTCGTGGAAGCCCAGTACGCCCAAATGGGGGTCACCAGCACCTCAGACACCCAGTACCATTTCCCGCTTACGGTCTCGATGCATCCCCCGGGCTTCGGCGTCTACTGGTATCGGCGATTCCCCTATCTGGAGCGGAAGGATGCCTACCGGAAGACCGGAGACACGAAGTGGCTGGAGCGAGTGCCGTGCATCCATACCGACGAGTTCCGCAAGCCCGTCGCGAGGGCGCTCCGCCGCGGGATTCCGCCCATCCTCAAGTACAGCCCCCTCGCCTACTACATCGCGGATGAGTCGTCCATCACCTGCTACGAAGACGCCCTCGACCTGTGCTGGAGCAAGGCGACGCTGGCGGAGTTCAGGAAGTGGCTCCGGCGCTGGTACGGCTCCCTCCACCGGCTGAATGCGGAGTGGGACAGGCGCTATCGCAGCTGGGAGAAGGTCATGCCGGTGACCTGGAAGGAGGCGCAGAAGCGCGGGAATCCGGCGCCGTGGGTCGACCACCGGCTGTTCATGAACACGACCCTCGCCGACGCCTTCCGCTATACCAGCAAGGTGGCGCAGAAGGTGGACCCGCAGGGCCTGGTGACGATCTCCGGCACCCAGCTCCCGGGATCGCACAATGGCTGCGACTGGTCGAAGATCGACAAGATCGTGGAGTACCTGCAGCCATATTCCGGCGGCGGGCAGGACGAAATGCACCGTTCCTTCAACCCGGACATGATCCTGACCGGCTTCACCGGGTACGCCTTGTCCGGAATCCCTCTCGAACACGAAATCTGGCATCGATTCCTGCACGGCCATCGCGGGGCCTCGATCTTCTGGGGCTACACGATGGTCGACCCCGATCTCACGATCAACGCCCAGGGCCGGTCGCTGCGGAAGTGCTTCGGCGAGCTGCGCGGAGAGGGGCTCTGTCGCGTCATCGCCGGGCTGAAGCGCCGGCACGACAGGGTCGCCATTCACTTCTCCATGGCCAGCGGGCACACGTGGTGGATCTCCGACGGGAAGCTCAAGCTCAAAGACATGGAGTACGGCCGCAGGACGTCGCCCAGCTTCAACCGGTTCATCGCCAGCCGCGTGGGCTGGGGACAAGTGATGGAGGACCTGGGGTACCAGTATGGCTACGTTCCATACTCCGACGTCGAGAAGGGCGGGCTCACCGGGTATCGCGCCCTCGTCCTGCCCGGTTCGATCGCCCTGTCGGACAAAGAAGTCGAGCAGATAAAGGCCTTCGTGAAGCGCGGCGGGTTATTGCTGGCAGACGAGATGCCGGGGCAGACGGACGTCCACGGAAAGCGGCTGCCGGAAGCATCGCTGGCAGAGGTCTTCGCCGGCGAACGCTATGGCCGAGGTCGGGCCGTGCTGCTGCGCCGGTGGCTGGATGAGTATGACAATCAGAGGCTGCGCTCCTTCGGTGAGGAGGTCCGAGAACAGGTGCGAGCGGCGCTGGAGACGTCCCGGATCAAACCCCGCGTGGACGTCAACGCCGGCGGGACGTACCCCGTGGCCGTGGAGCGCGTGTCCTGGAGCGGAGGGCGGATCGAGGCCCTCGCCCTTCTGAAGGAACCGGCCGGGCGGTTCGGCGAGAGCTCTGATGGGACGAGCGTCTATGAACCCGTCGCGGGGATGAAGCAGGCCGAGCGAGTGCGGGTGCGCCTCCCGAAGGAGGGGCACTGGTACGACCTGCGGGCGCACGCCTACCTCGGGGTCCGAGACGAGATACGCACGACCCTAAAGGAAGCGGATCCGAAGATCTATGCCATGCTTCCCTACAAGGTTGGCGGCCTGTCGCTGTCGGTCACCGGAGGGCGCGCTCCAGGCGGGGCCCTGAGCTATCAGGCCAAGGTCACCGCCGGCCGAGCACGCCCCGTGCGCCACGTCCTGAAGGTCGAGGTCTTCGGGCCGGACGGCGAGAAGCGCCACCTCTACTCGGGGAATATCGACGCACCCGCGGGAAGCGCGAAGGGCGCCTTCCGGCTCGCGCTCAACGACGCGAAGGGCACGTGGCGGATTGCCGTGACCGATGTCTTTTCCGGCGAAAAGGCCGAGAGGACGTGGACCGTCCGCTGAGGCACGCGCCGAGGAAATGGTGAGGAGGCATGCGCCCCGCCGCGCATGCCTTTTCCTTGTGACCTCCTGGGTGTCCGTAAGGGAGTCAGGCCACGCCGCCCACCAGTCGCGCCAGGTCAGCTTCCTCCAATGAAGACATGCTCCACGCGCCCGTCTCTGTCAAGGTAGACGTAAACGATCATATCCATCCCACCGAAGTAGATAAGGACCTTGCTGGATATCTCCCGCCGCTGATATGTGTATCCTGTTACGTAGTAGTCCTCAGGTGCGGTCCCCGCTTCATACAACCAAGATGGCTCCCCCAGCCGTGCCCTGACGTCGGCCTCCATCATGCCCAACTGGATCGAACGCGCTCGGCTGTAATAAGGTTCGTTCCCCTTGCGCCATGTGTGCTCGGCCACGACGTGCAGGGCAATCACGCCGGCCGCCGCAGCGATCAAGCAGCCCACGCCCCAGCGCAACGCCTTCCCGCGGTTCAGCTTTCCCTGCTCAGCACTACCTGACATGAGAACAACCCACCAGCTTCTCGAACGGAGAGCCAGTCAGCCCTCCCCGCCGCTAGCCGTCTCCCGGCGCGGCGACTTCGAGCTGGCTCAGGTTATACCAGCCCTGGGCGTCTCGCCCTTCGATGGCGAGGCGCACCGCCGGCTCGCGGGTGAAGGGGTCGATCAGCGCCACGGCCAGCCGGTATCGGCCTGGCTCGATGTCCGCCGGGAGGGCGAGGTCCAGCTTCACGTCGTGGGGGCCGGGCAGCCATTTCGTCACGTCGATGGGGTGGGCCGGATCCTCGATCGTGATCGGCTCGCCCCAGGCCCCCCTCGCCACGGGCCGCAGTTGCCAGGCGACAACGTAGCCGCGATAGGGCGGCGCGACACCGATGTTGTCCCACTGGCATTCGAGCGGGAGCGGCTCCCCCGCGATCGCCCGCGCCGGATGGGAGGCCGAGCGCAGCACCAACCGATAGCCCATCTTCCTCAGGAAGTCCTCCACCGCGCCCCACCAGCGCGGCGGGATGGGCGACGACTTGTTGTTGAACACCGAGCAGTGCCACCGAAGGGCCTCGTTGAAGGTGAACTCGATGTCCCAGCCCTCATCGGCCCAGTGCTGCATCGTCCAGCAACTCTCGAACACCACCGGCGCCTGCTTCCACGCCTCCCCCGCGCCGCCCGCGTCGATCTCCTGCTCATAGGCGTCGTTCATGTGGTTCCAGTCGGAGCTGAGATCGCCCAGGCAGTCGGCCCGCCAGCCGGTCCCGCCCGCGACCGCGTGGGCCAGCTCCTCCCGTCCGCCGATGAGCATGACCAAGGGCGTCTTCTTGAACGCGTCGAGATACATATCCACCAGCGCCTGTCGCACCTCCGGCCTGGCGTCGATCTCGCGATCGAGGGTGAGGGAAACGAAGTAGAAGTGCCATTCGCCCCAGTGCCCCAGCGACCGGATGTCGACGTGGTCGATGTCCGGATGGCCGTCATAGCGCTTCCCGAACTCGCGCACCAGCCGGCCCATGTGCTTCAGGTAAAGGGGGTCGTTGTGGTCCGGCATCCAGTTCGTGGGGCCGTCCTCGGAGACGTACTCGAAGCCCTTCGCGCCGAGGTCTCGGTACCACTGGGGCACGCCGCCGCGGCCGTTGGTTGGCATGATGCGGATCGCCACCCGCTGGCCGCGCTCCCTCGCCTGCTGGATGACCTCGTCGATCACCTCCCACCGGTAGACCCCGTTCTCCGGCTCGATCTCGTCCCAGTACCAGCCCCAGTAGGCGAGGGTCGATTTCGGGTAGCCGGACGGCTCTCCGTCGAAGCAGTCGCTGGTGGCAAAGCCCATGCCGGGATTGTAGAGGACATCGTCGATCTCCCGCGGCCGTACCGTCACGCGATTTGCCTCGCTGCCGGCTCCCGCCCTCGCCGGCTCGCCGGTGCAGCAGATGATCGCAGCAAGAAGAGCGACTGTCGTGGCGCGCAGTGACATCGCGGCTCCCTTCCCTCTATCCGATTCGTGCGGCCCGCAGATCGGTGCGGCACGGACGCTACCAGTCCAGATTGAGCTTCGCGAACTCACCCCCGTGGATCTTCTGGATTCGCTGCAGCTCCGCCAGCGTCAGCCGCCCGCCGGCCGCCGACGCGTTTTCAGCCAAGTGCTTCAGCGAGGTTGTGCCGGGGATGGCGGTGCACACCCCATCGAAGGACAGCACGAACTGCAGCGCCGCCTGCGACCAGGTCCGGCCGGCGCCCTCAGCGAGGAACTTCACCTCATCGAACAGGCACTGACGGCGCTTCGTTTCCTCCTCGCCCCAGCGCTCCCGCGCATCGTCGAGCTTCGTCGGCTTGCCCGGGTCGAGGTCGCCCCCGAGAATCCCCGAATCCAGCGGCGACTTCACGATCACCCCCACGCC
>Ga0307377_10007186_pt1 | contig 11540 bp, 26 predicted proteins | sample TR3MG_FD_202535 | JGI IMG/M metagenome (GOLD analysis project Ga0307377, IMG submission 202535) | Soil microbial communities from Risofladan, Vaasa, Finland - TR-3 | ecosystem: Environmental > Terrestrial > Soil > Coastal area > Acid sulfate soil | place: Finland: Risofladan, Vaasa | collected...
TGAGGTTCTTGATAAACTGGATCCAACACAACATCACGGAATCTCCCCCCAGTTCCTCATAGACCGTGGCCGGATCCAGTTTATCAAGAACCTCACGATGGTAGGCCTCAGTGTATGCGGTTTCATCATGATCTTCTTTATATCGCTGAAAAAACCAATATTTCGGAGCAAGTTTCTTGTATTCCCTGCCCTGAAACCAATCTGGAGCTCTGCCAGCGATGGACACGGCTCGTGGGTCTTTAGATGATCGGGCGAAATAGGAAGTATTCATCCGGTGGTGGTTGACTCATTGATTGCTATTGAGGCATTGGCCGTCATTACTGCCATACGCACTTTCATAATAGCGGCATCTCTGTCCTCACAGTCAGGGCAACAATCCATAATGGTATGTGCGAAAGCCTTGGCTGACTCACGAATTTTCTGGTAACGTTCCGGCTGATCATTCTTGGGCGAATGGTACTTGAATATGTTTTCGAGATCCATGTCATGCATTGCTTTCCTCCTGTTCTGGAATGAAAATATTGAGTAAAAAATCTGCTCGAAAAACTTTTATGTTTTTACGCGCTACTCGTTCAATAAAACAATCTACACACAGACTTCCACCTCCATCATCATCACGTTCCATGACCTTCTGCCAAATATCATCCGAAACAGTCCATGCGATGCGGAAGCATTTCCCACAATCTTGGCAAGACTCATATTCCCATACGTATCGACCTATGAAAAGATATCTGATGCGTTTCAGAGTTCTCTTGACTATCAATCTCCACATAGTCTCTTATTCTTTCGAGCAATGTGATAATATTTATGTTTCCACCGCACCCCCCGTCTGCCTGAATGGATTTCAATTTTTTCTATCACAAACCGGCACTTTTCCCGTCCATTTTCTTTGAACATGAAAGAAGTATCATCTATAATTTCCCCACAAAAATCACAGACGGGTTTCATCATAAGATTTTCATTTTTTTGATTTTGTGATTGAATCTCTCAGACCAATATTCTACTTCGCTGTCCGGGAACATTTCCTTGATTATTCGAGCAAGTCGAAGCCCTGTCTCGTATACAGGCTTAATAGCCTTCCGAGTCAAGCCTGCGTATTTCGGCTTCTTATACCCCTTATCATACAAGTCGTATATCCAATGCCTAAACTCCTGAATAAGATGGTCAGGAAGACCCAAATCTTCATATTCAATCATGATCTTATGGGGGTCATCCCCATTCCATATCCCTGAACTATTGAAGTCAGGAAACACCAAAATCTTCTTGTAGGTCTTTTTAGCAGAAGGTGTCATAGGATTATCTTAACTCATGTTCCTTACAAAATCTTACCCACCGCTTAAAGGGGGGGAGACTATCCTTGGTCGGAGAACGGGACAGGATAACCGAACAGCCACAATCCGCTGTTGCTACACAGACATTATTTTGATATTCTGGTTCAGAAGAGGTGTCGGTGATGTATGTACCCGTCCGCTCAAATTCCTCCATTTTGGCTTGATACCTGATTTCTTCATCATGTTCCGAGAACAGGTAATCCCCTATGGGCTTCAGATTCGTGGCCTTAATACACTCATCGCAGATTCCTATCTGATAGATGGTGCCATCATTCTCACTACCGTAGGGGGCGTGGATCTGGCCTACGATGCCAGCATGAACCATTCCATAATCTCGGTCCGGTTCTATGGGTTCCAAGACCTTCCCACATTTAACGCATTTCACGGGGGGAATGTAAGGCCGTTGGGGTAGATCGTTCATTTCTTTTTCCTTTTGGATTTCGTTAAAACTGTACCACATTTAGGGCAGAAATTCTGCTTCTTTGATATTAGAGGACAAGTCTTGTGAGCAGAGCATGATTGTTCGCACCAATACTCAGTAATGTCTACCTCTGGGGTTGAAGCCCCTTATCTTTGCGATGCTTGCGACAGGTTGTCAATGCTTCGTAATACGGGTTGCTGTTCATAGTCTCCTCCTGAAAGGGCCTTTTTAGACGTCTACCACCTCCACGACAAGCTTTTTCTTCACAGCGATGTCTTTCATGTGTCGACTGCCGGGGGATAAACCATTCCAGAATATTATGCAATGGGTCGCAACCTGAGCCATGACCTCATTCCTTTTGTAGCCGGCAGATTTCCCGTGAATATGCCACTCTGCAGGAAAGGGGTGTTCAAGAAAGGCGTAGTCCATAAAATCTCTGCTACCTGCAATAATGAGCCTCATATGGTGGTATCCGTGGATACTTTGGGGGAATTTGGAAGTTTGGCTACATGACCCCTGTAGCACGACGCCACATGCGTCTGCTTGGGTACCCTCGGACTAATTCCCATGCGATTCAGATTCGCGTATCGTGCTTCAAAAATTTTGTCGACATGCCGTTCCGTCAAATGTCGCCGGTATTCTCTAGGCATTTCGGCTCCTTCTTCCTTAAAAGCAGTGCTTGAGGATTACTCTCGGAAGACCACAACGGGCACATAAGCCACCAACCGATCCTGGTCGGAGGTGGTCGGAATGTCCATCCCCCGGCTTACATTGGCAATATCTCTGTGTGTTTCAATCCACGCACCCGTACGAGGGTGCGACTGTACCTAATATAGTGAATTCAATTTTTTCTACGCATTTAGCGCTCATATCAAATAATATGAGGCTTTCAGGCAAGGTTAAAGTTAGAGGTCAATTTTTTTAAGCCATCAACCCCTTCTTTTTTACGAGTCCCTGATAAACTGGATACTGGTTTTGTCCATCTTATAGACAGGTATGGGTTTGGTTGTCTCTACAATCTTCAATTTGCTCACAATTATCACGTCTTTGATTACAGGCTCGCCGTGGGTGCCTGTTCCAACTTCTCGGCCTTGAACCAGATAGACCGGTAGTTTCCCTTGTTTTGCATCGTCTGTAAAGTTCATTAAGTCGTAAAGAACGCCACTACATAGACTTGGAAGAACAATCTTATATGTGTCTCCAATTTGTACGGAGGCAAAAACAGCGACACCCTCTTCATCCCGAATACGGCCTAAATCTCCGTCATATACCCCGCTGACCTCATTTTCCGGGATATCTTTGAATCGAATGTACAGTTGTGTCGGCATTTGCGTTTGGTTATAATTGGCAGGGGCGCCCGGGATCGAACCGGGGAATATCGGCTCCAAAGGCCGATGCCGTACCGCTTGGCCACGCCCCAGCAAATTATTTTCTTTTCAAAAAATTTGCTACCGATGCCTTCGTATAGGGGTTTGCGTCTTCATCATCCCATGCACATCCTTTGACCCATTTGCCGTCGACCCAAGAGGCATAGCATCGGTCTGCATATTTCGGAAAGTCTGCCCCTTTGAGTTCCTTGTTCTTCTCACAATTGATCCAATCGCACAGGGCTGTGTTCGTGGTTCTATTGCATCTCAGACAAGTTACTGCGGGCATTATTGGTTATCCTTTTCACTTTCCGTGAGTCCGTTCAGGAATTTCAAAATCTCTTCATCGTCTTTGAATTTCGGAGCCTTTCCGAGGTCTTCAAGAGCTTTGGCTGTACCGAATGGAGTTCCTGTGTCCCAATGGAACTCATCGAAAAGAAAATTGGATCCGAACTTCCATCGGCTGATGATGAAACAATTATTTCCTCCCTCATGTTTCTTACCGTCGCCCTTACGGAATATTCCAAATGATGCGTTCCGTGCATCAATTTTATAGACGTTCCCATCTACACATTTATCGAGAGGTATCATTGCTTACCTTGACCACCCTGAAACCCCCGAAGGGTTCAGGATCTTGTTTCAGACAAAAAATCGGGACTCGGGGATTTGAACCCCGGATTTCACGATCCCGAACCGTGCGCCTTACCAGACTAGGCCAAGTCCCGTTTATTGATTATGTATTCACCTGCACCGATCAACCTATCTTCACACTTAGTCCCCCATCATCAAAAAAGAAAAGATATAGACACTAACTATTCCCATTACCCCTATCAAATCAGATAAAATGTCATGCCAGTCAAATAATTGTTTTTTCTTATTTAATCTGTCAATAATTTCTTTCAAAACCCCGAGTGCAATAACACCGATGGGTACCCACCACCATTGAGATACCTGTAACAGTTCTAATATTGTCAAACCTACAAAGGTTAGTATTGAAGATACTGTAATATGCAAAAATTTATCTTTTTCACCGCGCCCAAATTTCAACATTGTCCACACAGCATATCCCATAATACATACAAAACTGATCACATGATTCAAATAAAACACATGACCACTACCAGTTTCAAACTGTAACATTTTTGGTTCCCTTTAGTAAAAATCACAGGCCTTGTATCAACTTTTCCTTATCTTCCTTGGAAAGAGCCTTGATCCTCTGCTCTTCCCTCAGAGCCTCAGAATACGTCCCGACTTTCTTATGATACACGAGCCTCACGGGGAGGCCTAGTGCTATCACTGCCCGGGATCCAACACGTGCGTTGTGTTTAGCTATTCTGTCCTTGATATTTGTTGTTATCCCAGTGTACAAGGCACCTGAAGTACATCGAACCATGTAAAGGTGCCAAACACTGTTCATTACAATCACCGTTGTAACAGCCCACTGGATATATCGGGGCGACTGGATTTGAACCAGCGGCCACCTGAACCCCATTCAGGTGCGCTACCAGGCTGCGCTACGCCCCGACGAGTCCTTTACAAGGAACAATTTTTTACAGTTCTTAAATTTGACATACTCTTTTTCGTCTTTAACATACAAGAAAGTACTGTCTTTGTCATAAGGGACAACACACCCATACACTTTGATTTTTGTCATGTCGGTTTTAACCAAAGTGACTATTAAGGGATCATTGTACGTTTTTGTCCCCTCGAGTACCCCTATATACGTGGTGTGCGTGTGCACACAATTCAAAAGTAACAACGCCAAAAACACGAGTTTTTTCAAGAAGCCTCCCTGACAAAATATGGCTGACCCGGAAGGATTCGAATACAGGAACCAAAATCCTGTGTCTTACCACTTGACAACGAGCCAGTAAAATAATCGGGGTGATAGGATTTGAACCTACGACAACCTGGTCCCAAACCAGGTGCGCTACCAGACTGCGCTACACCCCGTTATTGTTTGTAAATTCAGTTTCAAGCCACACACCTATGTACGAGGGTGCGACTCCACTCTTCCTTGGTAACTTTCCGCTTATTGATTTTCCTTTTACAAGAAAGTCCTTCTGATACAAAACTATTGAAATTTGCTACCTCCGGCGAACAACTGGTCTCACACATTGATAGTGGAGGAGCCTTCTTTGCCATTGCCCGGCATTTCAGCCATGCATCCTTCACGCTCATATCTAGTCCGCAGGTAACCTCCCCGTCTCGATACAGGTACGTGCATGTCGAAAACCCCTTCACACCCACCCTTAACTCAGCCTTGGCTCTGTGACACGGCCATGTGATGGGCTTGTGATATACACCCCTTTCAGAGCCTTCAGGGAGCATCTCCATGACCTTGGCCTCAGGGGCTATCTTATTACTAAAACACGCCACCTGCTCAATGGTGAACTTATCGGCTGTCCCGCGGGGTGGCATGAGTTGTATATCAATTATTCTATCATACTTCTTTCTTGTGTTCTTCAGGGCACACAAAAATCCGGTTAGCCTCTGAAAATTGGCCGGCATGACCATATGATTCACGAATAGCTCAGCTTCCAAGTCTTCCGGATACCACATACACTGCGGAATTTGGTCAATAAAATCCCAAGATACGTTTATTGAACTGATGCCTGCCTTATTAAGCTTCCCGGCATATTCTCTGCTAAATTTCCCATTTGACGACATATCCACCCTCAGATCCATGCTTCTGCAATGTTTTACTATGTCAACAAAATCCGGGTGCATGGTCGGTTCACCCCCCGTGAAATGAACATGTATCAGCCCGAGGGCAACCGCTTCATCTATGATTCTGATGACTTCTGAAGTTTCCATGTCCTTCAGGGTCATGTTGGTACGATTACACTTAGGGCAGGCCATGTTGCACCGATCGGTTACCTGTATGGTGATTTCTTTCAAGGAAGTCACCCTCTGGACAAGCAGGTTATACTTGTCTTTGGCATTCCACCAATACCCATGCTCTATGTTTCTGATGTCTATCAAATTTCGCCCCTTAGAGCTTTGATAAGTCTCTTCTGCCCGTTGTCTGTCGCTCCCCGGTCATTCCCCAGTACCCATTTCAGGGTTGATGGGAACGAACATTCGGCACAGCAACCGGAAACTCTGTGCTTACAACAATCCTCTTTTTCCCGTTTGATATCCTCCGGGGTCATTTCTTTGATGATGCTCTCATCCTCATATGGACATGACCCATCTTTATCACAGGTTTTTTCTTCGTTTTCCTTCAAGGGGCAGGGTCCTTTAGACATCCCAAACCCGGCTACGGCCTCGCATTTCCTGAGAAACTCCAGTATTTCTTCTTCAGATCTCAACTTTTCTCCTTTATGGATAGCCTCAATTTCCGCCGTTTCTCGTTTTGTTTGTCCCAACCTCTCTTCAAGTGCTCTTTCCTTCGTACCTCGGTATGCTCAGGGCAATATATCTTCATGCCCTTAGCCACTATCATTTTCTTACATCCGATAAGCACATTTCTTTCTTTTCCTATACGTCGGCCAGCTTTTCCCATCTGATCGTTTCTTTCTTGGCTCCTCATCTGGTATCTGAGAATAGTATTGATCCAGAAGCTCGATTCCCCGTTTATAGACCTCTTCCAGACTCATCGCCCTTGTTCTTTTCAGCCTTTAGCCGTTTATAAATTTCTTTGAGCATGTTTTCTGAATATAGATCGCCTACTATATTGATACGACAGCGTGACCCATTAGTGGCAATACCGAGAACTCCGACCACGTCGCAATATTCTTCAAACGACATCCCACCATTTTGGCCTAACTTATTGGTCGTTGTGTTCATGATTATTAGACCACCATGATTAGGCCAACCCATCCAACTACCACGCCACCCAACCCACAGGCCCACCACGGCGGGAACATGGGTAAAAATGATGCAAAAGAACAAAGTGCGAACCAGATTGCGCTCCATGCCAGTCTTTGATACCACATCGGTTCTTCTTTCATAGTGGTCTTCCCTATTTTTCGGAGGGTTCTGGCTTTTTTTGCAAAATATTCGTCAGCTTCTTTTTCTGCTTTTTCATTATTCATATTCGTCCCTATAGGTCCTTCACATTGGCTGGGGTGCGAGGACTCGAACCTCGGACATCGAGTTCCAGAGACTCGCGTTCTACCACTGAACTACACCCCATTAACCTTTCTTATCTGTTTCACACTACACTCTACGACCTCATAGCGGACACCTTCACTCAGAACGGTGTCATAATAGGTGAAATCCTCGATGGTCATTTCATGATCGCTCGGATACACCACGGTGACTTGGCCATTAGCCTTCAGGCCATAGAACTTTTTTCTTTTTGGCATTCTTCCCCCCAATACAAATCACATCTTTTTTAATACGTGATTTCGCTTAAAAAATCCACTTTTTGCTTGCCCTACAACAAAAAAGGCCTCCGGTTTTTCTCCGGAAGCCTTTGTGTATTCGCCTTTGGACAAAGAACGCTTACACGACACGCCTCCGGCTGTCGTTTATGGGCTGCGGTTGTGGCTGTGTTAGAGTTCTCATAGACCATAAGTATACTGCTTTTGGAGCCCTTTGTCAATACCTAATTTTAAAGTCTCAATAATTCTTCGTTTTCACTGATGATCGTTGTACCTGCTTCGCTTGGATTATTCATCCTCTCCCACCTGTAGGCAAGCATCATAGGATTCCTGCCTTTCAGGGCAATGCAGGTTGGTTCCGACATTGGGCAGGAATACTCAGATAGCCCCTCCTCTAGGGATTTGAATGAGGGAATTCTCCCGCAGGAGCTACACGGAGTCACTGGCATTTTTCAAGTCCTGTTCTATCTGTGCAATTCGGTTTTGATGGTACTTGAGCATCCTTTGAAGATACTCTGAGTCCTTCTGACGGTTCGTGAGCTTCACGTCCACGGAGGTGAATGGGCAACAATCCAGCACCTTGTGGCGAAGTTCTATCTCGTAGGTGACCTTCTCACCTTTCTGGTAAAAGTAAGTGAAGAGTAGACTGTGGAGCCTCATCAACTCCCCGTCAAGGCTCCACCCCAGCTGGACATACATGTCATGGCCACAGGAACACTCAGTATTGAATCCATTGTCCCTGAGATGTTTGACGACATCCCTGACTGGCTCTTCTATGTTTTCTTCGTACCAATCCATTACTTTCCTATCATCGGAAGGACTTGATCGGCACCGACAATCACTTTGTCCCCGGCACCAACATTTTCGTACATTGGTATCATAGCCTCGATTTGTCTCAGCTTGACGTAATTACCGCTTAGAGCGGGAGAGACTTGTTTGAGATAAGCTGCCTCGGCTCGTCCCTCAGCAGCCCTTACCACGACCATTTTCTGCGCCAACTTCATGCGATTGTCGGCTTTGAGAAGTTGCACGGCCTGTTTGGCCTCTTCTTCTTTTATCTCTATTTCTCGTTGCCTTTTTCTCTCCATTGACTGAGTTATGATGTCCGGATAGTCGTAGTTCGATGAGGCCACCATGTTCACAATCATGGGAGTCCCTTCCAAGGAAGTAATTATCTTCTTTTTTATTTCTGCGTCGATGACCTCTCGGTTAGGTCGTATCTCGGTGGTTTGGTACTTAGAGACAATGCCCCGCGCTATGGATCGTGCTTGTGGCTGGATGTATGTCTTGTACATGGCGTCATATCCGAGCATTACAGTTCTGGAGTTAGGTGATAAAGGGGTTGCAGCCGACCCCTTGTTGTTCAAGACATTCTTGACAATCTTTCCGTCAGTGCCCGCGATTTGTCCGCGGATTTTGAGGTCGAACTTGAAGTTCAGCTCATCAGCACAAAGAATGCTCATGGGTTCCGCTGATACATTCTCCGAAGCCTCCAAGAGGACCATTCTCACACCGATGCCCCAGCATTGATGCCGGCCTGGAGCGAGAACCTTACCTGTCAGGCCTCCTCTTTCTTGAACCATTCCGATGTAGCCAATGGGGACTTCTTTGGTGCATCCTATGAGCATGACCAAAGCATAAAAGAGGACAAATGTTTTGAGAAAACGGCACATGAGAAACTCCCTTCTGTTTGGATTTTGGATATGTTATTTACTCGAGCCCATGTTTCTTAAGATATTTATCGGCCTGTTCGGCCTCTTCTTCGAACCCCGGGTCGGCCTGTCTTTTAAGAGAATGGGGTTTTTTCTCTTCATAGTCCTTGGAGACCGAATCAATATTGGGGGCAGGAACCTTATCGAGCATTTCCATGTGGCCTATCTGCCCACTCTCACTTTGTAGCTGGACGTTTCCTCCACCATATGCGAGGTAAAGGAAAACGGCGGTCAATATTGTCACAACAATCCATATCAGCATCCGGCCGTACCGCCACCACAGCTTATCGTCTTTGAGCCCCGCTTGGACGTAGTCTTTGATCACAAAGCCGAGTTTGGTAACCATGATGAGCATGACAGCCAGTTTGAGGAGCTTGAACCACAGGGTCAGGCTGGTTCCTGTGTTGAACATATACCCTCCTTTTTATGTATTTCTTGGTGACGGAATCAGGGAATGGATTGAAACCATCATTCCTGAGCCTCTCCATATACGTTTGGGAAGCGCCACTTTTTTTCTTCCCATTCCGCTGCCACCCTCAGTATTTCATGCTTGGCTACGTCCTGAAGTTCACCGGAATCCCTGTCCCCGCGGTTCCGTTCTTGAAGATAATCTATAAATTCTGGGGTATCAAACTCAGGATTTCTTTTAAGAAACTTCCCAATGTAGCGCCCACCATACTTGCAATAATATTCGTAGTTGTAGTTCACGATTTTACCCCTTCTTTAATCAGGCAATACTTCAATCTCCGGATGGTTTCCTTTCGGTATTGGCTTCCGAACACGTCTCCTACTGCCGTCTCTATTGTAAGAAGAACGGCCTCAGGTTTCCAACCCGCCTGTATGCCTTCCTTCCAGAATGAGATCCAGTCAACGGTCATGCCCTGTTTATCAAGAAGGTTCAGGGTCATTTCAAGTGGGAGCCCAAAAGTGTCTTTCATCTTGAACACACCATTAACGACTTTCTTGCCGTCCTCAGTTTTTCCTACGATTTTCATAGAAATAATCCGTATGGAATTTCACTTCCTAATTTTGAGGCATTCCCGTATACCGCGCAAGGCAGAGACGGTTCTTTCTTTATCAGGTCAAAAGTCGAAATCTACAGCATCCCAAGAAATTGTTGTGGATTTTCAAATCCTTAAGCCATAGCCGGCCACAGTTCCCTACGGCTTCTATCTGATATTCTCTGTCATAGAAATCACCGTTCATTTTGGTCCCGCGGACAAGTACACCATCTACCATCTTTGAAACCTCAAATCCAGCGGTACTCTTTCTGAAAAGAATATCACCCTTTTCAATGTTATTGATTGATGCTTTCATAATTATAGCATGTCTGGATGAATCCTGTTGCTCTCACAACGAAAGTTAATGCATTTCTTTTCCCAGAATTTTGGCCATTTTCTAATCACCATACTGCTTCCGCAAAGGGGGCAAAATTGAACTGATCCCTCCCGAATCAGCCGAGGCCCAGGAAATTCAGGTTTAGGGTGTACTCTAAGTCTCCCTAACTCCTCTGAAGTAAAAAACACCTTGGTAAGAAAATCTCCGGGTTTAACATAAAATTCATCGTGACACGTTTTAATTTTCAGTGAGGGCCGAGATTCGTCCGGTTGACAGCAATAATGAATCATATCGCATTTGGGGTCATTTATGAATTTTAATACATCTGGCCAGTTGTCTTTCTTAAATTCTATGGTTCGCCTCGCCCGGGCGTTAGCGGTCTTATCGGGGGGATTATCCAGATCAGCCCTTTCAGCCTCAACGCCGGGAATATGTTTGCGTCCAAGGGCGATGTCATACCTTGAATATTGATTCATCCACAGATTCCTTCGCCAAGATTTTCTCTCCTATTTTTAATCATGATCTAAAGGTGTCAGTTTATACTTTGCATTATCTGCCGGTAAAGTTCCCCTGAAACTTTTGGGATTGACTGGGTGAAGATCAATGTCCCCCTGCTTCCATGGGAGCCAAACAGTATGATACCAACTGTTTTCCCAATCTTTTTTAATCTCATCAGAATGAGAAAAGTGATTGATTTTTCTAAACATCTGATCATCAGTCCGAACATAAGACAAATGATGACAAACCACCTTTTCAGGGTCTACACCTTGCCATTTCCGATTTCCAAATACTGTTACCATTCGAGCTTGTGAAAAGGTTAACCTGCCGGGAATAGTGCAAAGCACCGACGGCTGACACCAAGGGTCTTCTTCCAGAATTGTGGCTCTGTTCTTCCAATAGGTTTGATTCCTGAAAAGATAGACCACAAATTCATCGGCATTCATAGTAGGCAGAAAATCCCGAAGCTGTTCTGTGTTGTAGAGTTCATCGTCATCAGCTATGAAACACCAGTCTATACCTCTTTGATGAAGAGCCTGTAA
>Ga0307377_10007188_pt1 | contig 11537 bp, 9 predicted proteins | sample TR3MG_FD_202535 | JGI IMG/M metagenome (GOLD analysis project Ga0307377, IMG submission 202535) | Soil microbial communities from Risofladan, Vaasa, Finland - TR-3 | ecosystem: Environmental > Terrestrial > Soil > Coastal area > Acid sulfate soil | place: Finland: Risofladan, Vaasa | collected...
CGCTCAATATCGGCGACATACTTGCCCCGAGAAACCAAGCTCAATCAATGATTGACGCTTTGGTCCGCATCGAAGAAGCCACGGGCATGACGATCTACGACTACGTCGCGGATCGAATGAAGATAGACCCGGCTCGGCTCGGCTTGGCGTTCCACGCAGAACAATTAGACGCATTGGCGGCGGCAATTTACGCGACTGAAAACGGCCAAGGGTTTGTGATCGGCGACCAGACAGGCGTTGGCAAAGGCCGATTTGTTGCGGGCATGTTGATTTACGCAAGGCAACAAGGCATGTTCCCGGTGTTCATGACGGCGGGCAACGAGCTGTACACCGACATGATGCGAGACATTGGCGGAATCTTTGAAGAACTTGCTCATAGTGTTGGGGGTATGCCGGAACTTGTTGTTACGGATTCCAAACGCAGAACTTTTGAACGCCCAACTAATGAACGAGCGGGAGAAAACGGATCAACAAAATTCAAATTTATTCTTGATAAATTTTTAGAGCCTACCGAAAAAGCGGCTAGTGATGATAAAACTTTAATATCTAAAAACTACGAAGTAGAACTAGAAGAATTTATTGACAGCTTTATTCGCACGTTAGACACCCCCAACATGAGTAACGAAGCTAGGAAAGGTCATCCCCACCTTGCCAATGTGCAAATGGCACTTGCGCTTGGAACAACATACGCCCAGCTTAAGGGCGCAAAAAACTCTGCTAACCGTAGAAGGTTGTTGAGAAAGATTGTTGAAAGCGGACATGCGTTCTTTGTTCTTGACGAAGCGCACGAAGCCTCTGGCGGTTCAACGGAAAAACCAAACCTCGACCATGTCGGCACGTTTGTGGGCAGTCTTCTTGCAAATCCGCTTACAAAAGGAACCGTGTACTCATCTGCGACGTTTGCAAAAAGACCCGAGTCTCTTCCTTTGTTTATGAACGCCGGACTCAAGCATTTGGATGCGGAAGAACGATTCCTTACAGCAAGGGGTCTCTCTACGCTAGGGATTCAAGGTTTAACTGCCCACGCCCAGATGTTGGCGGAAGGCGGATTCTACGTTCGAAGACAGAAGTCTTTTGAAGGGATTGAATTCCACACGTCGGTTACTGAGGTTGATCCGAAAGAAATCGACCACATGGCGGCAATTTACAACGACGTTATGGAATTGGCGTTTGATCCAGACTTAAAATCCGAACACGCAAACGAACAGGCAATTTTAGCCGTTCAGCTTGGAGTTAACAATACAGGTAGGGGTGGACCGCAAACCGCCGTAAGAGATGGTTCTGAGGATTGGGTCAGTGTGATGTATTTGCTGGCGGCCCAACACGGAACGGCTATGAAAGCAGATGGGTTTGCAGTGCAAATTGCCGAGTCGATTAAAAATGGCGAAGCCCCGTTTATTGTTGTTGAGCAAACCAACGAAGCGGCACTCAAGCGTTACATAGAAACAAACAACATTGCCGTAGATGGAACGCAAAGCTTTAGCTTTTCATTCCGCGACCTTGTGCTTGACCGAATAGACAATTTGCTTAAAGGCAAAATGACCGTTGATAACGAGGTACACCGTTACGAAATTGATATTGACGCATTACCTTTTAATATTGGCGCGAGGTTCAAAGCCATTAGGTCCGCCATCGCAAAAGACGAGGCTCTAGGCGCGCTTCCGGCTATGGCAGTTGACAAGGTTATTTCTGTTCTCAATGACATGGGCTACAGCAATTCCGAGATTACTGGGCGACAGTACAAAATCAACGTGCTTAACGAAGCAGGCACTTTGATTTCAGTAGAGCCTAGAAAAAACAAAGGTAAGAACTACAACATTAACCTGTACAACAAGGGTTCGGTCCAGTTCACAATGGGCAATGTTGCGGCAACCGCTGGATTTTCTGCTCACGCCAGAAAGGGTGTGTCAGAAGCGATTAGGCATATGTTTATTCTTCAGCCACTTCAGGACATTGCCAAATTCATTCAGGCACTGGGCCGAATTAACCGATTCGGCCAAACGAAGCTTCCCAAATACACCCTTGCCAGCGCAAACACCCCGTTTGAGACCAAAATCCTTGCGATGATGGCAAAGAAGATGCAGACCTTGAACGCTTCTGGAACAGCAGACAGCAAGGGTGCCGTTTCGTTTGACGCCAAAGACATTGCCAATATCATCGGCGACATGGCTGCCTACGAGTGGTCAGAAGACAACCCAGACATTCGAGCAAGAATGTACTTGTCGGGTAAGGGCTTTGCGAGGCCGACCCTTTCAAAACTTGTTGGAGCTGGCGATATTGTCAAGAAGGTGTTGAACCGGATTATTTTGCTCCCGATGGCAGAGCAGCTTGAGGTTCTTGAAGACATCACGCGAAGATTTGACGAGATCATTGAAATCTTCCAGAAGCGAGGCATCAACCCGCTTGCTTCTCCAGTCCAAGATTTGCAGATGCGCACCATCGCCTCAATGAAGGTTTTGTCCGAAACCGGCACAACCGTGTTTGAAGATGGCGTGACCGTTGACAAGGTTGAAGTCAACGTGTTGAAGACACCTCCCCTTCCAGAAGACATCATTGCTCGGATGGAAACAATTTACGGCGAGGCTGATAAAGATGGAAATCCAATCAATTATGAGATTGGAGTTACCAAACTTCCGGGCCAAAGGACTTTCCTTGATAGAGCAGACAACTGGCTAAGAGTTGCACGCCAAGACAACTCCTTGAAAGCGAAAGAACTTGACTCTGCCCAAGAAAATCTTAAGGCTTACCGAGCCATAGGTGGATTATTACTTGACCAGAGCAAAATAGAAGAGTTAGTGTCTAGGGTAAAAGAACTAGAGAGAATTACTAGACGAGCCAACGACATAACTGCCCGTGTTAATTCCATTGTCAATATGCAAGCAACCAAGCAGGATTATGCTGATGGAAAAAGTCGCGTCTTTAATTTATTGAACACACCGTTTGCTTTGAGCCAAGGAAATCAAGGCGAGCCAGCAGGGAATGCAATCCTTGTAAACGCACATGTAGCAACAACCGATCCCAACGACGGGTCTTTCTGGTCTGTGAAAAACTTTACGTTTGAATTGTTCGGTGATGACATCGGGCATATTACTTTGAACTTGAACACGTTCTACGCCGACGTGACAAAGGTCCAAACCGAAGTAGACCTTGCGGGGTCTTTGTTCCCCCACGTCAGCAGCAGTGATTTTGTTGATTCTCTTGTAACAAGCAAGGCTGGTGACACCCAATACATCTTGGTAGCACGGGGCAACCTTGTTCGCGCAATGGTTGAGTTAACCGCTGTTTCTGGTAAACAGATGGTCTTTGCCACAAAGCTCGACAATTCAACCGAAAGAGTTTTGTTGCTCCCAAACAACATCCCCAAAGACTTTGAGGGCGGCAGCACACTTATTGGACCAAGAAGCCTAGTTTCGTTGATGATAGGGAAAAAGCCATTCAGGAAATTCCAACTGGACGCAACAAGGGGCAAATTTAGTTACACCGGACGGATTATTCCGGGACCGCGAAACAACACCGCTGAAGTAATAATTGACTCTAAAGCAAGAGGAATGACCGACCTCATACAAGCCGTATCAACTATCCAACGCTTTGAAGTTATTGGCCGGACAAAGTCAACTGCTTACATTGTTGATCTTTCAAAAGGATTTGATGCGGTCTTTGAATTTGCCACAGCCCTAACCAAGCAGGGTTTTAAAATCACAGTTGCTGATAAAAACGTTGAGGAGTACAAGGAAATTACTGGCCTCGGCGAAATGGTGTACGTCGCTGAAGAAGAAGCTCCAAGCGAAGAACTAGAAGCTGGCTTTGCCAAACGCAGCCAGATGATTCGCAGGCGAAGAGCAAGCCAACGACGCGGATACGTCGATATCCCCATCGGTGATTTGGCTAGGTCAGTTGGAAAGCTTGCCCTCTTTACGGTTCGCGGAAAGCGTTTCCGTAAAAACGTCGCGGATCAGATCGAAAAAGATCGCATGGCTGCGTTCCTATCGGTTTTCTTCCCCGGAAGCTTCATGCAGATGTATTTCAATGACGCTCAATACTCGAACGCATTGAATACGTTGCGAGACGCTTACGACGCCTACACCGAGAAAAGCCGCCGAAACGTTAAAAACGACAATGTCCGTTGGGCCGATCTTCCAAAGGAATGGAGAAACCCAGAAGACACTCGGTTCTTCCAAATTATGAACGAGAAGATCGAGCCTTGGCGCGTCAAGAAAGAAAAGCTTACCCAAGAACAAATCAAAGCACTTGGTTGGTCGGACGAACAACGGGACGCTTACATCATGTTGATGGAAGCACCGCAAAGCGTCAAAGACGCCTTCCAGTATTTCCGTGGCCGTGACGAACAGATGCGTCTTGAGATGGTCCGAGCCGTTCAGAAACAAAGAACTGCGATTAATCGCGCTCTGCAAAACCAGTGGGGCGATCGAACCAAGCAGTTCATGGAAAAGGCCGAAGAGCTTGAACTTGGCTGGACACTTCAAACAGACAGGTTCACCATTTTTGACAGTAGGGGCAACGACATAACCGAAACCGCTGCCCGAGATATGACTTTGGTTGAAATACCGACGTTCTCATGGGGCATTCGATACGGCCATGTGTTCCATAGTTGGGTCGGAGACTTTGTTGTCCAGTACAAGCGAAAAGACCCGAAGACCGGCAAGATGCCAGATGAGTTCCAGAACATCTTCAATGACGGAACGATGAATTTGCCTTCTCGAAGATTTGGCGAAGCGGGTCAAACCACTAGGTTCCAAGCTGAAGAAGTTCGAGAAAACTGGCTGAAGATTTACCCAGACGACGAAGTCGTCATTGATATGAACTCTTATTACCCTTCGGATGTACTTCGCTTAAGCACGAGGCAAGTGCGGGAAATGGAAAAGAACTTGCGTATGCAGGGTCTGACATCTTCAGAAGCCAGTTCGGCTAAGAAGGGTGTGGTTGGACAAAACAAATACAAGACCAAGTTCTACGACCCGTTCTTGAAACGAAAGGGCGGAGAAGGTTACACCCAAGATTACATGCAGGTGTGGCAGGCTTCGGTTGTCGGTTTCCACCGTTGGCAAGAACTGACGAAAGCAAACTTTGAAGTAGTGCCGGTTATTGAAGACCTTGCAAACAAGCGTGAGCAAAACAAGGCCGCAGACCTTCAAGACCGTTTGAATTTCCTTTGGACAGGTAAGCAGCCGGGGTTTATGCAAGAAATTGAGAACGTTGTAAATGCCACCGTTGATGTTGTTGCTTATCAGCTCCCTTCGTGGACTGGCATTGGCGGGGGCAAGTTGCCCAGACGCATGGGTACGGCAGCTGGCCGAAAGTATCGTGAGATTTTCTACGCGGCAAACCTTTCTTGGAGCATCAAGGGTTCATTTGTCAACTTGACACAGATCCCGGTGTTTGTTGCGGCGGAGCTGGGTTACAAGAACACCCTTATGGCTAGCGCTGAAATTGTAAAACACCCCCGTCGAGCCTTGTCGATTCTTAAGCAGCACGGCACTTACACGGGTCGTGGAACTTGGGAAGACGGCACGGTTCTTACCGCTGAGATTAAACGCTACGGCATGGACATTCCAAAGACGGCCAAGGCGGTTACGTTGGCTGCTTGGAAGAAGATGATGGAATGGAACCCGTTCAGTCTTACCGAGCAGTACAACCAGAACGCCACTTTCTTGATTGGTTATTACCACGCCAAACGAAGAGGTGCGACCGAGCGTTACGCCGTCGAACACGCTAGGACGCTGAGGTTTGCGACTCAATATCCATACAACGCGGCAGAGATTGGCGGTGCATGGAGAACCCAGACCGGGATGACCATTGGACAGTTCCGAAGGTTCTCCGCGTCTCAGGTGGGATACGCCGCTGGCAACTTCTTTACCAAGGGTGGAAGCAAAACCGCCTCCGCGCGTTGGTTGTTGGGCGTTTTAATTTACGGGGGCGTTCGAGCGATATTGCCGAACACGTTTATGGGTTTGGTCGGTCTTGGTTATTACGCAAATGCTAATTTTGTAAACGACATGATTGTGTCGATCATGCAGCAAATCGGAATAGTTCCCGACGACGACGAAGAAAGAAAAAACCAGATAGAAAAGGTTCAAGCAGCGATTGACAAGTACCGAAAAACAGGTTCGGCAGGATCGTTCTCTAAAGAACAACGGAATAGCATAGATTACATCTCCGACATGATTAGCTACGGCATACTTTCAGCGTTGTTTGACGGGGAATTCAATATCTCCGACAGCATGAGTCCGGCACCAGTGTTTATCGACCGTAGAGCAGAGACTATTGGCGAAGGCTTGGCCTCGATTGGAACAGACCTTATTATGGGTGCTGGCGGTCGAAGTGCCGTTGATGTGATTGACTCTTTGACAAGAGCAGAAAACCCCTTCCAGTCAAGGACCGAGAGCGCGTTAAGATCGTTTGGCGTATTCCGCTCGATCTACGAAATGGTTCGTGCTATTGAAGAGGAAACCCGTCGCACTTCCCGAAGTGGCGGCTTGGTAATGGAAGACTCTGCTCTTGAAAGGATTGCAAGGACGCTTGGATTCCAGAGTATAAAGACGATGGAAGAAGGGGATCTTATTCATACCCTCAAATGGATGGTCGCCAAAGAAAGAGAAGACATTCAGGAAATCGCCATTCCAATTGCAAGTGCAATCGACGCTTACGAATCAACCCAAACCGACAAAGAAAAAATGAAATCCCTTGAAGAAGTTCGATCTGTTTTGAAAAATGCAGTAGAAGAGATCAAAACAAAGGCAAAATTTAATGCGTTTGTTGATGCCGAAGGCATGTTAATGAACACAGCAATTTTTAACACTGAAAAGGTGCGTCTCGCAGGCAAGGTCGAAGATGCTGTCGAGAGCTGGATGGAACGACGGAGAATGCCTTACCTGCTTCGTGGAATCAAAAACGCGGACGACACAATTGCCGGGAGGTGGTTTAGAAGTCTGGACGCCGACCAACAGCTTTATATTCTTTCAGGAATCGCTGCTTACGAGGAAAAATCAGATGGCAAGCAAAAAACCACCGACAACTAGCATTCGCATTCGTACCTCTGCTTATTCAGCACTACAACAACAGTCCGCCAACCGTGGTATCAAAGTGATAGACATTGTTGACGAGCTTGTGTTGGGGATAAAAATCAACATGGAGGCCAAGAGCGTACCACCAGAGTTTGATATTGATGGGAACCGAGTCAACATGGAGTGGCTTAATCGCTAAGCCTTCTTTTGCAGATCTCTTCGAATACCGAAGCGATTTTGTTAAGTCTTCTCCCAAAGTCTTTGGCGACCTTTTCCGGGTGTGTTTGCAAAGCAATTGCGTCAGCTTTTAAGCCGATTATTTGATCGTGCAAAACAACCCAAATGTGCGGGTCTTCTAGACACTCATAGTCTCTAATTCCCATTTGACGAAACAACTCTTCTTCAGAGCAGGCTGGACAACCGCGAAATCCGCAGATTTCGCAGTCGCCCGGCCTTCTCTTTTTAAACTTGGGCTTACTCACTACCTCAGATCCTTGTTCTTTTTTTGGTATTCCACGAAAGCCTTAGCGATAGCTTCGTAGTCAACCATTGTGTCGTCGCGAAGTACGCTGAGCATGAAGTCGTCGTAGATCATGACGTTCTTCATGAACATCGTTCCGAGGATGAACAGTTTGGATGGAGTCACAGAGATTGTAAGGTGCATGTAATCGTCGTAGATCGCATTCAGACATAGCCCCATCCAGTGTGCGACCTCGTCTGCTTTCTCAACATGCCAATCTTGTTTGGTATCAAAAGGGTCTTCTGGGCATGGGTCATCCTGTGTCGTTTCAACCAAGAAGGTGTCTGTGCCTTCATCCCAAATGACCCGGATTGCTCGCCAATGGTTATCGCATGGCCCGTAGACGCGAGACTCTTGGGTTAAAGCAAATGGTAGATTTTTGTTTTCTGCTGGCATTTCTGTCCTCTAGGGGGTTGATGGGTAGGAATGAGCATGGTACAGTATACACGGGCAGTTTCAAGCCCAGAAAGGAAGAAACATGAAAAGTGTAAAGATGTTTGGATCGCCTGAGGAAAGATCGGTGCTGTTCCCGCACAAGATGTGGGAGCGTTCGCCAAAGGTTCCAAAGAGGAGGGGCCACGCTCGTGGTTGGCCTGTCATGGTGGGTTGGATGTTTCGCAATACTTGCGAGCATTGGTTGGTTAGTGAAATAAATTTGGGTCTGTATCACGGTGTTACTGTAAATCGCGAAACAAACAAGCTTGGTTCATTTAGCGGAATGCTGGGTGATCCTTACCAAATGGCTTCGCTCGTTAGCAAGGGCGTCAATCTTGATCGGGCTTGTGGGATCTGCGATTTTTCTGTGGCAGAAGTTTTTGAACGAATGGGCTGGAACACGGAGATGATAAAAGATGTCAAACCTACGAGGTAAAATCCCGACGCCTGACGAGAAGAGGCTGAAGCTGTTGTTGTATGGGCCTGCTGGCTCTGGGAAGACTACGGCGAGTATCAATTTCCCTCGCCCCTATGTCATCGACACAGAGGCTGGTTGCCAGAACGACCAGTATGTGCGCAAGGTTGAAGATCGTGGCGGTGCCATTTTCTCGGCTATTGAATTTGACGACATTATGGCTGAGGTCATGGCTCTTACCGAAGAAGAGCATCCTTACAAGACACTTGTGATTGATCCCATCTCTACTGTCTACAAGGTTCTGGTAGACAGGATGGAGATGCAGGTCGGCGACGAGTACGGGAAGCACTATGGTGCAGCGAATAAGAAGTTTGAGCAGTTAAGTGCGGCTCTCGTTCGTTTGGACATGAATGTGATTTGCACTTGCCACGCCAAGAACCAGTACGGCACAGGTATGAGCCTGATCGGGAACACGTTCGACGGTCCCAAGAAGTTCGACTACCTGTTTGACATGGTGATGGAGATTCAGGTTCGCGGGGAGCAGCGTTTCGCGATGCCTATTAAGTCCCGTGTGGAAACGATCAAGCAGAACGTTGGGTTTGATTTCTCATATGAAAGTTTTGCTGAGGCATATGGAAAAGATATTCTTGAGCGAGATGTGAAGCCTGTGGCACTCGTGAACGCAGCAAGGCTTGCTGTGTGGGAAGGATTGTTGGCAAAGCTCAAGGACCGAGGCCCACTGTTCCGAGAAAAGATCATGACGAAGTTTAAAGTTGGTGATTTGAGTGAAGCGTCCGCCGACGTGGCGGAGCGCAGTATCGAGAAGTTGCAAGCAATTTTGGAGAGTGAAAAATGACACTGTCATATGACAAGAGTATCGCGAGTGATAGTCCAGCAGTGCGGCCAGTCGTAGATTCTGGATTCTACGACGCCACCCTGAAGGCTGTGAAGATCAACCAGAACAACGAGTATGAGTTGGATTGGGACGTTTACAACGGTTCAGACGTGGTCTACATGCGTCAATGGCTAAACATGAGCAAGGGTTTCCATGTTCATCACCTGAAGTGCATCGCAAAGTGTTTCGGTGCGATCGAGCAGTACGAATCAGGCTTGTTTGATCCTCGAAATTTCACTGGTCGAAATGCGCGGATTCGCGTAACGAAAAAGGAGGCGAAGAACAATCCGGGCCAGTTTCGAAACTGGATTGACGAAATCATCGTGCCTTTGATTGCAGAACCGCCTGCGGCTCCCACCATCAAAGATGACACGCCTTTCTAGAGGGTTGGTTTCAGAATTTGCTCACGGTTTCCTACCCGATGAGCAGCGTAACCATCTGCGGTAGGGTTGCTCCTGCCAGAAGCAGGGGGAGGGTCAAGTCGGTAGGACGCGCCCTCCCCCCTCCCCTTGGTTCTGTAGCTCAGTTGGTAGAGCAAGCGACTTTTAATCGCTTGGTCCGGGGTTCGAGTCCCCGCAGGACCATTCTTAGATTGGAAGAACTTTGAGCTGGATCAAAATGCGGACAAACCTGATTGGTGATCCCCGAGTGGGCCGAATCGCCATGATGTGCGATCAAACCGAAACCACGGTCCTAGGCGCACTTTTTACGCTTTGGGCCATTGCAGACCAACACTCGGAAGACGGGGTTTTACCCCATATGTCTCCAGACTGGCTAGATCGCCGTGTGAGCGTTCCGGGGTTCTCGACGACCCTCGCATCGGTTGGTTGGTTAGAAATCGCTCAGGAGCCATCTGGGGGCGTGGTTGTTCCGTCATTTGACGACCACAACGGTGCTTCGGCCAAAAGGAGGGCTTCGGAGGCTTCCCGGAAGGGCCGTCAGAGGATGTCCGCATCCGATGCGGACACAATGCGGACACCTAGCGGAACTAGAGCAGAGCAGAGCAGAGCAAGCATAGAGAAGAGCAGAAAAGAACAAGCAGCAGGGGAGGGGGCATTTTCTGGGACAACTGCTTGCTATGTTGTAGAACCCAAGCGGATGATCCGGGCAATGGCGTTGCTGGCGGAAAGCCCCGTGGGGCTTAGGCAGCGAGGAGAAGCGACTAAACTCCTGCACTCGATCGCAAGCCGAACAGATCCATGTACATTCATTTCAACACTTATTGAACGAGCTAAAGACCCCTCGATCGTGAAAAAGGGCGGTTGGATGCTCGTTGCAATGCGAGAGGAAGCAAAGTGCGTTTAAAGGTCAAACTGAAATTACCCCCCACCTCGAATCATCGTTTGATCCCGGTGAACGGCAGGCTCATCACATCTCCAGAGATGCGAAAGTGGAAGAAATACGCGGAGGAAGCCGTCACGATTTCGATCATGGGACGCCTTGGCGATACTCCAATGGCCGGGAAACTCGCGGTAACAATAATTATCAGTTGGCCAGATTATCGCAAACGGGATATCGATGGACCAATCAAGCCTGTTCTTGACGCGCTAACCAAAGGTGGAATGATTAAAGACGACAGTTTCATTAAAGACCTTTGGGTCAAGGTTGATGAAAACATAAGCAAAATCACGGCGGGGGTTGCTATTGAGGTAGAAAGCGTCGAATAGTAACTCACGCGGGTTGCTATTCAAGCGGCGCGAGAAGCCCACTCTCGCGTCGTTTTTACGCGCAAAGAAAAGCCCCCCTCCAAGCGTGTGCCTGAAGAGGGGAGGAGGAAAGAGATGCCTTTTCTCATCCTCAGTAGTCAACGTACTCGATACACTCCTCGTCAATGATATCAATTTCGGTTGGTTGCATTCCAGAATCGACCTTTTTCTTCAACGCCTCGCAATCCTCGCTTGCTAAATCAACGATTTCCTTTGAAGTGTAATCAGAACGCACATCCGACTCGATTAGAACGTCTGCTTGAAATTCGCAGCGAATAACGCTTTTATCGGAAAAACTAAAGGCTGCTTCCACGTTGTTTACTTGCATCATGGCCATCAGCACCACCTCCCGTCATTTTCTGTATCAACACAACTCGCATTCAGGCACGGTCCAGCCCAATCGCCGCATCCGGGACATGGCCTCGTAGATGTCATTCTCACGATGCTGTCTGGATTGATGCGCTTAATATCGGTAACTATCTTCAATCTCTTGTACTCATCGTGACCAACTTCGATAATCATCGCCGCTTCAAGATGAAACCAG
>Ga0307377_10007189_pt1 | contig 11536 bp, 28 predicted proteins | sample TR3MG_FD_202535 | JGI IMG/M metagenome (GOLD analysis project Ga0307377, IMG submission 202535) | Soil microbial communities from Risofladan, Vaasa, Finland - TR-3 | ecosystem: Environmental > Terrestrial > Soil > Coastal area > Acid sulfate soil | place: Finland: Risofladan, Vaasa | collected...
ATTTGGCTTCCATTAGACACCAAAAGATCCAATAGTCATCGTAAAATTTTTTATCGTGGAGAATTTGCCCGAAAGGGCAGATTTTTCTTGACAAACGATGTCGCAATATGCTACTCTATGTGCAGATATTTGAAGGAGTAAATTATATGGTAATTGAAAGTCGCAACCAGACAAGGAAGAATTTTTTTGTTGCCAAAAATAAAGGGGAGTCTAATTCTCGCCCGAAAGGGTTGGTTGCGCAGGCTCCCCATAAAAATATAAAGGGCAGTTTCATTCATCTCCCCCCGGAAATGAAATAGAGATTGCCCTTTTTTTATACCACAAAAATCACAATTTGTCAATAGGAAAAATGGCTAATAATTCTGAAACAAAAGACCTATCAATACAGGCGGAAACAGATAAAAAAACTTTAGTATATAATTTTATCAAGGAACACGGAGAAGTTTTCTCATTTCAATTAGTAAGTTACTTCACACAACACTACTGTATCTCGGCAGATCGCCTTGCCAGGTTTCTCCGGGCAGAAGGCAAGGTCGCAAGCAGGTATCCTACCGAAGAGGAAAAAATAAAACACGGATTAAGAAGTCGGACAGTTATCTACTACATTCCAAACGGACAACAAGGACAGGCTGAACTTAATTTGGGAGGCTAAAGTGTCAAACTCTGAATTACTTACAGTGAAAGAAGTCGCAGGTCTATTAAAAATAAGCACTACAACAGTCTATATTTGGGCTAAAATCGGGGTATTGAAGAAATATAAGATTGGTAGGTTGATTAGATTTAAGAAGGATGAGGTAGTGAAATCCTTAAAAGTGGAGGGCGAGGATGAGAGGCAACCAACCTCTAACGCAGAAGGAAAGGGGAGCATGGCAGAAGGTAGTAAGGAAGGAACTTAATGGACAAAAGGTTAGTAAACAGGAAGAAAGGATCCAGGCGAGAGGCGATGGTAGGTTTATTAGTGAACTTACTGAATCGCCTTTTTCATTAAAGGAGTACCATCTCGTAAATGAAAAAGAAATTATGCAAGAATCCACATTGCAAGAAGTTAGCGAAACCGGGGAGTGATTACTGTTCTGATTGGTGTCATAAAGCCCATAAAAAATTTACCAGGCTTTTCAGTGATAATCGCCGACTACCAGATAGATATAAAAAATATTATACTCCACATAAATGTCATATAGGTAAATAAAAATGCCTCTTCCAAAAGGATTTCGATTTTCTAAAGAAGCAAGAGAAAAACGAAAAAAATCACCACGAGTTTTGGAACATATGAGAAACTTGGCTGAAAAAAGACGAGGCAAAAAACTTTCTAAAACTCATAGGAAAAAAATATCAAAATCTCTTATAGGCATAAAACGAAGTAAAAAAACAAAACAAAAAATATCTCAAGGTCTAAAAGGTTTACATTCTGGAAATAAACATCCTAATTGGCAAGGTGGAAGATATAAAGAAAGTAATGGATATTTTTATATTCATATTCCTAACCATCCTTTTTGTAATAGCCACGGTTATTATCCTGAACATCGTCTCATATTGGAGAAGAAATTAGGGCGATACCTTAAACCAAATGAAGTTGCTCATCATATAAATGGAATCATTGATGATAACCGACCTAAAAATCTTGAATGTCTTCCTAACATTTCAGAACATTTCAGATTACATAAAAGATATAAACAACTATCAAGAGATAGTTCTTTGAAATATGGCTAACGGTTTAGGGGATTACGGAATAATCCTTGAGGGCGGTTCGGGGTGGTAGAACCGTTAGCCTCAAAATACCGGGCTTGGTAACAAGAATAGTTAGCTCTGAAATCTATCTCCATAATCTGATATGAGGTTGGGGAGCAATATCAAGTCCGCGAATTTGGGCTGGAGGATTCTCTGTGCTCTATGCTCCCTCCAGCCCTCAAACTCAACTGACGCTGACTACACACCTTGAATGGGAAATCCAAAGCTATAAACATTAAGTCCCTCAGTCAGCCTTCCGATAAGTCAGCGTCAGTACTGAAAGGAAATAAGAAATGAAAGAGAAAATTAAACAAAGATTAAAAGAGATGGAGAAAGAGAATCTTTCCTTTATACTTATTTTTGGGGTTAAGGAAGAAAATCCTAAAACTTTTAACTCAACAGAAATAAATCAAATAATCTGCGGAGAGTTAAATATAAAAGATGTTAAGGCATTAATAAGTTCTCTTGCTAACGAAATTATTTATTTAAGTGAAAAAATAGGAACAAAAAAAATAGACGAAAACAAGGAGAAATTATGAAAAAAGGTTTTTGTCCTTATTGCAGAGAAGAATTTGAGGTAGTTGAAGGTGAAGTAAAACCCATCCCAAAGGTGGAAGTCAAGGAAGATGGAAATGTATCCATAGAATTATCTAAAGAAGAAATTGGTTTACTTTTCCAAGCGATTGGTTTGGCACAACATATATCATCTGACCCTTTATTTACTAAACTGGCAAAATTATTAGGGAAAATAAGTCAACAAAGTTTTTGGAGGTGAGGTGAATAAATACATCCTAAACTTTTTACGATTACTTACAAAAGGTCAAATACCAAGAAAAATACTCAAAACTGCTTACGACTTTAAAGTCAAAGATAATAAACTTTCCTTTAAAGTCAAAGCAAAAATAAATTCTAAAGATTGGAGGATTTATTATGGAAGCATTAAGCAGAACAAGAAAAATCCTTAACGAACTTAAAGAGAAATTTGGCAAAGGTTATGGGATAGAGAATTTACCATACTTTGTAGATAGACTTTATACTGCTATTTCTGCTCTTGAAATAGAAGTGGAAAAATTAAAGGAGAAAGGAGGCAAAGAATGAGAACAATTACTGAAATTAAAAACAAAATTAAGGAATTGAAAAAGGAAAGGAAAACACTCCCTCAATATTCTATGTTTGGAACTCCTAATTGGCTCTTGATTGATACAAACATAAGAATTATGGAAGATGTTATAAAGAATAAACGAAGTCCGATATTCCTTGAGGAGAAGTTAGATAGTTTATCTGAAGAATATGGCGGTAATTTCCCCGACGATGACACGGAAGATAGGGCAAGAATGAATACTTATGATTGGTTACTGAAAAAACAGGATGAATTATAATAGCAGGAGGTAACTAAATGAAAAAAGATTCTGCTTGGCAAGAGAAAAAACACACAATCGCTTTGAAAGTAGCCGAAGCAATCGGGGCTTTGCTTGAAGGTTACGGAGCAAGATTTGAAGTTTTTATCACGCTTAAAGGAAAGATAGGAATTTACAAGAAACGCTATGGTAAAACTTCTGGCGGATTGTTGAAAGAAATTAAAGATAAGGAGGCCTAAATGCAAAATACACTTTGTCCGTTTAAATTTGATGCTTTAGAAACGAAAAGTACTTTAGAGATTGCTGCCTGTCAAGGAGCCGATTGCGAATGGTTCAATGTCGACTACGGAAAATGCTCCATATATCTTTTGGCTTTGGCACCTGGGGAGAAAGTGAAGTTAGAGCATTCTAATGAGAGGAGGAAATGATGGGACTAATGGTTTTAATTTTTATCATTGTAATTGCCTGTTTGACGATTGTAGCGTGTTTGAGGATTAGGAAGAAGTTTATAAATATTCAAAAAATGATTTTCCAGATAAGAATAGATATGGATTTAGCTAATATTAGCGATAGATTATTAGGTCTTGCTGGAATAATAAATAATGTTGACCAACAGGTAGCAATGGACAGAGAAAAACTTGAAGGTAGTATTAACAGGATTGACAATACAATAGACGAGTTAAGGGAAAGGAAAAAGAGGAAAAAGAAAAGAAAGAGAAGTAAGACCAGAAAACCAAAACAGAGAAAGAGAAAAAGGAGGTAACTGAAATGGTTACAGCGACGAAAGAAACAGGATTGTTGAGGAAGGCGGAGAACACTTCAGCGTTTTTGAAATGTGGAATTTTAGGATTTAGCGGAACGGGTAAAACTTATTTGGCAACGGAGATGGCGGTTGGACTTCATAAGCATTTGAAAAGTAAAAAACCTGTTGCTTTTCTTGATACCGAGAACGGATCGGATTATTCTATCCCTCGTTTCGACCAAGCCAAAATTCAACTGATTACTGCTAAAACGAGAGCTTTCTCTGACCTATTAAAGATTGTCCAGGAAGCCGAACAGAAATGCTCTATTCTTATCATAGATAGTATAAGCCACTTCTGGACTGAACTACAACAGGCTTATATGACGAAGAAAAAGATTAACCGGATGCTATTTCAACATTGGCTACCTGTTAAGACAGAGTGGAGAAGATTTACAGATGTATATCTTAACTCCAGTCTCCATATTATCCTTTGCGGTCGCGCTGGTTGGGAATATGACCTTACTGAAGATGAGGAAGGCAAGAAGGAGTTAGTAAAGACTGGAACTAAAATGAGAGTAGAAACCGAATTGGGATACGAACCTTCTCTCTTGCTTGAGATTGAAAGGATGAAGATTAGACCGGCCAACACTAAATCAGAGATTGAAATGGAATTGATGTATCGAACTTATGTTCTGAAGGATAGAGCCGATAAAATCAATGGCAAGTATTTTGATAATGCTGTCTTTGAGAACTTTCTGCCTCATATAAACTTCTTAAATATTGGTGGTAAGCATTTGGCAGTGGATACAACCCGAACCAGCGAAGCATTGTTTGATAGCAATGGCTCTGGATGGGAGAGGCAGAAGAAAAAAGAGATTGCCCTGGAAGAGATTAAGAATGAGTTATTAAAGAGATGGGATAATAGGTCTCGTCCTGACCAGTTATGTAAAGTCGAATGCTTAAAACAGGTCTTCCTTACTGGCTCTTGGAAAGCAGTTGAGGGACTTCCTGTTGAGCATTTGGAAAAAGGACTGAAGATGATTAAGCAAATAGCAGTTCAAGATATAGAAACTATCGTAACTCAACAGATACAGAAAGAAGAAAAGGAAAAGCCAAAGGAAGAAAAATCTAAAACCAAAAAGGAGGTAAAGAAGAATGTTTAAAAAGGGAGATAAAATTAGATGTATTAAGAAATCAGATTATTATTCTTATGAATTTAAACTTGGGGATGTCTGTTCAGTTCTTAGATGTGAACCAGGAATGAAGGATATGAAGGTTCTAACATCAAATGGGCACGAAATTTGGAATGAAGTTGAAAATTTTGAATTGGTAAAGGAGGAAACAATGTTTGAAACAGGAGAAAGGATTAGATGTACTTCTTCAGGTAGTCATCCACAATGGCTCAAAGAAGGAAAGATTTATGTGGTTTGTGGGCATAATAGTTTTGGAAGCCCACTTGTTTTAAGGGAAGATGGGAGTAGGATTGACATTGCTTATGGAACTTTTGTAAAGGAAGTTCCAATGTCAAAGTATCAAGAGTTAAAAGAGAGGATTGAGAATTTAGAGAATGGTTGGGATAAGGAAGCGGATGATATTTTGAGGGAATTGAAGTTTTTTGATAAATCTTTGCAATGCGAAAAACTCAAAGCCTTTAAACAAGCCCTTTTTTGGCTATTAGACCATTCGGATATTAAGGATGAGAAGGAAGAGAAGATAAAGGAATTGGAAATGCACAGAGATACATTTGCAACACATATTAGGTCATTAAACTTACAAATTGAAGAGTTAAGGAGGTAGGGAGAAATGTTCAGAGAGAATTTTAAAGGCGTTCAAGAACGAGATGGAGAGTTTGTTGAGGTTCCAGCCGGTATCTATCCTGTCGTGGTAAAAAGTGCAAAGGAGAAGATAACCAAACAATCGGGGAACAATATGATAGTAGTGAAGTTTCTGATTATGGAAGGCGAATATAAAGACTGTCCTCTTTGGGATAATATCGTCTTTCACGAAAATATGAAGGGCAGGAATATGCACATCTTGAAAGTTTTACATTTGCCTTGTGGGGATGATGCCTTAATAGACGCAAGCGAATGGATTGATAGGGAATTAAGACTAAGGGTAAGAGTCAGATACAATGAATATCGTAAGCGTCTTGTTTCTGAAATTACTCAATATCTCTATTTTACTGAAGAGGAAGAGAAAGAAGCAAAGGGAAAGAAAGCCAAAGCCACAGGCAAAAACCTATTCGCAAAGGAAGAAGAACCGCCAATCCAGAAAGACGCACCAGGGAAAGGTGAAGGGGAGAAAGAGGAGGATGAGATTCCGTTTTGAAACATATAGTAAGTTTTTCAGGTGGTAAAGACTCAACCGCTATGCTTTTACGAATGATAGAACTCAAAATGCCGATTGATGAGATTTTATATTTTGATTGTGCACCTTGGGAATTTCCTCAAACCAGTAGACATATAGTGAAGGTAGAAAAATTTATAGGACAAAGAATTACAACGCTTAGGCCCAAAAAAGACTTTGATTGGTGGATGTTAAAATACAGACCCAAAAATACAAAATACCCTGGGATTAAAGGAAAGGGTTTTCCACAACCAAACCTAAGATGGTGTACTGGATTAAAACGAGATATAATGCGGAAATACCAAAACTCACTTGGTGAATTTACTGACTATGTGGGTTTTGCTTATGATGAGCAGAATAGATTAAAGCCCTATAATTACAGAGGTAAAATTGAGAAGTATCCGCTTGTAGATTGGAAATGGACAGAACAGGACTGGAAGGATATACAGACCGCGCTGAAGAACTACCTGGAAAGCGAGCGGGTAGCCAAAGACCGGGTCCAGGATGGCAAGACCTGGTTTAATAATTGGGGTGATTGGCTTAAATACAAGGAACCTGTCTGTCCAAAATGCCGGAACACAGGGAAGTATATCAGCACTACCGGATTTGAGATAGTTTGTAGTTGCCCGAAAGGAAAGGCAATCAAAATCCCGGAACATGTGGCAGAGTGAAAAATGCTATTTCTCTCTTTGTTATCTGGTTGTGGTGGGTTGGATTTAGGATTAGAAAAGGCGGGTCTTGAATGCGTAGGTCAAGTAGAGAAAATGAAATATGCTTTGAAAATCTTGAACAAGCATTGGCCAGAAGTCCCGAAACATACGGACATATTGACCTTTTGTGTGCGGGATGGCCTTGTCAAGGTTCTTCAGTCGCAGGAAAAAGACAAGGATTCAAACACAAAGAAAGCGGACTCTGGGAAGAAGTGGCAAGATGTCTGCGACTATTTAAGCCAAAATGGTTTCTTGGAGAGAATGTTCCCGGGCTTCTATCCGTTAATGAACAAAGAGACTTTTTCAAGGTTACCTTCGACCTTCAAGAAATCGGGTATGGCATATCGTGGAGAATACTTAATTCTCAATACTTCGGAGTGGCCCAACGACGCAAAAGAATCTTCATTGTTGGATATTTTGGAGCAATCTGTCCACCCGAAATATTATTTGAGCAGAAAAGCAATAGAGGGAATAATAAGAAGAAGCAAGCGAAGGGGAGGGTCGGGTTATGTATTTCTACTCGAGCAGGAGAAAAGCACGACCCCACAGCTGAAACGATTATCGCTTCGACAATTGGAACAAGCTCTAACCCAGACCCAAACTACGGAACACACTTTATTGCCCACACAATCAGAGGACAAGATGTTGACCAAGCTACACAAAAAAATAAAAACTTCATCGCATACACAATCGGGACTTGTAAACGAGGAGTTTCGACATTGTGGGAAGACAATTATGTTGCGCAAACTAACACCGACAGAAAAAGAAAAACTACAAGGGTTTCCAAAGGATTGGACTCTCGTAGAGGAGTAGTTATTGGAAATGCAGTTACAGTTCAAGTTGCAGAGTGGATTGGCAAACGAATAATTGAATGGGAAAAGAGCAAAATCCCGGAACAGGTAGAATAGGAGGCAAAGAATGAGATTAGAAATTCAGGGGCTAAGCCAGAAAGAAAAGCGGATTATGAAGCGGGTCGCCAAAATCGTAGCAGTTTGGGTAATCGCCATTATCCTGATTCAAATCGGGATTCTTCACGGAAGGAGGATTGAAAGGGAATGCTGGGAAAATGCCCTGAAGGAAGTTAGTAAGGAGTACCAGACGCTTGATACATTGGAGAGGATAATTATTGCCGAAAGTTCGGGCAAACATAAAGGAATCTGGGGACAGGATGGCGAATTTGGGATATGCCAGTTCAAAAAGCAAACCTTCTTTTTTCTGGCAGACAAGGCAGGATTACCAAATCCTGACTGGAAAGACCAGAGCCAGCAGGTAGCATTATTGAACTGGAGTATTCGTAATGGATTTGCGAATCATTGGAGTACTTTTGAAAAAATGAAAGGAGAAGAAAATGTGGATTAAGATTGAAAGAAAGTTAGAATCAATGGACTTGAACACTACTGAATTGAAATTCATTGAAGATTTGCAGTATATCAATCTTGATAGGGTGGACGATGTGGTAGTCAAAGAAAAGGAAATAATATTTCATTTTGGGGAAAATATAGAACATATAATAACTTCCGAAAACGCTAAGAATTTTGTAGAGATAAAAGACCTTATAAATAGTTTTGAAGTTTTGAAGTTTTGAAAAATGAATAATGGGCTATCGTGGCGTTCTGGTGGAAACGCAACAGACAGGAAATGCAAGTGCCTTACTTAATAAGTGAGAAGCAATCTCTATGGGATGACTATGTTCTGTCAGCATTTTCAAAGCAGGTTCAAATCCTGCCGATAGCCCTGAATTGAAAGGAGGCGATTTTATGGCAGAGGATTGGGAAGAATGGGCAAGAAGTCAAAGGGCGGAAGTTCACGAAATAGCACAGGCTTACTCAGGCAGTTTCGTAAAAGCGATGGTTAAGGCATTTCTTTGCGCTGATGTCGAGAATATAGAGAAATTGCTTAACACTTTCCCAGAATATTTTAAGAAATTGTATCGAGTCCATTTGATAATAAAAGAGAAAAAGGGGACAGACTAACCTACCAATGAAAAAATTCCGTTGCACACAAACAGGTTGTAAGTTCAATAAGAAAGGTAAGTGCGGAAAAAGGAAACCAGATAGGAGAGAAAGTGGTTGGGGTGGGTTTGAGTGCTATTCCTTTGAGCCAGACAATAATGAGAGGAGGGGAAGATGACTAAAAAAGTTACTTGGGTAAATTGTCCAAAATGTGGATATGCTAAAGCATTTAAGTTAAGGGTAGGACAAATCTGGCAGAACGATAGAGATTACAAAGTAAAAATATTAGATGTTGGTTTTGAGGATGTTTGGCTTTTATATTTAGCAAATGGAAATAAAGTTGGATGGAAGCAACAGAAATTTTTGGAGCAATACTTTCTGGTTAGCGAAGAGGAGCAACCCAAATGATTGAAGATTTCTTGGATAAGATATTTGAAGAATTCGGTCGGAAACATCCATTTATTGCGACTACCATTGCGATAGTTATTATTTTACTTTTGGGATTAGTAATAACCAAATGTTGAGATTGGAGGAGAAATGACCAACGAGCAGATTCTTAAAAAGGCGATAGAGAAGGCGGTTAAGAATGGATGGGAGGCTTGGAATACACAGGAAGGATATTATACCATCGAAATTTTAATAAGAGAAAGACGATATTATTCAATCATCTTCTCCCACGACTTCGCAAGGGCATTTTGGGGAGATGGCAAAAGAAACGAAGAATATATCGACTATGCAACTAAAAAGCCAGTGTATAGTTATCAAATTTCAGGAAATAATTGGTCATATTTGAAAAGGTGGCAACATCATCTTCAACAGATGGTCTTGGAAGAAGAGCCATTAAAATATCTTGAGAAATTTCTGGAGGAGAAATGAGTGATGAATTGAGGGATATATTAGAAAAGTTATATCATGCACCTAAAATGAATGACTTAAATCCTGTCGCTTGGAAGAATGTCCATATCAATAATGCTATTAAAGACATAAAGAAGTGGGTGTTGGGATTGTTGAAATTGCAAGAGGAAAGAATATTAAATTGGGATGAACAATATGGGACACAGAGAGATGGAGCAAAAATTGTTATAAGAAGTATTTGCAGAAAAATAGAAGGGGAGGGCAAGAAAAATGGAGAATAAAGAAAAAGCAAAAAAAATTACTGATTGTATTTATGAGGCATTCGGCACAAATTCTGGTTGGCTTTTTGGGATTCATCCAGAGTCTCACGGGGCTGTTGTAACAATCGTAGAACAAACGCTAAAAGTTTTGGACTTCCAGAAAAAGAAAGAGGATGTAGAAGAAACAATACACAAATTAAAAGCTGGAGATAAGTGTCCTATTTGTGGTGGAAAAATTGTGGCATCTGGTTTCCACGGAGACTTACATTGTTGGGGAAAGTGTTATAGCTTTTTAGATTCGGAAAAGTATAGAACTCTTTTAAGGCAGAAGTTTGTTACAAGATAAAATGATTAAATTTATTTGCACTCTTATTTGGGAAACCGCCGAATTGTTAGATATACCTTTAGGAAAACTTGCACCATATATATTCGGTGGAACGATAGGAAGATGGCCAAAGAAAATAAAAAATCAAGGAGAAGAAAATGAGTGAAAATGAATTAAATTTGGGGGAGATAAAAAAGGTACTAATTGCCTATCGTGGAGATTACATAAATGTGCATAAAGTATTGCAAGAATTCCTCTCTTGGCATAAATCCGAGAGGAAGAAGTGGGCGTTGAGAATGGTTGGAGAGAATAAAAAACCGATGGGAGATATTTCAGATGTAATAATGACTGGTTATAATCAAGCCAAATCCGAGATTCGCAAGAAGATAGAGGAGAGCGAATGTTGACTTTTAATGCGTGGTCGCAAGAAAGGATAAAACAAGGCAGGAAGTTCTGCACAAGCAGGAGCAAATTCTGCGAAGACCCAAGGGTCAGGTATATCGTGCAGATGAAACTAAAAGATGTGAAAGAACTCCTATGGCAAGTAGAGGGCGCTGATTCTCCCGAAGAGTTTGAAAAGGTCTGGCGTTCTATTTTCAGGGGAAAATTTGAGCCCGAAAGAGATGTCTATGTCCATTTCGGTGATTTTAGGGACGAATCTAATAAGATAGAGGAGGGATAATGGAAAAAGAAAGCGGAGTTTGTAGTCGGGAATTAGCCCAAAGACTTAAAAAATCAGGAGAGAAGCAGAAATGTTTATGGTATTGGCAATATAATGGGGAAGACCATCTTCTTCCAGAATATACTTTGGAATGCGGGAGGGGTTATGGAATAAGTAAAAAAGATTGCTATGCCCCTACCGTTGCTGAACTGGGAGAGAGGTTACCAGCTCGGATAATAGATAACGAAGGGAGTGAATGGTTTTTGGAAATATGGAAAGTTAATCCAGGTAAATGGGAAGTTAAATACAGAAACGGTGATTGTGACTTTATTATTGAACGAGGCGACAGGCTCGCAAACGCAATGGCAAAGATGCTGATATATCTGTTGGAGAATAAATTGATAGAGGAGGGATGATGGACTTAAAAGACCAAGTTTGCGAAGTTAATCCAGTAATTGATTACAATGTAAGAAAATTATGCGTGAAACCTTACCATAATCATAAATTTGGTTGTCCTAATTGGAATAAAAGGGAAGGTTGTCCTCCAAAGGCGAAGAAATTTGAAGATATTGTTGATATGCAAAAACCTATCTACTGTA
>Ga0307377_10007190_pt1 | contig 11535 bp, 11 predicted proteins | sample TR3MG_FD_202535 | JGI IMG/M metagenome (GOLD analysis project Ga0307377, IMG submission 202535) | Soil microbial communities from Risofladan, Vaasa, Finland - TR-3 | ecosystem: Environmental > Terrestrial > Soil > Coastal area > Acid sulfate soil | place: Finland: Risofladan, Vaasa | collected...
GCACCTGCTCCATCGCTTCCGGAATGCCGTGTCCACGGATGGCACGCGAGCCCCAGCGGGCCATCGCGCCGACGACGAGGCCACCGGCTACCGGCACGAGGATGACCCAGAGCCCGAGATGATTCCCGGCCGGACTGACGAAGCTGAAATTCCAGCGACCGTAGAAGGCCAGGTTGGTGAAAAGGCCGATCAGCGCGGTGAGGATCTTCGCGATCAGACCGACCACCACCCCCAGCAACAAGGCCATTCCAGTGACCCAAAGCACGCGACGATCAAGCGGCCGAAAAACACGCGGCATGTGCGCCACGACCTGTGTGCTGTCGAGAGATGGCGATATCGGCAGGGCGGCCCGCGAGCGGTGCCCGGAAACATTCTTTTGCATTTCGTGCCCGTTCGCCTGCTCAGCCCGGGAAGGTTACGCGGAATTTGCTGCCGTAGCTGGCTGGAAAATGAACGGGAATCCGTCTTCGCAGAATGATTTCATCAAACAAGGAACCCGATGAACGCCCTTGAAGGTTCGATGATGGCCGGGCAAGCCGCGAAGGGCTGAGGTCGACCCATATCGGCGGTTGCTGACGGGCATTAGAGTGCCAGGGGATCAAATAGGTTTCGATGCTTACCGAGGGAGCCGTGAATCAAATGGTCAAGAAAATCCTTAATCCCAAGTTGCATCTTTACTCCGCCATCGCCTTCCTCATGGCTGGCATCGGTTTCATGCACCCATTTGCCAACGATTCGGCCAGTTCCGATCGACTGGAGCACGTCTTGGTGGGAGCGGGATTCTTTGTCACCGCCCTTCTTCAAGTCCTTGCATGGAGCAAAAAATCTCGTACCTGGCGAGTTTCGTAAGGAACTTCTCATGAGCGCAGATCGATTGACTTTTTTGCCCAGAACTCTCGGGCCGAATTTCAATCTTCGCGAAGGTCTGTTACTGGTCGATGTCGGATATCGACTCCGCTGGCCAGCGCTTCTGGTGATGGCTTGGCGGTTGTCCAACCCTGCTTCCGATCGGAGAAGGGCGACTCTGGCTTGGTCGACGTGTACCAATGACAGTCAGTTAGGTACTCTTGTCCACGGTCCAACCGGAGTACAGCTATGCAAGATGGAATGAAGGCGTGTCCGGCATGTGCTGAGCCGATCCAGGCTGCCGCACACAAATGTCGTTTCTGCGGAACGGACCTGGATGCCTATGTCGCAACCATAGAGGCGACGGTCGAACAGACTCTCTTTTCTGGTCACCCCAAGGTGATCTACTCCTTTGGTCAGTACATCATCGTGGTGATCACGCTGGGCATAGGCTTGCTGGTCTACTGGCTGCGCAGTCTCTCTACCAAGTTCACAGTGACTACGCAGCGCGTGCGGGTCGAGCGCGGAATCCTGTCAAAGGTGCAGGACAACCTTGAGTTGTTCCGGGTGGATCACTTCGATTTAATGAAGCCGCTTGGCATGCGGATGCTTGGCCAGTGCATGGTCCATCTGCACTCATCCGATCAGGGAATGGCATCGGTCTATCTCTATGGCATACCTGATCTGGAAGCCTTGGCGGACAAGCTGCGCGAATGCTCCCTGCGTGAACGCACCCGCCGCCGGGTGATGCCGGTTGAGCGCCTGTGAGGCAAGCGGCGCCGGGACGACCGATGATCTTCCCTAGATCGGAATAGGCCACCCGCCTCCGTCGGGTGCCACTACCCTTGAGGCAATACCGGATGAGCGGTCAACGTAATCCGAGTATGGCGCGCCGGCACGGAAGCGGCACCTCAGGTCCAGCCGATGTTCTTTGACTTCGCAACCACGCGCTGCGCGAAATCACCAGCAGTGATGAAGCTGACCGACCTCACGCCGGAACTGATCCTGGCTTTCCTCGAGCATCTGGAACAGGAACGGCACAATACCGTGCGCAGCCGCAATGCGCGGTTGGCGGCGTTGCGGGCGTTCCTGAAGTTCGCAGCACATCGAGACATGTCGTCGCTGTCCGTCGTCGAACGATCGCTTGGCGTGCCGATGAAGCGTTTCGAGCGACCGATGCTGGGATTCCTATCGCGCGAGGAAATGCTTGCCGTGATCGGCACATCAGGCAGCAGCTGGATCAGCCAGCGCGATCACTTACTGTTGAGTCTGCTCTACAACACCGGCGCGAGGGTATCCGAAATCATCGGCGCGCGCGTCGCTGACGTAGTACTCGATGGTGCGGCCTGCGTTCATCTGCACGGCAAGGGCCGTAAGCAGCGAACAGTGCCACTGTGGCGATCGACAGTGAAAGAGGTCCGAGCGTGGCTGAGGCTGAATCTCTCGCTCCTCAGTTCCACATCAGCGTTGCTGCCCAACCGAGACGGCGAGGCGATGACGTGGTCGAATGTGACACAAAGGCTTGCCTTGGCAGTGCGCACGGCCGACAAGAGCAATACTACCGGCCTCGCCACGCGTCGCGTCGCATCTCGCCACACACGATCCGGCACACCACCGCATGCACCTGCTGCAGTCGGGCGTCGACATCAACGTGATCGCCCTGTGGCTCGGACATGAGAGCCCGACGACCACACACCACTACGTCGAAGCAGATCTGGCGATGAAAGATCGGGCGCTCGCCCGGCTGCAAGATCCGGAGCTGAAGATCCGGCGCTACTGCGCGCCGGACTCGATATTGGAGTCCCTGAAGACGCTGTGATTATGTAGAGCTCGTGGGTAGCAAAAACGGCGTTTGCAGCGCCGCCTGGCTTCTCGCGAGCTCGTCACTGTGCATAACTGGGCGCTGTGCATAATGGCCGAAAACGGTCAGACGTGGATACCCGTTTTGGTCCTCTCACCCGTAGTGTTGAAGCAGAAGCGTTCGTGAGCCTTCGGCGCCCGAGTCATTTTTCTCTTGCGTGGCCACACACACACGTCAGGAATGTGTGCGAACAGCTTAGTTGGCCCGAAGGGCGGAGGGCAGGATGCCACGAGTAGAGAGAAGGCCACCCCACCGCCGCACAGGGCCCCGGGTAGAGCAGCGGGCCATCGTGGCCCGCACTGCTAGTAGAAGCTGGATCAAGAGCGCGGCGATCGGTCAATTTGCGGCCATGTGCGGTGCGTTCCGTTCGTGCGTGTGAATGAAGGCCAGCACATCGTCCAGCGTGGGTGCCTTGTGGCGCATGGGTTGGGACAGTGCGAAGACCAGGGCCATGTGGCTGACGCCGGGGTAGAGTTTCAGCTCGACCTCGTCATGCATGGACTGGGCCTTGCGCGCGAGCGAGACGCTGTTGGCCGCATGTACTTGATCATCGTCAGTACCCTGCAGCAGCAGCATGGGCGGGTCGCCGGGGCGGATGAAGGTGTATGGATCGGCACGCCGTTGTTCGCTGGGCTGGTTGCCGAAGATGTGGCGCATGCGGGCTTCCTTTTTCGGGAGCGGTACGAAATCGTAGACGCCGGCGAGGCCGATGAAGCCGGCGAGATCGTGCAGTGACAGCCCGTCGGCGGCGAGCCAGGAGGGATCGGTGGCGAGCAGGGCGGCGATCTGCCCGCCGGAGGAGTGGCCCATCACGAACAGGTTTTGAGGATCGCCACCGAGCTGCGCGGCATGATCGTGCGCCCAGGCCACCGCATCCGCCGCGTCGCGCATGAAGCTGTGCCAGTTCACTTTGGGGTATTTGCGGTAGTCCGGGATCACCGAGATCACGCCGCGCGCGGCCAGCGCGGTGCCTACGAACCGGTACCACTGGCGTTTGCCGTGGGTCCAGTTGCCGCCATAGAAAAACACCACGATCGGCGCGTGCTTCGTGAGGCGGGGGCGATAGATGTCCAGGGCGAGGTGCTGGCGGGAGTCGAACGTCTGGTCACGTTCCACCTCGATGCCTTGGCGCTGGTCGGTGGCGTTGAGTGCGCCAAACAGGACGGTGCGGCAACCACCCAGCAACAGCAGCATGCCGATGGCGAGAATGCCAGGCAGGCGTCGATACAGAGGGCGGCGGATGGTGTGCAAACGAATTTCCGTGAGGCTGGGTTGACTGGCGCGGAAGAACCGGCGAGCTGCCGGGTCATGTGGACAGGATGATCAACGGCCGACGTTGGTGATCGGATGGCAGGGCGGTGGCGCAATTCGGGTCAGCGCCGGACAACACCTGCTTGAAGCCGGCCACGACGGTGCCTTGGTGCAGGTGTTGTGCCGAAGGGCGGGGGCTAGATGTGCCTGGTTGCATGCGCCACCGTGTTGTGCAGCAGGTCGATGTGCTGCTGTCGGCCGGTGTCGACGGACAGGCGTTGATAGTTCCAGTGCCCGGTCGCCTGCGCCGCGCGGAGGTGCAGCGTGGCGACGTCCTTGGGCCCGGCGAGTTCGACGGTGAGGGCGGCGGTGCCTCTTGCATAGCCGGCGACGCGGTTACCCTGGATCCTGCGCGAGCTCTCCGATTCCCGCGCAGTGAAACGGCGCAGACTGCTGGTGATCGGCTGGCCAAGCGCGGCGATCACGGTTGGATCGTGGCTGGCCTGGGCGGTGGCCTGCTGGTACAGCTCGGCCACACTCGTCGCGTTGGTGGCGATACGGACGACGCGGATGATGCCGGCTCCCAGCAGAACCGCAACGAAAATCACCGGGGCGAACCAGCGCCAGTGGTGGCTGAGCCAGCTGGAGTGAGCTTGAACTTTCATCGCCGTCTTTCCCTGTGCGAATCGTTGCCGTCGGTGGATACAGAGGACGGCGGCTACGATATCCCAATTGAGGGCAGTCGCGTGCGCCGCGGATTCGGCCGACGTTTGTGGTTGTCGACGCTGCCATGACGGCGCCCATGACATCATTTCGGCTTTCCTCTCCGCCCCACAGGAGCTCACCATGCAATACCGACGCGTCGGAACCTCCGGCCTGCAACTGTCTGCACTTTCCTTCGGTGCCTGGGTCACCTTTGGCAAGCAGGTGGGGCGCTCGCTGGCGCGCGACATGCTGGCGCTGGCGCATGAGCGCGGGGTCAATTTTTTCGACAACGCGGAGACCTACAACAACGGCGTGGCCGAGCAGTTGATGGGCGATGTGCTGGTCGATCTGCGCTTTCCGCGCGACAGTTACTGCGTCTCCAGCAAGGTGTTCTTCGGCGCGGTGGATCGTCCGCTGCCGACCCAGCGCGGCTTGTCGCGCAAGCATGTGATCGAGGCCTGCCATCAGGCGTTGCTGCACTTGCGGGTGGATTATCTGGATCTGTATTTCTGCCACCGGCCCGATCCCGGCACGCCGATTGTCGAGACCGTGGCGGCGATGGACACCCTGGTGCGCCAGGGCAAGGTGCTGTACTGGGGCACCAGCGAATGGCCGGCCGAGGCGATTCACGAGGCGCATCGCGTGGCGCGCGAGAATCACTTCTACACGCCGCTGGTCGAGCAGCCGCAGTACAACCTGCTGCACCGCGAGCGGGTGGAGCAGGAGTACGCGCCGTTGTACGAGGCCTACGGCATGGGCACCACGATCTGGTCGCCGCTGTGCTCGGGCCTGCTGAGCGGCAAGTACGACCATGGCGTGCCGGCCGATTCGCGGCTGGCACAACCGGGCTACGAGTGGCTGGGCGAGGCGGTGCTGGGCAAGGGCAACGAGCGCTTGGCGCAGGTGCGTGCGCTGCAGCCGATCGCCGACGAACTGGGCACATCGATGGCGCAACTGGCGATTGCCTGGTGCCTGCTCAATCCGCACGTGTCCACCGTGATGCTGGGTGCCAGCCGGCTCGAGCAACTGGCGCAGAATCTCGATGCGCTGGAGTTGTTGCCGCGACTGGATGCCTCGATCGCGCAACGCATGGAGCGGGCTGTGGGCGGCTGATCGCCGGCCTGTCCGCGCTGGGTGATGTGCTCTACCCGTCCGGCCATGCCAGCGGTGCGCTGTTGCGTGAGTTGCCGCCGGGCGTGCTGCTGGAATCGATTTGCCTGGCGCCGTTGTTGCCGTGCCGTTCGCTGTTGGCGGCCAGCGCGATTACGGTCGAAGGGCCGCGGGAATGGATCGAATGCCTGGATGCGGACGGCCAGACGCGCGCTCGTCTATACCTGCTGCCCGACACGGACTAACTGGCCTGGGATGCGCTGCAGGCGGGCGCGTGCTAGAGATTGGCTAGCGTGCCCTCGACGGCGACCAGGCCAGCGCACACCGGCTTCGATTTCACACGCGTTCGCTTGCCGGCCTGCAACTGCTTCGTGGTGAAGCCAGCTCCGCCTTGTCGCCGCTGAGCCGGCCATTGGCGGCGCGGATCGTGCGGGACGAGGTGAACTCGCGCTGGGTGGCTGCGCGCGGGTGAATTGACCGGTGACTCGACGTTCCTGAATAGCCAGTGCTCTGGATGTTGCAGCCGACGTGGGTTTGCAACTTTCGCCGGGATGGCGGCTGTTTGAGGCTCGCCCGAAGCGTCCCGAGGTGGCCGTCCGGTTGTCCGTGGATTGTCCGCGGACACGGTCCTGTCACGCCGGTGATACCGCAACATGCTGAAACGGCTTCATTTTCGTGGGTTTCCTCGGGTGGCACGTGGATTGCTCTGTCCACCGTATAGCCGCGCTGTACGCGGTCAGGGGCCACACGATGATTCGCGACACCTCCGCCACCGACCGCCTGGTCGAGGTCAAACCCAAGCGCAAGCGACAGCTGATCCTGGCCGCTGCCGGTGTGGTCGTGCTGGCCTTGCTGGTGTGGCTGGCGCCGGGCATCGGTCGGCTGTTCTCGGCTTCCGGTTCGGTGAGCAGTTCGCGGCTGTCGTTTGCCACGGTCGAGCGCGGCCTGTTCGTGCGCGACATCGCGGCCGAGGGCAAGGTGGTCGCCGCGGTAAGCCCCACCATGTACGCCACTTCCGGCGGTGCCGTGACGCTGCACGTGCGCGCTGGCGACACGGTGAAGAAGGGCCGGGTGCTGGCCACCATCGTCAGCCCCGAGCTCACCAACAAGCTGGCCCAGGAAGAGAGCAATGCCGACGCGATGCAGGTGAATTACCTGCGCGCGCAGATCGATGCACGCAAACAGCGCTCGGCGCTGCAGCAGGCGTTCGACAACGCGAAGATCGACCAGCAGGCCGCAGCGCGTGACCTCGCCCGTAACCAGAAGGCCTTCAGCGAGGGTGCCGTATCCAGCATGCAAGTCGACCGCGCCAAGGACACCCTGGACAAGGCCAACATCACCGCCGAGCACGCGCGCTCCGACCTGGGCATGGACAACGACAGCCTCAACTTCGATATCCAGTCGAAAAAGCTCGCGCATGATCGCCAGCTGCTGCTGGTGGCCGACCTCAAGCGCCAGGTCGACGACCTCGATGTGAAGTCGCCAGTGGACGGCCAGGTAGGCCAGTTGTTTATTGCCGAAAAGGCGACCGTGGCCAAGGACGCGCAACTGCTCAGCGTGATCGATCTGTCTGCGCTGCAGGTCGAGATGCAGGTGCCGGAGAGTTTCGCCCGCGACCTCGGCATCGGCATGACCGGCGAGATCAGCGGCAACGGCCATACCTGGAAGGGCATCGTCAGCGCGATCTCGCCCGAAGTGGTCAACGGAGAAGTGGCCGCGCGGCTGCGCTTCGACGGCGAGACGCCGAAACAGTTGCGCCAGAACCAGCGGCTGTCGGTACGCGTGCTGCTGGATCGGCGCGAGAACGTGTTGACCGTGCAGCGCGGCTCCTTCGTCGACGAATCCGGCGGCAGCTACGCCTATGTGGTGCGCGATGGCATCGCGACCAAAACCCCGATCCGCGTCGGCGCCTCCAGCATCGACAAGGTGGAAATTCTCGAAGGTCTCAAGCAGGGCGACAGGATCGTGATTTCCGGTACCGACAATTTCAAGGGCGCGGCCAGGGTCGCGATCAGCAACTGACCATATATTTTCCCTGATCTCTGTGCAGAGAAGGGTTCAACGACTCCACCACCGAAGGAACTCAAGCCATGCTGAAGATGAGCCACCTGTCCAAGGTCTACCGCACCGAAGTGGTGGAAACCTATGCACTGCGCGATTTCAACATCGACGTGAAAGAGGGCGAATTCGTCGCCGTTACCGGGCCGTCCGGTTCTGGCAAGACTACCTTCCTGACCATCGCCGGCCTGCTCGAAACCTTCAGCGGCGGTGAGTACCACCTCGACGGCATCGAGGTCAGCAACCTCAACGACAACGCCCGCTCGAAGATCCGCAACGAGAAGATCGGTTTCATCTTCCAGGCCTTCAACCTGATCCCCGACCTCAACGTGTTCGACAACATCGAGGTGCCTCTGCGCTACCGCGGCATGAAGTCGGCCGAGCGCAAAAAACGCATCATGGAGTCGCTGGAGCGCGTCGGCCTCGCCTCGCGCGCGAAGCACTATCCGGCCGAGCTCTCAGGCGGCCAGCAGCAGCGCGTGGCGATCGCCCGCGCGCTGGCAGGCAGCCCGCGCCTGCTGCTCGCCGACGAACCGACCGGAAACCTTGATACCCAGATGGCCCGCGGCGTGCTCGAGTTGATCGAGGAAATCCATCGCGACGGCGCCACCATCGTGATGGTCACGCATGACCCCGAGCTGGCCGCGCGCGCCCAGCGCAACGTGCACATCATCGATGGCCAGGTGGTCGATCTGTCGGAAGAGCCACGCTTCCATGCCTGCGCGCAGGCTGCCGGTGAGGCCCATTCGGGTTGATGCCGCCGATGCGCCTGAAGCTGCTGCCCCTGCTGCTGTGCCTCGGCCTGCTGCCACTGAGCAGTCACGCCGAGGATCTGATGGACGCCTATCGCCAGGCGATCGCCAACGATCCCGTGCTCAGCACGGCCGATGCCGCGCGGCTGGTGGTGGCCGAGTACGTGCCGCAGGCGCGTTCGGCCCTGCTGCCGCAGCTCTCGGCCGGGCTGGGCCTGTCGCAGATCCGCGGCGGCAGCGGCAGCATCACCAGCAGCAACGGCAACATCGTGGCCACCGGCATAGCCGGTCACATCCGCGAGCGCGACCTCAGCACCACGCTCAGCCAGCCGATCGTGAACCTGGCCGCCATCGCCAACCTGCGCGCCGCGCACGCCACTAGCGATGCACAGGGCGAAATCTACCGCGCCGCGCTGCAGAACCTCTACGTGCGCGTCGCTGCGGCCTACTTCACCGTGCTGGTCGCACGGGACAACCTGGACGTCTATCACTCCTACGAAGACGCCTACAAGCAGGAGTTCGACCAGTCCAGCGTGCGCTTCAAGAACGGCCTGGCCACCGCCGCCGACGTGAGCCAGTCGCAGGCTTACTACATGTACATCAAGTCGCGCCGGATCAGCGCGCAGGACAATCTGAAAGACGCCCGCCGCGCGCTGGAGCAGATCACCGGCCACGCCGTCGATGGCCTGAAGAAGCTGCGCGACGATCTGCCGATGCAGCCGCCCAAGCCGGCCGACGCCAGGGCCTGGGTGGATGCGGCGATGCAGGGCAATCCGGTGATCCTCGCCGCGCACTACGCGGTCACCGCCGACGAGCATCGGGTGTCCGCCGCGCGCGCCGGCCACCTGCCCACGCTCAACGCCACCCTGCAGTACGGCAAGTTCGGCAGCTGGTCCAGCGCGGTGCCGGGTGCTGCCGCGTACGGCCCCGGCGTCACCACCATCGGGCTCACGCTCAACGTGCCGCTGTTCAGCGGCGGCCTCACCCAATCGCAGGTGCGCCAGGCGCTGGCCCAGCGTGATGAAGACCAAGGCACGCTGGAAAGCCGCCGCCGCCAGGCCGCGCGCGACGCCCACAACTACTACAACCTGGTGGTCGACGGCATCGACCAGGTCGACGCCGCGCGCACCTCGGTCGAGGCGGCGCGCAAATCGCTGGCGTCGATGCGCGCCGGCTACGAGATCGGCACGCAGAGCCTCACCAACGTGGTGTTCGCGATCGAGACGCTGGCCAACGTGCAGAACGAATACACCTACGTGCGCCACCAATTCATCCTCAACAAGCTGCTGCTGAAACAGGCCGCCGGCTCGGTGAGCGTGAGCGACCTGCAGGACATCAACAAGCTGCTGGAGTGAGCGGTGCATCGGTTGCGCATGGCGTGCCGATCGCCGCGTCGCCGCCGGTGGAAGCAAACCCGTAGGAGCGCACCCTGTGCGCGATGCTTTTTCAATGTGTTCCAGGAGCCATCGCGCACAGGGTGCGCTCCTGCGGAAGAAATATTCGCGGAGTGGAGTCATGTTCGCCTACTACTTTCAGCTCGGCCTGCGCAGCTTGCGCCGCAACCCGGCATTGACCGCGCTGATGGTGATGGCGATCGGCTTCGGCGTGGCCGCGTCGATGATCACGTATTCCGTGTTCCGTGCCGTGTCGGGCAATCCGATTCCGGAGAAATCCGCTCAGCTTTTCACGCCACAGATCGACAGCTGGGGGCCACAGCAAAATCTCAAGGGCGAGCCGCCGGAGGCTTTGAACTATGTTGACGCGATGGCGTTGATGCATGCGCATCAGGCCAAGCGGCAGACGTTGCTCTATCCAATTCAGCTATCGGTGTTGCCGAGTGGGAGCCGAAGCTTGCCGGTGGCGGCGAACGGCTATGCCGTCTACGCCGACTTCTTTCCGATGTTCGAGGTGCCTTTGCGCTACGGCAATGGCTGGAGTGCGAGTGATGACGGCAGCCACGCCGCAGTGGTGGTGCTCAGCGACGGGCTCAATCAGCGGTTGTTCGCTGGTGCCGACAGCGTGGGGCGCACGGTGACCCTCACTGGGCACGATTACCGCGTCGTGGGCGTGACTCGCCACTGGAATCCCCACCCGCGCTTTTTCGACCAGTTCAGCACCAGCGGTTTTGACGACGCGTCGGATTTCTATATTCCGTTCACCCGTGCGCTGGATCTGAAGGTGCACACCGCCGGACGCAACAGCTGTCGCGGCCAGCTGACCTTCACCACCTGGGGAGGCTGGCTGCGGAGCAACTGTGTGTGGGCCTCGCCGTGGGTGGAACTGGACAGTGCGGCCGACGCCGCGCGGTATCGTCAGTTCCTGCAGAACTATGCTGCGGACCAGCAGCATGCCGGGCGTTTCGCCTGGGCGCCTAACGTGCGTTTGCGCAACGTCATGCAATGGCTTGACTACGAGCATGTCGTGCCGCCGGAAAGCCGCATTTCGCTGCTGGTGTCGCTGGGCTTTTTCGTGATCTGCCTGGTCAACACCATCGGCCTGCTGCTGGCCAAGTTCCTGCGCCGCGCGGGCGAGATCGGCGTGCGTCGCGCGCTGGGCGCCTCGCGCCGCGAGATCTATACGCAATACCTGATCGAGGCGGCCACCGTGGGTCTAGCCGGCGGCGTGCTCGGCCTGCTACTCACCGCGATGGGGATCTCCGGCGTAGGCCTGCTGTTTCAGCCGCAGATCGCGCGGCTGGCGCATCTCGACCTTTCGCTGGTGGGGCTGACTTTGCTGGTCGCGATTCTCGCCACCATGGTTGCGGCGTTCTATCCCGCCTGGCGTGCGGCGAAAGTGCAGCCGGCCTGGCAGCTGAAATCCAATTAAGGCAACGAAGATGAGCACGCAGATCCAACCCATCCTCGTTGCGCTACGCCGTCACAAGGCCGGTGCCTTGCTGATTGCCTTGCAGATCGCCCTGACTCTGGCGATCGTCTGCAACGCGCTGTTCAT
>Ga0307377_10007194_pt1 | contig 11532 bp, 16 predicted proteins | sample TR3MG_FD_202535 | JGI IMG/M metagenome (GOLD analysis project Ga0307377, IMG submission 202535) | Soil microbial communities from Risofladan, Vaasa, Finland - TR-3 | ecosystem: Environmental > Terrestrial > Soil > Coastal area > Acid sulfate soil | place: Finland: Risofladan, Vaasa | collected...
GAGATTGAATAGAATGATAAGGGTTCATCGTCAGGATTACAACTCCCTTGACCACTAAAACACCCCTTTTTTAATTCACGGCTTATAACCTCCTTAGCGGATAACAGTGTTTTTTGAGCTGACTGTTTTGCATATCGAAGAGTTTTTGATCTAACATCAGGATTTCTCTTTGTGTTAACTGGATCTTCTTTTTCCGTGCCTAAAAATCCGTCCACGGTATCGAGGAGATCTGCGAATACATTTTTTTTGTTTTGGACTCTTCCTTTTTGTTTAGAAGTAAAATCGTTGATGGTCTTTCTCGTCGCATTACCTTTCAGGCTCAAATCCTCTTTGAAACTGTCATAGGTATTTACCGATAATGCTTTGGGATCATCATTAATCCTTTTAACACTAGCGACTGTGGATTTAAATTTTCGTTTTGACTCAAGACCTTGATCCATTATTTTTCGTATTTATCGTCATCTTTTTCGCCTTTGTCGATATCATCTTTGTCATTAATCATATCTTCGAGAAGTTTTCTATCTTCGGCGGTTAATTCCATTTTTCCATATCCCTCTGGAGATGACCCTCCAGATGATCCTGATTGTTTTATCAATACTCCTTGTAATTTCACCAGTGAAATTTTCTTTTCGGTACAATCCTGTAATATTTTTTGTTGTCTGTCGATGACAGAACCAATGACCGGCATATCTTCAGCGTCTTTCATGAAAGTAAGCATCTTTTTAGTGATCTGAGATGCTATATTTTTCTGTTCAACTATATCATTGTAGATTTCCTGCATTAAAGCGAGCGCCGAATCGGTGTCGAGACTTATAATTTTTCTTTTATACCTTGCCATATCTTATGCGTTTATATTATAAATAGTTTTTTTTTCAATTTAGAAACCCAGTGAGTACCCCATCATATAGTTTTTTGTATTTTTTTAATGCGATTCGGATTTCTTTAGTGGTTAATCCCGTCATATCCCTTACGGAGAGTAGGATAAGGTTTTTATTAAACTTATTCCCCTCACCAATTTGGAAAATTTGGTCAAAATTGCTAAAAATGTCGAGGAGGGAATAACCTAATTTAATTTCATTTTCATTAAGTTTTTCGGTATTCATAAATTCTTCCAATTTTACGGACAATTTCATAATAATTTCTCGATAATCTAGTGGTGGTGCGTCGATTACGTAAGATAAATTGTGACTATCCTCCAATGATGGGGAAATATCTTCATAGGATACCGTTCGATTAAATTCTTTATTGTCCTTTTGGATTGATCCCATCAAATAATTCTTACAAATCGTACCAAAATATGAATATGCTCGATTATTTGTTGATGGGTCGAATTTATGAATTTTTGTTGCCAGGAAAGACGTGGTATCCACATGTAAATCATGGAATGTCATGTCTTTCCTGTATAACTTGTATCTTCTAATGATACTTTCGACCATTATTGTGAGAGGCTCTTCTAAATATTCTTTGAATATCTTGTTTCGTTCTTCTTCGGAGTCAGTTAATTGATATCTTACAACCGCTTGTTCTTGTTCCTCCCCAAAATACATCTTTTGGGTTCGTTTTCGTGGCATTTACACCTTCTCGTATTTGACATCTCTTTTATTTTTGAAATAAAATTCTTTTTTTGCCGTTTCTAACCAAAATTTAACCTCAGATTCTTCTAAATGCATTTTTTCATCATTTTTATAAAGCCAAAATAGTGATCCTTCTCTTAAATTAACGTGTTGATACCCAATTTTGGGAACTGTTGCGATTTCAATACCATTATTCGCTAATCGTAAGAGAAATTCATAAGAAAATGTGAGTTTTATGTTGTTTTTAACCCCACCATTCTCTTTAATGACTTTTGTACGGTATAACCCACCACTTGTCTGATAATTTTGGTATTCCATCAACAATTCTTTGTCAATTACCCCCTGATCGGTGGAAAATCCATATGCCCATACAGATTCGTTCATAAAACTCAAGAATTTACCCTCTACGTTCACGTCACGAACAATAGGTAAAAATACATCAACATTTGTGTATGCCTCCGTGTACTGTTTCATGGAAGGTAACCACACTTTTTTGTATTCATCATCAATCTCCAAAATCGAGAACCATTCGGTGTTGCAATCGTTTACCCCAAGCATGAGTTGGGACACGAAGTCGGTTTCATTTGTGGTATTGGATAAAAGTTTAATTTCTAATTTCTCATGTTTTAATTCTAATAGAACTTCTTCCAATTTAACCATCAGTTCGGTTGGGGAAACGATTGTAAGTTTCACATCTTCGTGAAACTCGTCAACTGATTTCAATGCGTTGTCTAACATCAACGCCTCATCGATTCCCAATTTATATATCGGGAGTATTACTGTGATATCTTTCATTATTCTTCTAATTTAAGGGATGTTAAACTTTTATTTATTGCCTCAAGTTTTTGGGTGTGGAGGGTGTTAAAAATCGATAGTGTATTTAAACTATGATTATCTTTAGTGAATGGCAGATAAGCTTCAGACATTTTTTCTTTCACTTCATCTTCTAATTCAACCCCCTCTAGCCACGCCATAACATATGCCCCAATTAGGTCAACTATTTTATTACCATCATATGTCCAAAAACCATTATCACTTAACCAATCAGGTTCGGTATCGGGAATTTTCCCTATAACAGGGACATTACATTTCATCGACTCAAGTGGAAATGTACCAAATGTAGATTCATCATCAACCCATACTGACACCATACATTCGCTCAATTCTCTGGCAAACTCTCCATATGCCATCTGTATCATATCCCTAAATGTGATCCAACGTAAATGTGGGAATTTCAAATAGAATTCTGATATGATTTTCCTTTGAACCGATCTGTCTCTACAATTGATAGCGATTAATGGTTTTGTGGGGGTTTCGATTGGTTTGAAATGGTCACTAATAATTGGCGGAATTAGATACACTAAAGATTCGGGGAAATACTCTAAGATGTATTTCTTCGCCGATTCTGTTGTGGTAATACATCTCTCAAACCCATATTGACTCCATCGACTACCGATCGCTAATGTTTCGAACATAAATTCTTTCTGTTGTACTAACATAAGTTTGGTGCATTTAATATTAGCTAATTGTGGTAGAATATTCGAGTATTGTTCAGGGACTACAATTGTGTCATCTGCGTGGATCTCTACCTTATCTTCCTTAATAGTAACAACTGGAAGATGGTCATAAACGTCTCCCAACCAACCTTTAACCCCAGTATAGTCTTTTTCTTCTACAAGGATTTTAGTATTGAATCCAGATTCCTTCAAAATTGATGCCATATCGTAGATATGTTTTATGGCCGCCCTGGCATTGTTTTTGGTGTCGTATGCCAAAAAGTATATTACACTTTCATTTTTTTCTAATCGATCCAATGCCGTCTCTAAGAAATCGATTGTTACTTGTTTATCGCTCATCTTTATTTAATATTTCATTTTTTAGTAATGTGTTAAACGCAATTCCGAACCCAGGGTTTGTGGTCTTGTTTGTAAACGCCGCTACATCTTGGTCATCATCCTCTTGATATTCACTTAAAACTCTATCTAAACACGATTTATAACATTCGAATTTAAATACATTTAGTTCGTTTTGTTTTTCTCCATCATCATCAGAGTTGTCACCATCTTTTGCGCGTTCTTCCTCCGGGTGGATGGGACGACATTTTTGAATAATCTTGTCCACATCGATGTAGTAGTTTTCTCCCAAAATTTCGAGCATGTTGTTAATTTATTTATTACGTGTTTATGCGTGAAAAATTCGTTGTATTCAGTCTCAAACTTCACGGCTTTTTTATTTCTTGGACACATATCAATAATAACTTTACTGTCAGTAATCCATAAATCACATTTTTTCCATTCCTTTTTAATGTCTGATGTTCTGATAAATTTCACATTGTTACCTAAATAACTGTGTTTTGAGAGGAAAAATAGTGTGGATGACTTAGCCTTACTAAATTCGTCAAGGCCGATGACTGTGAAGGTTATTTCAGGATTTTCATAGATCATTTTGTTTAAATCGGACATTGCTGACATATGACTTATTCCTGAGTGGCCAAAAATTTCCAACGGAAAGTCCACAAATAAAAAATTATTATACTCTTCTATTGATTGAAAGGAATAATAATTTAATAAGTTATCGTTATGAATAGGTTCCGTCACCTTATAATCGAACGGTTCCTCTTTTTTATCAATTTCAACTACAAAATCGGAGTTGATAAATTCATCTCGATAATGATAGTCAAATTTCTGGATTAGGTTCCTTAAAGGCCCATTAATACTAATATATACGTCCATGAAAGAAATATAATAGTATTTTCTTTATAAGTAAATATTAAACGTATCGATTTAGTATTTCTGTTATAAGTGGATTCCTTACAATATCATCGATTCCGAATTCAAATATGCCAATATCTTTCATATCGGTGAACCTTTCCTTAGCGTCGTATAAACCAGATTTGGTTTTATCTTTAAACTTATCCGACTGTTCAAGGTCTCCTGATATAAAGAATTTTGAATTGAACCCAATTCGAGTTACCAATAATTTAATTTGAGGTAACGTAGCATTTTGAGCTTCTTCGAAAACGAGTATTGAATTATCTACGTTCCACCCTCTCATGTAAGCCAGTGCCGCTTTTTCGATCAGTCCGAATTCTTCCATTTTTATCCTTTGATCTTTACCGATAATCTTGTTAAGAAGGTAGTATGATGGGAAAATATACGGATCTAACTTTTCGTCCAGTGTACCTGGAAGAGCACCAAGGTGTTCATCTGCTTCAACAGCGGGACGAACAATGATGAGTTTTTCGTATTTATTGTCTTCATTCCATAGTAAATCAATCGCCTTCTTCATTGCGATATAAGATTTACCAACGCCAGCTGGTCCGAAACAAAATGTGATTTGATTTTTGTCCAAAACATCCCAATATTCTTCTTGCGAAGTAGTTAGGAATTTCTCTTTTGGTCTTTTAATAATTTGGCGAATTTGCTCTTTAGTGTTCCGTTTTACGGTCTTAATGTTTTGCAAATTTACGTGGTATTAAACGAGTTTATGGTTTCAGATATAAATATCTTACTTTACACCTGTGTGACCAAAACCACCATCATTTCTTTTGGAAATTGTTAACTCATCTACCTTTATCAAGTCTAATTTTCCTTCTCCATAGACAGGACAAACCACTCCCTGAGCTATCCTATCACCATTTTCAACGGACAACGGGAATGCTCCAAAATTAGCTAAAATAATTTGTAATTCACCTCGATAACCTGAATCGAGCGTTCCGGGGCTATTTAAAACCATTACCCCTTTATTTGCCGCCAATCCCGATCTTGATCTGACTTGAACCTCTAACCCCTTTTCTACTTCAAAATATAGACCCGTAGGAATAAGTTTTATTTTCCCTGGTGGAAGATGAAGAGGGAATGGTATAAACGCCCTTACGTCAAAACCACTATCACCTTCCTTGGCGAAAGATGGGTCGGGGTTATTGGACATATTGATGAATTTTAATTTAGCACCAACGGTGTTTTTAACTGCGGCCTTTTGAGACTCTTTCGTTAATCCGTCGATGATTTTGTTTACCTCACCAATTAATTCGGTGTCGTCGGTGCCGTCGTTAATTTGTTCTTCTAATTCTTGTAATTTACGAAGATAATCGACCAGTACTTGTTTATCCGTTTCCATTTTTTTCTTCCATTGCTGCCAGCGTGAAGCCGTGTCTTATTACCTCTGTTAGAGGTTCAGAAAAGTATTTTGCCTGTTTGTCGTCACCATCTTTTTCAAGGTTTAATATTGCCTGATATTCAATCTCGGACAATTTTACTCCATGAGTCAATGCGTAGTAAACTGAACGTTCACCAACATGCATCCTTACAATATCATCGTTGAAACCATATGGACGATTACTAGTACCACCGTCTTTTAATATAAACATGAAGACTTTCCCAATTTGGGATAAGAAGACGACCCTCACGATGTCCGCCACGGGTTGTTTAAGACGATCTGGGAGGATATCGTTCACTTTTATAGCGTAGGTACAAGCTCTAATCAAATAGTGTAATAAACCCCCTGGATAACATCCTATCATGTTTGAGGAAGAAGTTGCGGGCGAAGTGTAAAATCCGTCACCCAAAAACTCCTCTAACTCCTTCGTGAAGATATTATACTTCTGATTGGTTTCAATAAACCTTTTCTGATTCTTTTCTAACTGTGTTATGGTTAACATGATTATTGTTTTAAGTTTCTATTTGTAATATTCAGGTGTTTCTTTTGCTGAAATAATACATTGGATTGGCATTTGTGCAACCGCCAATACCTCACTTGATCTTACGTCGCCAGATGTGTATTTTGCTGCTCGAAGAATCGATTCTTCAGCGCTTTCAGCTTCGATAACGTACTTTGATTTTTCTAAACGGGGATTTCCGTTTCTGTCTTGTTGTTCGGTCTCATAACCGATTGTTACTAGATAATACATAATTTTTCTTTTTATTTAGTTATTTTTTTTATTGTTTCACCATCGCCAGTTACCAACCATTGATATTCACCAATTGTAAGTAATATCCTAGATGGGGATCTCTTGATTACTTCAACATAGACTTCCCTATGATCGGTAACGACCCCTGTTGGGTCGAGGACTTCTGCTGTAATTTTTAGATGTTCCATATTATTTAATTATTGATTTTAAAAATTGTGCCCGGTCTTCGCAAACTTTCTTCAATGAATATTTATCCTTTACAGTTTCGTAGAGTTTGTTACCCAGATCCTCAATCATGTTTGGATTATCGATGAGTAACTTCATATGTTTTTGCCATTGTTTGTGGTTCTTCACGGGATCCACAAGTAATGCGTTCCCTTTGGGATTAAATCCGCCGCCCTTTTCAGTTGCGCAAACTAAATCTAACGTATATGGGTCAGTCTGGCTTGCGATCAGTGGTTTCTTGAAGAATCCTGATTCAATCACCTTCAATTGTGATTTATTGGCATTGAAAACTGACGGGACCAACGGTGCCAATGATACGTCAAAATAGTTATAATTTATAGCGTATTCGGTGATCTTCTTCGTCCATCTACGAACATATGGTTTCTTTGAGTCGTCATATGGTACTTCTTTGTAGGACATCAAAAAGTTTTTATATTCGGGATCAAGGTTTTGATAGTTTCGGGTGAAAATCTTTTCATATTTTGTCCAAACAGTTTCTTCAGGTTTGATTGGCCTCTGTTTTTTCTCTCCCGTTTGTTTATTGATCTCCGTAATATTTCCTCGTAGGTCAAAACCACATAGTACAAATTGTACTTTGTCAAGATAGTTGGTTGATGTAACCGATATACCCGTCGTCATCAGATCTATGTCATACATGTGAGAAGATCCACCCAACCAACCGAATCTAAGTTTCTCAGATGGGATTAAATTAGGTTTGAATTGTGGTTCATTTTCATCAACGGCATTTGGAAATACATGGACATTTGTTAACCCAAATACTTTTTTGATTGTATTCCTGTAAATCGGGGTTGTGACTGTCAGATAGGTTGCCTCCCTCATTAAATCCTTTTTCACTGCGGCGATACCCGATTCTTTAACCTGAGCAAACATTGGATGTCTCATATCGGGTTCCCAATAGTCGTCAAAATCGACGATAACAACTTTTCCATGAGTCTTTAACCATTTGATGCGGTCAAGATTTCGTTGAGGTGGGGCTTGAAGATGAATAAATGTGTGTAAAACTACAACATCATAGTCATCAAATACTTTATCATCATCTTCAACATTTGGGTTGATATCGATGTGAAAATCATCGGGATAATTCTCTTGGAGATATGTGTATGGGGCGATAATTCGAAATTTCCCAACACCATGAGCATCGGGAGGGATTGCTAAAATTCGTATTTTTGACATATATGCGTGTTTATGTCAAAAGTATAAATAAAAAAATCGGAAAAAACAAATTATTTTGTACTTTTCGCTTTGGTGATTTTACCCGTGAAAATTGTGTCGCCCACTTTTATTGCGAGGTTTTCATTAATGGACTGGCCCGATTGAGCTGATAAGATTTGTGTTAGCTTTCTATCAACAATTTCATCCAAAGTCTTACGAATAACATTCTCAATAATTGGGGTGAGTCTTCTTTCTAACTCACTCGAAGATACCGTTGTTGTGTTTGATGATCTTGTTGGTTCTGATTTTGATGTTTGATGACGTGGCACGCTAGACCCATCTTCTTCCATTAATTTTCTCGTGTGTTCCACAAAACTCATGTCTAATGTTGAATCCAACCCAATTTGTGGAATATGATTTTCAATCATTGCTCTTTTTATGTTTTCAGGTAACTTAGATTGGTTGATCCTGGTTGGATCTGCCTGTGGTAGTGTCCTGTTTATGGGTTTATATGTTGGAGCGTTTTCACCCATAAGTTCTTCGGTGCTCTTTAACATATTTTCACTTATGGCACCTTTTTCAAAATCACCGTTATCTACTTTTTTCATCACTTTTCTCGACGCAACTAACCTTTGTGCAAGTTCAGCTTCTGATATTCTACCTTTTTCCATTGTTTATCGATTTAATATAAATATATTACTAAATTACCAATTTATCAACCTTTTGATTCGGTTTTGTATTCTATGACCTTCAGCTAACATCTCTCCTCCCCCTTCTTCAACGTCAACTCCATCTTGTGCTAATACCCTATCTAATTCAAATTTAGAGGTGTCGTCGAATCTCTTTCTCGTCCCTTCCCCAGGTCTTTGGTTTCCTCCGATCATCCTTTGGTGGACATTAAATTGATCCTTTTGATACCCAGCCAAGTTACTTAAAGCAGCATCGTAATCCTGTTTTGAAATTGTTCTACGACCTTCAACGTCACGTATCTGTGGTATTAACTCATTATAAACCTTGTTTGCCAACGCATTGGGCGAGTCGTTAGGGGTTTCGGGGTTTGACTCTGGTTGTTTTGGTTGAATAGGTGCTGGCGCTTGTGCTTGAGGTTGTAGAGGAACTTCGGTTGGCGGGGTTGGTTCGGCCACATATTTTTCTTCATCATCAAACCAATAAGGTGAGAATATATCCACACTACTTAATGATTTCATCATACTTGGAGCTTTACCTTTTACATATCCAGGGAGTTCACCAAGTTTAAATCTTTGTGCTGTTTGATTTAATTTGGCTGACTTGATACGGTCGACCCTAAACATCTTCCACCCAGGTAATCCCTTTTTCGATACACCCTTGAATACAAATGCCCATATAACCAAATTACCACTCTTTGCGTTCTTTCCTAAAACAATCGGTTCGATGTCGATCCTCTGTCCTTTTCTGACCTCATTGGGTGGACCCTCATAATATATAGACATCGGTATACGTTCACCAATAGCCTTTCGAAGCACAGACATTGTAGTATCCTGTTCAAGTAATAAATTTTTTCCTATTGAGAATAATTGATTCATTAAATTACGAAATCTGGATACGATTTTTTATCTGGTCCGTATGTTTTATTTTTAACGAGATTTGCTTTCCTTGTGTTAATGTCGGTTAATCCTCCGATGGTTCCATTTTCATCAAGTTGTCCTTTTCCTTTTTCGTCGCCATCTGAAATTGCGTTGGCGCTCGTAACACCATATCCATGATTTGGATCGTAGATGTTTCTTCCCACGTTATCTTTACGGGTATTGATGTCGGTTAATCCTCCGATAGATCCATCCAATTCACCCTTACCTTTTTCATCCCCGTCTGAGAGAGCGTTTGTGCTCGTAACACCATAAGGTTTATTGTCGTTATAGTCATTTCGACCCAAATTGTCTTTACGGGTATTAATATCTGTTAAACCACCAACTTGACCCACATCACCAGCTTGACCTTTTCCTTTTTCATCACCGTCAGAGATTGCGTTAGGATTGGTAACACCATACCCATGCTCTTTATCATATGAGTTTCTTCCCAAGTTATCTATTCGGGTATTGATGTCGGTTGTAGAACCGATAGATCCATCCAATTCACCTTTTCCTTTTTCATCACCATCTGAAAGGGCTTTTGAGTGGGTTGATCCATATTCGTCCGTGTAGTTGTAACCGTTACGGGCAATAAGTGATTTTCTTTCCGAAGTTGCTATTAATTCTAAATTTGTTGCCATGTTATTTCATTAATTTCTTTATCCTATTTATTGATTCTGTCAATTTCATGGATTTAGCAGAAAACATTGACGCTCCTGAAAATGCCTCAGAATTTGGTTTGGTGACATCGTTCAAATTAACTTTAGGTGTGAATGTCGTGGTATGTGTTTTATTGAAAGCGTTTTTTCTATCACCTGTCATGTCGTCCGCCACCTTTTTACTTTGTTTCGTATTTTTGATCGTATCCCTCATTTGTTTCAAAATAGATTTCCCCCAATCTTCCATTGGTTGACCTCCATATAGATTATATTTTACGGGATCAGCCTTTTTGTCCATATATTTCATATCATGTAAAATCCTCTTCAATTGACCATATGTTACCATACGGTTTGCAAGGAGATGTTTGTTCCTATCAATACTGGACACGTTTGGTTGTTGTTGCAAAAATGCCAGGACTTTAGGATCAATTGGAAATATACGTCCTTCTAATTCTTTATTCATTATCTTCTAAATATTCGGCAATATCACTCATCTTTAGACCATTACTTTTCAATGTCTGTTTGATGTTACCCAATTGTCTTTTTATGATTGGGTTAATTTCTTTCTTAATGGCATCAACAGTTTGTTTTGGTACTATCCCACCATTTTTCGATTTTTTTGCCAAGTATTCTTCAATATATTTCTTTGGGTTTTCAATCAATCTCATTTTACCGTCGGGTAATTCAGGATCATATCCCATTTGTTTTGCTCTTTCCTTTGCTTCATCTTCAGGAACTTCTAACTCATCCTCGAATGTTTCAACCGCATCTTCATAATCGGTGTCGGGATCTCCAATGGTATCGGGAGCTCCGAGAGCTTTACTCATGTCAGATTCCGCCCAATATTTCAACGTTTTGTTTGCTCCAGTTGCTCCACCAAGAACACCGAAAGAACCCATTTGGCCCATGGCAGCTTTCACAACTTGGTCACTTGTTTTCTTGGATCTGATATACCCGTTTGGGTTGCCTGGTAGATCTCCTCTTTGGATGTCACCATCAGCGTCAACTATTTCAGAAAATTCAGATTCCGCATTTCCATTATGAATGGTTTTGCTTAGTGGCATTTGTTCTTTTTCTTCAGACTTATCGTCCTCCACTTTTTCGGGTATTTTATTGAAATCGGTTTTATCCGCAAATTCATGAGCCCATTCTCTCCACTTTTTACTTTTCTTTCCCTTCGCAAAGAACAATCTCTGTTGGGCTTTGGATGCAAATTTTTCTTCGATTACATCTTTTACAAAATTATTCATTATTTGAGTTTTTATATAAATATCTTACTATCCGAAAGACATTCAATTATATTTATATTAAAAGGATATTTATGATAATATGAACACACAAGATATTTTAAGAAAAGGAGGTATTTGGCTCGACATTACCTTAGA
>Ga0307377_10007198_pt1 | contig 11529 bp, 12 predicted proteins | sample TR3MG_FD_202535 | JGI IMG/M metagenome (GOLD analysis project Ga0307377, IMG submission 202535) | Soil microbial communities from Risofladan, Vaasa, Finland - TR-3 | ecosystem: Environmental > Terrestrial > Soil > Coastal area > Acid sulfate soil | place: Finland: Risofladan, Vaasa | collected...
TATTCCCTTCCGCATCTACTATTTTATATAGGTTTGATGGTTTAGAAGCAGACGTATCTACCTCTTCTTTTATATCTGTCCACACTTTGTGGGCTACTCCCATTTTATCAATAACTGTTGTTACGGTCTGCTTAATTTCCCCTGCTGTTCTTTTGGCTTCCGCATCCCAAAAGGCATAGAAATCATCCCATGAATCCGTTGCCTTCCCTGCTAATTGTATATAATCTTCCCCTACATCACTGGCATATAATTTAATTGCATCTGATGCTTTTTTTGCTACTTCTGGTACTCCTTCTAATGATGTTTTTAATTCATCGGTTTCCGTTCCCAGGAGACCGGTTGCTGTGCTGGCTTCTGTTTCGGATGTGGCCAGGCCATCTATTGATTCACTGGCTGTATCTGTTGATTCCTTCAATGTATCGGTTGCATCGATAATCTCTTCTGTCTTCTCTTTATAGATTCCCAGTTTTTCGGCTACCCACTTTACCTTATCTCCTAACCAGGCAAATTTATCTACTATCCAATCAATTTTTCTGCTTATCCATTCGGTTATCTCTGACCAATTTTTCCACAATAATACGATCGCTGTTATTACCAGTCCTATCGCTCCTACCCAGAAAGTTAATGGATTTGCTAATATCGAAGCTGTAAATGCCCAAACCGCTTTGGCTGCTCCTATAATCCCTGGGATAAAATTCGATTTCATTAAAGTTCCTACAATGGTCATGGCTGATCCCATCCCTGTTAGTAATGGTGCATAATTCGCTGCTCCCTGTATAAAGTCTCCCATTTTATATTTTAATTCATCCAGTGCATGCTGTACTTTCTGCATTGGTGTAAAAAGTTCATTATTCCTTTGGGCATTCTCTGCTATAATATCTGAGCTTTCCGCTACCTTCCGGCTATATTCATCAAACATCTCCCCAGTTATACCCAGGATTTCTTTTAGTTTTTCTATATCTCCACCTGCTGATGTGACGGCTGTTCTGAATTCTTGCAATGCTACCCGGGAAGTCATCCCGAATTCCTTTTGCATAATTCCCAATACTACCGCTGCTTCATTTACTCCCATTTTTAATTCTCTCATCTCTGGGGCCAGCCTGCCTACTGAATTAATAAAATCTCCTATATCCATAGTGGTGTTTCTTTGAATAAATCCAAAGGCTGCCAGGGCCTTCCCTTCTTCCCCGGCTGCAATTCCTAATGCTTTTAGAGAGGCTCCCGCTTCGGCCAATGCTGAAGAACTTTCCCCGGTTGCATCCGATACCATATCCCAGAAATTAGCATATTCCTTCAGACTTTCTGCACTTTCTAATCCCAGCCTTGCTCCTGTTTCCATAATGGCCAATACTTCTTTTAATGGGAAGGTAACATTGGAAGTATCCAATACTAATTGTTGCATCGCTTTACTGTCTATATCTAAATAATCGGCCAGTCTTCTGGTAGATTCTAATAATGGTGCATTCGCTCTGGCCAGCATTTCTATTCCCGCTCCTAAAGCTACCGCTGCTACTCCGGCTACCTGCATACCTTTCCCTATCCCGGCCCAATTCTTTTGCATGGAACTTCCGGTACTTGCTGTCTTTGATTCTATCTTATCCATCATCGGAGATAGTTCATCTATTCCTTTTACTATAACTTCCATTACGTTTGCCATTTATTTCTTCACCTTCTCTCTGGCCTTTTTTCGAGCTTCGGCATATTTATCATTTTCATAGTTTCCGCTGCTTCCCTGTCGTCTATAATATTCCCCATATCCTAATTCTATAAATATTTTCTGGGAATTAGTCATATCCTGGTATCTGTCTACAAAACGTATCCCGGAGATATGGTATGCTATAATGTTCTGTCCTTCTCCACTATCTGCGAAAAAACTGCAATGCCTTCAGCTCCTCCTCTTTTATTCCGCTTATTTTATATATTTCATCTGCTATTTTCCTGATGATCCCAGGAGGAGATAATTGCCTTAAGTCCTCTTCTGTCAGTCCTTCTTCTACTATCCCATATTTACAGGCCAGGATATCTTTCTCAAAATCCCCTTTTTGAAGTATTTCCACATCGAAAGCAAATTTTATTGATTCCTTTGTTTTATCTTTATCCACTTCCCCTGCTTCATTAAATATAGGAGTGAATTCTGTTTTGGCTGACTTCACTGCCCTGGAACTTATCTCTGTCCACTCCCCTTCGGTTAAAGGCCTAATCTGGATTTCCCCTCCAAGTTCCTTTATATTTATTTTTTTAACAAAATCCTTCCCTTTGAGTATCCGGTCTTTTATCGATATTATATTTTCCATGATTTTTCTCCTTTTATTCTTTAAGACATAATATCATCGTCCATGTCGCCATTATTATTTAGTAAAGTAGCCAATACTTCTGCTTCGATTATGGTTACCGCGTCTGCCAGGGTGATGCTATCTATTAAAGCTATTCCGCTGAAGGCCTGTACTATTTCTCCTCTTCCGCTTGGAGGAGTCTTTAAGTCGGTATAAGCTAATTTCGGGAAGTTAAATTCCAGGCTGCCATCCGTTCCCGCATCGATGGTTAGGATCATTGCTTCGGTTGTTACTCCATTTACGCTTACCCCACCTGCAGCTCCCCAGAATTTTGTATATTCTGAATGGTCTTCAAAAAATAGATTTCCTTTTATATCAATATTTCGGTTCCCTACTGGTATTCTGCAAGGGTGTCTTTGACCGAATCCCTTCCCTGCTTCTGCATTTGCTCCATTGGTTATAGTTATGGTTAGGTTCTTTATCTTGCAGTTATAATCTATAGAATCTCCTAAAGCAAGGGAAGCATCTATAAAGGATAAATTATTCTCATTGAATAAAGTTAAACCTGCAATTTCTTTTAAGGCTGCTCTGGTATCCTTTGCTCCAATATTATCCAGAGTGGCAAATATAAACGAATCTTCTATAGCTATCTCCAGGCCATTCATTACGCATCCTCTGAAAACGTGCTCAAAAAAATCCTTTCCCAATCTTACTGTATATGAGGGAAGTATGGTATTCTCTTTGGGATATATTTCGTGAGTGTTCGTGCCTTCTCCTCCGTCTGTAAATTTATAATTCCCCAATGCCCATTTTAAAAAGTAACCAATCGAACGAATGTCAATAGCGTATACCACGTTACCTGCTGGTACATAATACCCTGGTCTTATTATTTTCCTACCTCTACTTAACCCGCCTTCAAAATGTAAGTTAGGATCGGATGGTGCATCCAAAGAGGCTGATGCTATATCAATATGGAATACTGCCTCTGGTGCAACCGCTGGGTTGAAACTCTCTTCTTCTGCAAAACCTGCATATCTTCTTGGTTCTGTCATAATCTTCACTCTCCTTTCTTTTTTATTCTCTTACTGTAAAAGTGACGGTTAATGTATAAACCGCACTATAATAATTTCCGTTCTGGAAGTATGGATTATTTCCATCAAATCTCTTACTCTTTATATCTTGAAAAAATGTACCATGTCCGAATCCCAGGGTCCTATCGGCCAGTAAGACATTCTTTGCTCTGGCTGTCAAATTGTTTGCTTCTTTGTATCCTTCCTTACCTTCTATCGCATTATAAACCACTCCGATGATAACGATATCCATATCCCAGCTTTCCCATATGGTAGTTCTGGTAGTCGGATGTATTATGGTTTCCCCTTCCATTACCCATATCGCTGGTGCTTCCGGTTTCTGGCTGGTCTTCATTCCAATGACTAATGCTTTAACATCATCCAATTTTCCTCCATCTTGTATAGCTCCGGATAATTTCTCTTCTATTTTCTCCAGGATATCATCTATTGCATCTTCTAATGTTTTTAGTTCCATTTTACCCTCCTGTTTCTCTTAAAGCTGTTCTTATAAATTCATCTATCCTATTTTCCCCTCTCTTCATTGCTCTTTCATGAAATGGGTTTGGCTTCTGGCCTTTTACGCTCTTAACGATTACCCTCATTCCCTTCCACATAAAACTTAAAGCTTTCTTTGTTGTCGGTGTTATCTTTATTCCCCTCGGCCCGTATATTCCCGTTCCGAAGGCTACATATTCTCCATATTCTACTCCACAGACAATTTTATACCAGAAGTCACTTAACTTCTCCATTTGCCATCTTCCTCTCAAATGTCCATGATCAGAAGGTGGCTCTTCTCTTAACCCTGCCCACACTTCGGTTACCAGGTAAAAGAAGGCCTGCTTGCTGGCTGCTCTCGGGATCTCCATTATCTTTTCTACTTGTTTCGGGTCGATATATATTTTAACGCTCATTCATCTACCTCTGTTATAGGAATATCTCTCTGGTCATCTACCATGCCAACCACTCTACTAAATGAAAATTCTGGCTTTTTATAATATAAGCTTAATTCTTTTTTTAATGAATCGGTTAATATTTTATCTTCTACCATCTTTGTATTCCAATCGTCTATCCTGATCACCGGGGATTCCCGGTTCATGTATGCTAATTTTATCATATTTGTACAGGCTCTCATGGCTATATTATGTATTCCTTCCGGGAGTACTAATTTCTCTATATCCGCTACCCAGAAATATCCTCCTACATCTTCCACTAATTTCAGGCCTATACTTTTAATGCCTGCATAGGCTGTCTTGTTTCCCAGGTAAAATTTACATAATTTCCATTCGTTATCATACATCTCCGGGAAGTCTATTGTCTTCACGATCGTTCCGCAGGATATACTACTCGATAATAAAAGCTGAATTGCTCCTCTTTCGCAGTCTACGTAAGGCTTCACTTTTATCATAATTATTTTTGCATCCGATAAATTCTGATAATCTGTTTCTATTGCCTTGCTGGCTATTATAGTATTTGATTCTACCGTTGATGATATCTCTATTACGTTTACCGCTATTCTTTCTTCCCCTTTAGGAAATTCTTCAGGATCGGTTTCTAATTCTACGGTTATTCCATCTACGGTTAACTCATTCCATTCCTCTACTCCCTGGTCTACTATTCTCTTTTCTCCAAAGGTTAAATCGGTTAGAAGATTCCTTCCCCTATCTCTATTGATAAGACTTGCCACGTGTTTCAGCCAGTCTTCTATCATGGTATCCATTTCACTTTCTCCGGATAATCCTAATTTACTATAAGATATCCCGCTATATTTTTTAACATCTGCTATAGTAGAATAATATTGGTTTGCCATAATAACCTCCTTACTTTTTCCCTTTTAATTTATATTTTTCTTCCGGATGTGCCATAGTAATATGTGTTATAAGACCATGCCTTTTATCAAATTGCCTTTCACATATTGGGCATATATAACGGCATTCAATTATTTCTAAATCGCGGCAAGCTCTTATTTCTTTAAATGCCCTATCTCTTATAGTGTATTCCTTCCCTTCTTCTGGTGGGAATACACATTTGTTCCGGTTGATTCTTTCCATTTTATGATTATAGACTTTAACTTTGTATATAAAATTTAACATTCCGTTCCTCCATCCTTTACTCTACTATATTAATAACCAGACTGACATGAGATTTTATTTCCTTAAATGTTCTCATATTTATAGTCATTTCCTTTGTTGTTTCCCCTGGCTGGAATATATAGCCTCCCCTGTAAATTGGAATTGCTCCTTTATTGTATACTCTTATATTGTTTTTTAAACGTTCATTATCTTTAATCGGGATTATTTTAACTGCAGAATAATATTTTTTTATTTTACCATCACGCACTTCCTTCATTATTTTATTTACTATCTTTTTATATTTACCCAGGTCTTTATCCATGACATTCTCTTCTCTCATTTTCTCTGTTATCTTTAATTTTTCCAGCCTATCCGGGATTCCTTTTATAGTCTTTTCATCTATATTCCTTAATACAATTCCCCATTTATTCTTGTATATATTCATTCCCCTTCCTCCCTGGTATCCTATGGTCGGTATCCCTGCTGCCAGGTAATCCCATACTTTATTCCCAACGCAGCTCTGGGTATACTGGTAAGCTCCAACCGGAACGTGGTCTTTATTATAACCATGGAATCCTGCTGTATATTTTGTCATCTCCTGTAGCAATAATTTATATGGCAGGGTTTCATTAACCTTACATCCTATCCCTTTATATTCCGATAGCTTTCCGGTATTGTAGCTTGCTGAATAAATATGCACATTCCAGCCTGCTTTTATAAATTGAGAAAATATCTCATGATAGCATCGGTATCCGAAAGGTCTCCTATTTCTTACCCAACCTGGCATTATTCCGCCTGCATAAACTAAATTCAGGCCAGGAAGTTTTGGCTTTGGCTCTATCCCTTCGATGTCCTTCGCCAGTGGCCTGGTATGTATTATTTTAAAATATGGTAGGTTCCATCCCTTCTCTTTCTTGTTTTTAAGTAAATATTCCGCGTGTCCTTCGCTGGTCAGGATCATTGCAGATGCATTTTCTATCATTTCTCTCTCCTGGTCTACTCCGGTTATCCCTCCTATCCTCATGCTGCTTATATCATTTTCGATTAATAAATAAGGAATCTTATATTTAATAGCTATCTTATAATCGGTTCTGGTATCCCCTCGGATCACCATCATATCCGGATGTTCTTCTTCTATATATTGTTTTAATCCCTCGATATCATCTTTTATAATAACTCCTCCGAAGTTATCCTTCATTAAATTAATATTTTTATAGGCAGTTCCTTCGTACCATTTACTTATATGATATAATATTTTCTGTTCATACTGCTCCATTAGATATCTCCTTATTATTGATAATTCCAAAGTCTTCTAATATTTCTTTTATTTTTTCCTTATCTTCTATTTCGCTCCACTTATCCCAATTTCCGGGATGGAATATAGATAATATATTTTTATCATGAACTGTATCCATATAATTAAATCCATTTATTATTTCATGCTTCAGCAATATCGCTCCTCCATGACCTCTCTTTAAATAATGTCTTTTCCCTTTGGTATATCCCTCCGGATCATAAATTAAAACATAGGATTGTGGTGATCGGTAAAAAAAGCTCGATAGCCTGCCAGATTTTATATCATAATTATAACAATTCTGATTAATTAAAACTTCTGTTTCTGGCCTGTGGCTGTAATTATGTAAAAGGTCTATAAAATGTTTTTCCCACATATCATCACTATCTACCCTTGCTAAATATAAAAATTCGTACCCTTTCGCTAATTCAATTATTTTATTATCGAGCTCCCGATTATTTACGATAATTATATTCTCTGGTAATACTCCCATTTCTTTTTTGATGAATGGAATCGTCTCTGGTCTGCATCTTAATAAAAATTTAAACCATTGATTGGTTTGTGCCTTCATACTTTTTAGGCAGTAATTTTTAAATAATTCTATCCTATATTTAATCCATCCCTCATTGGTTTCGTTGCCGCTTCTTTCTATATTTTTCGTTCCGCTGAAGTAAGTATTTAATTGGCATTGTACAATTATAATTTTTTTCATATTCTATAAAACTCCTTCATCCAATCAACTGTCTTTTTTATACCTTCCTTTATGTTTACGGTCTGCTTATAATCCAGTTCTTTAATTGATAAATTAATATCTACCTTTTTTCTCCGGGTTGTCATCTTTTCCATATTTTCATACTTTATTAAATTCTTTGAAGCTCCGGTGATCTTCCAGATTATATCAGCTATCGCTTCAATGCTAAAATATTCGCTGCTCCCAATATTATAAATTCTACCATCTATATAATTATCTGTAATATTAGCCAATGCTTTTACGCAGTCATCGATATAAGTGTGGGATCTGTAATGTCCTTTATAAATGGTTATCGGTAATCCCATTAACGCATGGTAGCAAAATTTACAAATTACCGAACGGTATGGTGTGTATTCTTCTCCTTCCCCGTAGGTATTGAATAATCTTACGATCACCGTCCTGGTCTTGTAAAGCTCCCTTGAATTTCTTATCTGCTGCTCGTTTGCCATTTTACTGATTGCATAGTCATTCATTTGATTAATGGTTTGTTTCTCTGGTGTATCTTCCCTCATGACTCCTTCATAATTCCCATATATTTCAGAGCTGGAGAAATGTATCAATTCAAAATTGTCTTTCTCTTGAAGTTTTAAAATGTTTTTCAAACCTATTAAATTACTCTTCCACATTTGCTCGTAGTAATCTTCCCCATTCCATCTCCCAAATTCTGCTGCACAATTATAAACAATATCAAATCTTCCGGCCTCTTCCATGATCCTTTCTATCTGTCGGTATTCTCCTATATCACATCTGGCATATTCCCATTTCTCATTTCCCATTTTTTGGCTGAATCCTTTTTCCCCTGCACGATGGAATAAGTCAATCCCAAATACTGAGTACCCTCTTCCTTTTAGCTCCTCTAATAATTTTAGACCTATAGTACCTTTCGAGCCTGTTATTAATATTCGCTTCATATTGTTTTCCTCCAGAAGCAAGATTTAATATGGTCTGGTGGTCTATCCCATTCTTCTTCTTTTACCGGAACTAATTTATATTTATCAATAGTCTCTTTTATAAATTTTCTTCTCATTCCTATACATCTTATAAAATCATATCCCTCATTCCAATCATGAGCTGCTATTATCGAGCCTGGTTTCAAAAACTCTATAATGATATTAAATTCTTTCGCTTTATTCCCTCCATCGCACATTAAAAATATAGGATCATCAGCAGAATATTCCTTGATTTCGTTTATGGATTCTTCACTAAAACAATCTCTAATAATATATCTGATTCCTAATAATTTGAATAACCTTGGTTCTCTTATCTTCAGGATGTCATAAGTTAATAATGGTTTATATCTCCTTTCGTAACATTCCAATCCAAAGAATATAGACATTGCTCCTCTACCTGTGCCTATTTCTATTATCCCTTTGATTTGTTCATTCTCATTTAATATCTCATCGATGACTTTATATAACCAATATGTATGTGATTGGGTAATACCTAAAAAGGTTTTATACCATCTACTTATTTCTTTTTTAAATCTGATTTCCTCTTGCTCTTTGCTCATTTTTTAGCCTCTAAAAATAGATTATTCAATATTTGTGCTGTTTCCAGTAATGACATTCTGCTCTTCCCTTCCCCGGTGTGCACCAAGAATTCGCTGTCCTTGGGTAAACATTTACCGTCTGCTCCTCTGTATCCTCCCTCGTTTGCTTTTAAATGCCTTTCATTTATGTTCTGGTCCAACTTAAATACTTTATATATATTATTATAATCTGCAAATAATACTTTTGCTAAATCATACAATTCTTCCGCGAATACTACTTTAATTAGGGCCAGGCTGTTTAAGGCCAATTTTGCCAGCTCTGCTTCTATCGGTTTTATTTGTAATATCCTTTGTTTATAAATGATATCATCTTTAAATAATACACTTATTAATTTAAATATCTGTTCGCTTTCCGTTCCTATAACGATTTTGTCGGGATGGTATGCATCATAATCTGCGTTTTTCTCTCTTAAAAATTCTGGCATATATATAAATTCTCTTTTATGTTTTATAGCCATCTGGTCTGTCGTTCCGGGGATTACTGTGGTTCTAATTACAAATAAGCATTTTTTGTTTTGGCTTGCCAATTCATCAATTAAAGATATTAGGTTTTCCATACTCTGGTCTTTTTCATTAATACAAATAAATATAATATCGCAATGGGTTATATCGTTTTTGTAGCCTTTTTCCGGGTCAAGTATGCTGATATTATTCCCTTCCCCTAATATCTTGTGGGTTGCCTTCCCTACTATTCCATATCCTACAATCCCGATTTCCAACATAACTCCTCCTTCTCAAATAAAGAGGCAATATATATTCCTACATACTGCCTCCGTTTTTTTAAATTTTATTACCTATTTTTTTTATGAGCCTGGATTAGATTTGTCTATATAAGCTACGATAACCGCATTCTCGTCTTCATATCCAGCATCTACTTCCAGAGTCAGGATGAAGTCGGTTTGTCTTTTCTTTGCTTCCCTTTCCCTTTCGATGGTTACCTTATGGAATACTCCCCAGACATGGTTATTCGGATATCCGAGCATGGCCACGTCTCCTGGGCCTCCCAGTATTTCTGTTTTCGCTCTCTCTATCATTGGTACTCTCTCGATTGGAATTCCCTTATAGGCCAGTTTCTGGTTTGTGGTATATACGCTATCTCCAAGAGAGGTTCCCCTGGCTTTCAGTAAATCCCTATATGCATTCTCCACATCCCAATTTACCCAATATCTCCATGCTCCTATATCAGTGAGATATTCCTTTGGCATCCCGCCCAACATGGCATTGAACATATTCTCCGGATAGGTTGCAAGTGTCGGGTCGAAGTCTGATTTATCTCCTCCATAGATTGCATTCGCTGCTTGTTTTATCCATCCGTTGGATTTGCTCAATACGTGGTCTTGGGCATAGCTCATGTCGGTATCTGCAAATAAGGCAAATTCCTCCATATCCCTTCCTACTGCTTCCCCTAATAAATCTATTAGAGTTTCCTCGAAATTTTCTTTTTCGATATTTCTTCTTAAAGCTTTATCTTGAATAGATACAATAGCTTGGAATTCATGAGCTGTTAATTTGTTTATTGCTGTGGTCGGTTTTGCATAATCGCTCTCTGATAATGTGCGATGTACTCCTCCTGCATCATCTCCAGAATCCAATACTCTTCCAGTAAAGGATATTCTGTCTATATGCACGATTTGTGCTTCCATTAGCATATATCTGGCTTCTGGTAATATAACCGTCTTTTCCTGCATCTTTCGTACGAATCTGGTTAGTTTAGCTGGCTGCAGTACAGCTTCTCCTAAAGCATCTACATCTACAATCCCGCCTTTTAATGCTCTATCGATTAATTTCAACATTTCTTCTTGACTTAACATCTATATCATCTCCTTTCTTTTTTTTGTTTTATGATTTTTTGGGTATTGCCCTGCCCAGGCTATCTCTTTCCAGCTCTTTAAAATGGTCCTTCATAGTATATGGTTTGGGTTCACCATCTTCCTGACCCTTCTCTGCTTTGGTTAGGCCCTTTTTAGCTTTCTGAAGTTTTTCCAGGGTTTCTTTTAGAGAGATATTCTCTGCTTTTAATACATCTTTTTCATTGTCTTCCTCTTCCTCTTCCTCTTTTTCTTCCTTGGAATCTTCTTTTTTCTCTACTTCCTCTTTCTTTTCTACTTTACCTTTTTCATCACCTTCCTCTTCTTTAGCTTTATCTGCTTCCTCTTCTTTAGGAAGTAATGATTTTAGGCCTTCGTTAATAGGTTTAAGTTTCTCGTCCAGCCTATTATCGATTAGTTTTATTACATCTTTCTCTTCCATCTCCAATTCATCTCCTTTCATTTTTTTTTCTTTCATATAATCAGGCTTTCTCTCTTTATCTGCCTTCTCGATTAATGCCTGCAATGCTTCAAGCGCACTTTTTAATTTAGAAAAAGTATCATCGCTTATACTCCTTCCGGCCTTGTTAGCTTCTCTGGTTAGCTTTATGGTATTATCTGCTATCTGCTCCAAGTCATCTTTTTTAAATTTCTTCATGATCTTATCCCATATACTCTCTCCACTTTTAAATAATATTTCATCATCTTCCGGGTC
>Ga0307377_10007202_pt1 | contig 11524 bp, 5 predicted proteins | sample TR3MG_FD_202535 | JGI IMG/M metagenome (GOLD analysis project Ga0307377, IMG submission 202535) | Soil microbial communities from Risofladan, Vaasa, Finland - TR-3 | ecosystem: Environmental > Terrestrial > Soil > Coastal area > Acid sulfate soil | place: Finland: Risofladan, Vaasa | collected...
ACGCCGAAGCGCTGACGCTGAACGCGGGCACGGGCGGGAACATCCTGTTCAGCGGTGCGGTGGGCGGCGGCACGCGCCTTGGCGCGATCGCGATCACCAACGCGAACAACGTGACCGAATCTGCCAGGATCATGGCGGCGAGCCTCGTGCAAGCGGCGGGGACGGGCACGACGACCTTCAACGGGGCGGTGAACACCGACACGGTCACCGGGGTGAGCCTGACGGGCAATGCGCAGACGGTAAACAACACCATCACCACGACCGCAGGGGGCATCGTTACCTTTACCAACGCGGGCCTGCTGACGCTGAACGGCGACATTGTCAGTGACGGGGCGGTGACGCAAAACGGTGCGGGCGCGGTGACGATCGACACCGGCCGCACGATCACGACCACGGGAGACGCGGTGGGCTTTGCCACGGATGTGACCCTGAAGAATACGGGCGGCGCGGGCCTGTTGACGATCGACACCACCACGGGTGCAAATGCAACCGGTGCGAACATCACCTTCAGCGGTACGCTCGATGGCAGTACATCCGGGGCGGAGCCGCTGACGCTCAATGCGGGCACGGGCGGCAACATTCTCTTTAGCGGCGCAGTGGGCGCGGTGAGCCGGCTCGGAGCGGTGAACATCACCAACGCGAACAACGTGACCGAGACCAATGGCATCACGGCGGCGAGCCTCATCCAGGTGGCAGGACAAGGGACGACGACGTTCAATGGTGCGGTGAACACCGACACGGCCACCGGGGTGAGCCTGACGGGCAATGCGCAGACGGTGAACAACACGATCACCACGACTGGCAGCGGCACGGTGACATTTACCAACGCGGGCCTGCTGACGCTGAACGGCGACGTTGCCAGTGACGGGGCGGTGACGCAGAACGGTGCGGGCGCGGTGACCATCGATACCAGCCGCACGATCAGCACCACGGGCGACGCGGTGGGCTTTGGCACCGACGTGACGCTGAAGAAGACGAGCGGCGCGGGCCTGTTGACGATCGACACCACCACGGGTGCGAATGCAGCCGGTGCAAACATCACCTTCACGGGCACGCTCGATGGCACTACCGCAGGGGCCGAGCCGTTGACGCTGAACGCGGGCGCGGGCGGCAACATCCTCTTCAGCAGTGCGGTGGGCGGCGGCACGCGGCTGGGAGCGATTGCAATCACCAACGCGAACAACGTGACCGAGTCGGCCGGGATCACGGCGGCGAGCTTCGTGCAGACGGCGGGACAGGGGACCACGCTTTTCAGCGGCGCCGTCGACGCCAATACCGCCAGCGGCGTGCAAATCGCCACGAACACGATGATCACGGGCAGCGCCGGCACGATCACGACTACCGTAGGCAGCGATGGTGTCGTCGTTTTCACGAACAACGGGGCACTCACGATAGGCGCGGCAATCGACGCCGACGGCAACGTAACCCAAAATGGCCTAGGGGCGACGACGCTCAATGGCGATATCGTCACGACGTCCGACCTGGTCCAGTTCGACCAGGCGGTGCTCCTGACCGGCAATCGATCGATCGATACGACCGCAGCACCTGCCATAGGTGCAGGCGGGTCGATTAGCTTCCTCAAATCCGTCGACGGCGGCGGCAATTCCTTTACGCTTGCCGCACCTACGGCGAGCGGGAACATCACATTCAACCAGGCAGCAAGCAACCTGTCTGGGCTGACCGTAGAGAGCGGCAAGAACTTTGTAACGACGGCGACTGCCCCGATTACGGTTGGAAGCGGCGGCGTAAGCGTGACGGTCGGCGGAACGGCGACGATAAACAGCACCATCACCACGACTGCGGGCGGCGCGGTGACCATCACCAACGGCGGCCTGCTGACGCTCAACGGCGACATCGCCGCTGACGGCGCGGTGACGCAAAACGGCGCGGGCGCGGTAACGATCACGGCCCCGCGCAGCATCAGCACCACGAGCGATGCGGTGAACTTCCTGCGCGCGGTGACGCTCAACGGCGGCGCGAGCGGCCTGGTTACGATCGACACCACGGTGGGCGGCGGCCCGGGCGGGGACATCACGTTCCAGAGCACGCTGGATGCGGCGACAGCGGCGCCGAATGCGGAGACGCTCACGCTCAACGTGGGCACGGGCGGCAACATCCTTTTCAGCGGCGCGGTGGGCGCGGCAGGCCGGCTCGGGGCGGTGAACATCACGAACGCGAACAACGTGACCGAATCGTCAGGGATCACGGCGGCGAGCCTCACCCAGGCGGCGGGGCAGGGCACGACGACGTTCAACGGCGCCGTGAACACCGGCGCGGCGACGGGCGTGAACCTCGCGGGCAATGGGCAGACGGTGAATGCGGGCATCACCACCACGGGCAGCGGCGGCGTCACCTTCAGCAACGCGGGGCTGCTGACGCTGAATGGGGACATCGCCAGCGACGGCGCGGTGACGCAAAACGGCTCGGGTGCGGTGCTCGCGACGGGCACGCGCGCGATCACGACTACGGGCGATGCGGTGAGCTTCGCCACCGGGGTGACGCTCGATGGCGGGCCGCTGACGATCGACACCACGAGCGCGGGCGCTGCGGGGGCGAACGTCACGTTCTCGAGCGCCCTCACCGGGACGAACGACAGCGCGGAGAACCTGACTATCGACGCCGGCAGCGGCGGCGCTGTGAGCTTCAACGGCGCAGTCGGCGTGACCCGGCTGGGTGACGTGACCATTGCCCAGGCCAAGGATGTGACGGTGCAGTCGAGCTTCAACGCGAAGACGCTGACGCAGTCGCAGGGCGCAACGGGCGCGCCGTCCACGACGCCTTCGGTCGGCGCCACGACTATCAACGGAGCGGTCGACACCACCGGCAACACCAGCCTCGCCACCAGCGGCGCGCTGAAAGTATCGGGCACGGGTTCGATTACGGCCGGCACGGGTTCGAGCGTGACTTTGGCGAGCGGCGGCGACATGAGCTTAAGCGGCAGCGTGACCGCTCCGGCCGGCGCGACGCTGAACGTGACCGGCACCGACGGGATACTCACCCAAAACGGCGGCACCATCGCCACGAGCGACAGCGCCATCGCATTGATCGCCGACGAAATGGCGCTGACCGGCGCGATCGATTCGGGCAGTGGCGCGGTGACGCTGAAACCGAACAATCCGACAGACGCGATTGCGCTCGGCGCAGCGACGGCCGCTACGAACAACGCTGCGGCAACCCTGGAACTCTCCGACAGCGAGCTCGATACCGTCACCACCACAGGCGGGCTGACGATAGGCGCCGCCGATAATACCGGCGCGATCACGGTGGCCGGCGCGCTGACCCCGACCACGGCGCAGAACGGCTTCACGCTGTTGAACAACACGGGCGGCATCGCGATCAACGCGCCGATCACCTATGCCGCCGGCAGCGGCAATCTGACGCTGACCGCCAACGGCAGCGGCGCCGCGGCCGGCGCGATTACGACGAGCGGCAGCGCGCTGGACGTGGCCGGGACGCTGGCGATGAACGCCGCCACCGGCATCGGTACGCTGGCCTCGCCCATGATCTTGTCCCACGCGGACGGCACCACACTCAGCGTGACCAATATCACGAGCGGCGGGGTGTTCGAACGTGCGGATCTGGGCGATCTGAACGTCAGCTCGATCAGCAACGCTGCAGCCACGGGTGGCGGCATCGACCTGAACGTCGGCACCAACCTCAACATCAACGGCACGATCGAGAACAAGGCTGGGAACATACAGTTCGTCACCGGAAACGACACGGCTTACACCGCAGCCGGCGGGTTCGGCCTATCGCCTGCGTCGGTGCCCGTAAGCACCCTGGGCGGGGTGAATATCAGCGGCCAGGTGATCGCCGACAACGGCGGCGGCATTTCGATTTTCTCTACCGGGGCCGTTAAACAGAGCGCGAGCCTTGTCGCCGGACTGCAGAGCATCCCGGCGGCGGAAGGCGAGGCACAGGGGGCGCTCAGGGTGCTCACCTTCAACAACGGTGATCAGGTCGCCGTCATCGACCTGCAAAACAACCTCGCCGACAGCGGCAACAGCATGGGCCCGATCACGCTGGAGGCGCGGCTCGCGGGCTCGATCAAGCCGCCGCCCTATGCGCAGAGCAACATCGATTACAAGAGCATCAACGGCACCAGCATTTCCGGCATCGGCACGGCGGCGGATTTCTCGCTGGTCGCGCCGAGCCAGACGATAGACCTCGCGCCCGGGGCCAGCCTCTCCGGCACCAACGTCAGCCTGATCGCGACCGCGGGCGATGTGACCGTCAATTCGGCCATCACCAATGAGCAGCTCAACGGCGGCCAGTCCGGCGGCTCGCTCAATCTGTACGCGAGCGGCAACATCGTATTGAACAACCCCGGCGGCGACAGCGCCGGCGTGGTGATCGGGAAAGACCTGGGCACGCTCGACCTTAAAGGGAACCGGCAATACGAGTTGTTCGACCACACCCTGACGCTGGTGGCCAGCGGCGATATCCGGATTCATGGCACGGTCGAAGTGGCGGGCGATCTCGCGCTGCGCGCCAATGCCAGCGCGAGCGAAGCGTCTGGCCCCGGCGGCGTTGCCGGTTTCGGCGCAGGCTCGGGCAGTGTGATTCTCGCGGGCTCGGCCGGCAATCCGGTCGAAGTGCGCGCGGAAAACATCGTCGTGGGGACGGTAGATGCCAGCGGCAATCCCCTGCCCGTGCAGAACCTCGTCATCGACGACAGCGGAAATACCGCCGGCAGCGGCCAGTACTTCGACACGACCCTGCGCGCCAATAAGAATCTCGACATCTACCTTAACGGCGACCAAAGCGGCCCGGGGACCTCGGGCAACATCGTCATTACCGGCGGCAGCGCCGCGGCGACCTCCACCGGCGTCGCCGGCGTGGGGATCACGAGTTCGGCGCTGGGTGCGATCCAGGGCTCCACCATTACCGTCCTCGGGCTCAAAGGCGGGACGCAGCAGCCCGTAAAAGACCCTGGCACACAAACCGTCAACCCGCTGCTGCCCTACACGACCAACAGCAGCAACATCACGCTGAACGGCGGCACCGCCGCGAGCGATACTACTGCCGGGGGCGGCGCGCTGGCTGCGGCCGATGCGCTGATGCTCGCCAGCACCAGCAAGTTCATAGACATCGGCGGCAACATGGTTCTGACCGGCGGCACGGCGGATTCGACCAACGGCGGCCAGACGTCCGCCGGCGCCAAGATCGACCCTGCCACCCTGAAGTTCAATATCGGCGGCTACGTAAAACTCATCGGCGGCATCGGTGCCGGCGCGCCGGCGGCCATCGCCAACGGCGGCGACATGGAGATCACCATCGGCGGCAAGCTCGACTACACTTATGCCGATGCGAACGGGACGCATACGGCGAAAGACGTCGGTTTGCTGCTCGTGGGCGGGAAGGGATCGGGCCTGTTCGACCGCCATAACCTGCCGATCACGCTGTATTACGATGTTTCCTCGCAGGTGCTGCTGCGCTTCCCGGCGATCAATGGCGGCGCGGGAGGCGGTTCTTACTTCCTGCAGCAGGATCCGACCAGAACGTCGGCTTTCGTGCAGTCGTTCTCCCCGCGCGGTTTCGACGATTCGCTGATGGGGTACATCATATTCGCCGCCAACGAGGAGGCGCTCGCTGGCCGTATCAACACCAACGTGTCAGACTCGAACGACTCGAGCAAACCTTCCTGCAACTAAGACTGAGAGCCATGCCGCGACCCACAATCGTATCGACCACATTGCTGCACCAAGTGCCGCTGTTCGCGCGCCTGGATGAGCAGCAGCTGGGTGTGCTCACGCGCGAACTCGTGCGCAGGGCCTTCGGCCGCAACGTCAAGATCATCGGCGCCGGCGAGCCCACCGACTCGCTTTACATCGTCATCAGCGGCCGCCTCAAGGTGCTGATGAGCGACGAGCAAGGGCGGGAAGTGATCCTGGCGATCCTCGGCCCGGGGGAATACTTCGGCGAGATGGGACTGCTGGACGACAGCCCGCGCTCGGCCAGCGTGGTGACGCTGGATCCGTGCGAGCTGCTCACCATTTCCAAGGCCGATTTCAAGCGCAGTCTGGCGGAGAATTCCGAATTGTCGGTGAATGTGATGCGCGGCCTGGTGCAGCGGCTGCGCGAGGCCGACCGGAAAATCGGCAGCCTGGCGCTGATGGACGTATACGGCCGCGTGGCACGGCTGCTGCTGGAGATGGCCGAGGATATCGACGGGGAGAAGGTGGTAGTCAAGAAGCTGTCCAAGCAGGATATCGCGAAGATGATAGGCGCTTCGCGCGAGATGGTCAGTCGCGTGATGAGGGACCTGCAGCTTGGCGGCTACTTCGAAGTGCGCGGGCGCGTCCTCGTCCTGCGCAACACAAGGCTGCTCGCAGAATAGGCGCCGCGGCCGGCCAGCTACGGCCCGGTCCGACGGCGTACGCGGCTAAGCCGGCTGCGCAGGAATCTGATAGCATGGAAAAAACGCCGATGTCCGGCCAGCGCACAACAGGCGCCAGCCGGACGGCGCGAGGCAGTGCGCATGCCATTCAGCCTTACCGGCTGGCCGCGCGATGCCGACTCGCCGCGGAACAAATGCAATAGCTGTATAGGGGAAGAAGTATGCTCGGGCCATCGCCGGTTTCCACCGCTTTGTTGCGTAACGTGCCCCTGCTTTCGGTGCTCAGCGAGGACGAGCTCGCGCTGCTGGCGCGCGTGGTGTCGCGAAAATCGTTCGCGCGCGGGGCGCAGATACTGAACGCGGGCGATCCCACCGACTCCCTATACATTCTGATCAGCGGCCGGATCAAGGTATTCATGAGTGACCTGGACGGCAAGGAGGTCATCCTGTCGATCCTGGGGCCGAATGAATTTTTCGGCGAGATGGGTTTGATCGACAACAGCCCGCGTTCGGCCAGCGTAGTCGCGCTGGAGCCGTGCGAGCTGATCTCCATTTCCAAGTCCGATTTCAGGCGCTGTCTGGCCGATAACTTCGACATGGCCATGACCGTGATGCGCGGCCTGGTGAAGCGCTTGCGCGATGCCGACAGGCAAATCGGCAGTCTGGCGCTGATGGACGTATTCGGCCGCGTGGCGCGTTTGCTGCTGGAGGCGGCCGAAGTCGTCGATGGCGAGAAAGTGGTGACCAGGAAACTGTCCAAACAGGATATCGCGCGCATGATCGGCGCCTCGCGCGAGATGGTCAGCCGCGTAATGAAACACCTGCAGGAGTCGCGCTACATCGAAGTGCGCGGGGATACCATAGTCGTGCGCGAGAATATCCTGCTGCCGGATTAAGGGCAGTTACCCGAAATCGCCGGCCAACAGTGCTGGGGTCTGCTTGCAGAAGTTCCCGATTTGCCTGCTGGCCGACAAAAATATGTTAATAATCGTGAACTTGTTCACGGAGTCGCAATTCGAAATTGAACTAAATTTAATATTCGGGAGCAAATTGCGCTGGAGCGCTTGCCGGCTCGGTTGAACGAAGGAGCGACAAGATGAACGTTTATCGTCCAGGCTTGAAAGGCGTGATGATCGTGGCGCTGGGCTTGATGTCGGGCGCCGTCCTCGCCAGTACCGGCACGGTGACGCAATTGTCGGGCACGCTGTCGGTGCTGAAGGCCGACGGTTCGGTGCGCATCCTGTCGCAGAAATCCGAGGTCGTCAGCGGCGATACCGTCAATACGCAGAAGAACAGCTATGCGCAGATCAAGTTTTCCGATGGAGGGCTGATCACGCTGAAGCCGAACACCAGCCTCAAGATCCAGCAGTTCCATTTCAGGAAGGCAGAACCGGCGAAGGACAGTTTCGTTTTCAACCTGGTCAAGGGCGGCTTGCGCGCGATTACCGGTCTGATAGGCAAGCGCGGCAACAAGGATGCTTACAAGCTGGACACGGTCACTGCGACCATAGGCATACGCGGCACCAGCTATGGTGCCGACGACTGTCTGACCACGCCTTGTCCCAAGCCCGACTCGAGCGGGAACCTGGAACCCGGCGTGTACGTGAACGTGACCGACGGCGAGATCGTCGTGACCAACAATGCCGGCTCGCAGAACTTTCGTGCCGGCCAGTTCGGCGAGATTTCGGACCGCAACAGCCGTCCGCGCTTTCTCTCTACGGATCCGGGCCTGCAGTTCGTGCCGCCGGCGAGCTTTATCGTGAGCATCCTGACGGGCGCAGCCGCGAACTCGGGCAAGAACCAGGAGTGCGTGGTCCGCCCCTGACTTTTTTGGCGTCCACGGGCCCGAAGATCCCCGCCGCGCGCGGGGATTTTTATTTGCGGCTGTTTGGGCCTGTTTTGCTGCGCGAGCGGCCAAGCGGGTAAAATGCGGGAACAGACGCTTGCCGGAATATGCGCACCCCGAACCGAACCGAACCGCCGCCCCTGCCGGGGAAAATCGCTGCCTTGCTGCGCGAATCCAAGTGGTTTGCGCTGATGGCTTTGGCGCTCTACCTGTTGCTGATCCTGGTGACGTTCGACAAGGCCGATCCGGGCTGGTTTCACAGCACGGCGGCGGGCGCGAGAAACGCCGGCGGGCGCGTCGGCGCCTGGCTGTCGGAGCTGCTGCTCTATCTGTTCGGCGTCTCGGCGTATTGGTGGGTGGTGTTGCTCGGCTACATCGTTATCGCCGGCTACCGGCGGCTGGATGGCAGCCGCCTGCTGGACAGGCGTTCGCTGCTGGTCGCGCTGGCAGGTTTTGTGCTGCTGATTGCCGCCAGCAGCGGCATCGAAGCGCTGCGCTTTTACACGATCAAGGCGGCGCTGCCGCTCGCGCCGGGCGGCATGCTCGGCGCAGTGGTGAGCAGCAGCTTCTCCGCCATGTTCGGTTTTATCGGCGCGACGCTGATATTGCTGACCTTGTTCGCGATCGGCGCGAGCCTGTTCACCGGCATATCCTGGCTGACCGTGGCCGAACTGATAGGTGCGGCGCTGGAGACGGCGTACGAGTTCGTGCTGCAGAGCTGGCAGCGCCGGCAGGACCGCAAGGCGGGCGCAATTGCGACCCAGGAGCGCGAGGTGATCGTAGGGGAAGACAAGAAGCGCATTATCGAAGACCACGAGCCGATCTTCATCGAAGCGCCGGTGGCGGCGATCGCGAAGTCCGAGCGCGTAATCAAGGAGAAGCAGGTACCGCTGTTCCAGGACCTGCCCGATACGCCGCTGCCGCCTCTGGCCCTGCTCGACCAGCCGCAGAGCGATATCGAATCGATGAGCGCCGAAACTCTGGAATACACCTCGCGCCTGATCGAAAAGAAACTGTCCGATTTCGGCGTCCAGGTGAAGGTGCTCGCGGCTTACCCGGGTCCGGTGATCACGCGCTACGAGATCGAACCGGCGGTGGGCGTCAAGGGCAGCCAGATCATGAGCCTGGTGAAGGATCTGGCGCGCGCGCTGTCGGTGGTAAGCATACGCGTGGTCGAGACCATTCCCGGCAAGTCGTGCATGGGGCTGGAGATTCCCAATCCCAAGCGCCAGATCGTGCGGCTGTCGGAAATCCTCAGCTCCGAGGTTTACCATGAGATGCATGCGCCGCTGGCCCTGACTCTGGGCAAGGACATCGCCGGCAAGCCCGTGGTCGCCGACCTCGCAAAAATGCCGCACCTGCTGGTGGCGGGAACCACCGGTTCGGGCAAATCGGTGGCGATCAATGCCATGATCCTGTCGCTGCTGTACAAGGCCGAGCCGCAGCAGATACGCCTGATCCTGATCGATCCGAAAATGCTGGAGCTGTCTGTGTATCAGGACATCCCGCACCTGCTCGCGCCGGTGGTGACCGACATGAAACAAGCTGCAAGCGCGCTCAACTGGTGCGTGGCCGAGATGGAGCGGCGCTACAAGCTCATGTCCTGGCTGGGCGTGCGCCAGCTCTCGGGTTACAACACCAAAGTCGCCGAGGCGGAGAAGCTGGGCCAGCCGCTGCAGGATCCGACTACGCTGGAGACGGGCGAACCGCAGTTCCTCGCGCCGCTGCCCTATATCGTGGTGGTGATCGACGAGCTCGCCGATCTGATGATGGTGGTGGGCAAGAAGGTGGAGGAACTCATCGCGCGCCTGGCGCAAAAGGCGCGCGCTTCCGGCATCCACCTGATCCTCGCGACGCAGCGCCCATCGGTGGATGTGATCACGGGGCTGATCAAGGCCAACATTCCGACGCGCATCTCGTTCCAGGTGTCGAGCAAGGTCGACTCGCGCACTATCCTCGACCAGATGGGCGCCGAGACCTTGCTCGGGCAGGGCGACATGCTCTACCTGCGTCCCGGAACCGGTTTGCCGCAGCGTCTGCACGGCGCGTTTGTCGCCGACCACGAAGTGCACAAGGTGGTGGATTATCTGAAGAAAATGGGCCAGCCCGACTATGTCGACAGCGTGCTCGACGCGGGCGAGCCGGGCAGCGAGCTCAACGGCGCGGGCGAAACGGGCGGCGAGTCCGACCCTCTGTACGATCAGGCGGTGGAGATCGTGCTGCGCACGCGCCGCGCTTCGATTTCGCTGGTGCAGCGGCACCTGCGCATCGGCTACAACCGCGCCGCGCGCCTGATCGAGCAGATGGAACAGGCGGGCATGGTCTCGCCCATGCAAACCAACGGCAACCGCGAAGTGCTGGTGCCGAAACGGGCCGAGGGCTGAGCGATGCGGCTGCTCATTGCACGGCTGCTGCTCCTTGCGCTGCTGCTGCCGGCCGGCGTCGTGCGAGCGTCCGGCATAGATGCCCTGCACAAGTTCATCGCCGCCACCAGCTCGGCGCAGGCCGGATTCGTGCAGAAGGTCTATAACCGCAAGCACAAGCTGACGCAGGAGGCGAGCGGGACGCTGGCTTTCTTGCGCCCCGGGCGCTTTCGCTGGACGTACGCCAAACCCTATGCCCAAGTGATCGTCGGCGACGGCAGCAAAGTGTGGATCTACGACGAGGATCTGAATCAGGTCACGGTGCGGCCCCTGGACCGTGCACTGGGCTCGACGCCGGCGGCGCTGCTCGCCGGCAGCGGAGAAATCGAGCGCGCGTTCACCTTGATCGACCAGGGCGAGAAGGATGGCCTGGAATGGGTCCAGGCGCTGCCGCGCGACAAGGATTCCAATTTCGAGAGCATACGCATCGGATTCGGGCCTTCCGGACTGGAGAGGATGGAATTGGCGGACAGTTTCGGCCAGACCACGGTGCTCACGTTTACCGACATGCGCCGCAATCCAAAACTCGATCCGTCGCTGTTCAAGTTCGTGCCGCCCAAGGGCGCAGACGTAATCGGCGCCTCGTAGGAGCGGCGCCCTCGCCGCGACAGGTGCCAAGCTCAAACACAGATCGGCCCGGGGGCGGGCCTCCCACGACCCACGACCCACGAACAACGAACCACGACGCCATGACCGACCTCTTCCCCAAGGCGAAGCCCGCAGCACCGCTGGCCGAGGCCATGCGCCCCCGGGCCCTGGCCGAAGTCGTGGGCCAGCCGCACTTGCTCGGGCCGGGCAAGCCGCTGCGCCTCGCGTTCGAGTCGGGCAAGCCGCATTCCATGATCCTGTGGGGGCCGCCGGGCGTGGGCAAGACCACGCTGGCACGGCTGATGGCGAACGCCTTCAACGCCGAAT
>Ga0307377_10007203_pt1 | contig 11524 bp, 19 predicted proteins | sample TR3MG_FD_202535 | JGI IMG/M metagenome (GOLD analysis project Ga0307377, IMG submission 202535) | Soil microbial communities from Risofladan, Vaasa, Finland - TR-3 | ecosystem: Environmental > Terrestrial > Soil > Coastal area > Acid sulfate soil | place: Finland: Risofladan, Vaasa | collected...
CACAGCGCTCTCCCTTGAGATACAGCCGCGCGCCCTCTCGGCGACACAATCTGCACACTGGCCCAGTATATCGCGCCATCGTATTCCTTTCCCGGAAACCTTCTCAGTTACCCGCCGGGGCCTCTACCACGGCTCCCGGCGCGCTAGATCCGCCGCCCGCCGCGGCGGGCGGCAGCCGTTGTGCTAGATCCGCCGCCGCCGCGGCGGGCGGCAGCCGTTGTGCTAGATCCGCCGCCGCCGCGGCGGGCGGCAGCCGTTGTGCGGAATGGGGGTCACGTCTCGAATGCTGCTGACCTCGAGGCCCGCGCTCTGCAGCGATCGGATCGCCGTCTCCCGGCCCCCGCCGGGCCCCTTCACGTAAACATCGACCCGCTTCATGCCGAATTCCATCGCCTTCCGCGCGGCCGACTCGGCCGCCAGGCGCGCGGCGAACGGCGTTCCCTTCTTGGTGCCCTTGAACCCGACCGATCCCGAGCTGGCCCAGCTCAACACCGCGCCGTCCTGGTCCGTCACCGTCACGATCGTGTTGTTGAAGGTCGATTGCACGTAGGCGCGCCCGTGGCTTACCACGCGGCGCTCCCGACGCCTTGGGCCGCGACTAGTGCGGGCCATATGTCAGTCTCCTTCCCGAAATTGCCCCAGTGCTCACCGCTTCCGCCTCACCCCGACGGTCCGGCGCGGGCCCTTCCGCGTCCGCGCGTTCGTCCGCGTCCGCTGACCGCGCACGGGCAGGCCGCGCCGGTGGCGGATGCCGCGATAGCAGCCGATCTCGATCAGGCGCTGGATGTTGGCCTGCACCAGACGCCGCAGGTCGCCCTCCACCCGCAGGTTGCGCTCGATGTAGTCGCGCAGCCGCGTGACCTCGTCTTCCGTGAGATCCCGCACCCGCGTGTCCGCGTCCACGCCGGACTCGGCCAGCACCCGCTGGCTCATGGTGGGACCGATCCCGTAGATATAGGTCAGGGCCGTATGCAGTCTCTTATCGCGCGGCAGGTCTACTCCCGCTATCCGTGCCATCCGCCGTCTCTCCCTTTGCCACCGTGCATCAGCCCTGCACTTGCTTGTGCTTGGGCCGCTCGCAGATCACTCGCACCTTGCCGTGCCGCCGAATGATCTTGCATCGGTCGCACATCTTCTTGACCGACGATCGTACTTTCATGATGTCATCCCAGTGAGCTTCGCAGATAGAAGTAACGTGGCGAAGCCCTCCTGCTGCTCTCAGACCTGATCTGTCTGAGTTTCGCCATTACTTCGTTGGGCGAAACTCAGTAGTGTCATCCTCCGGCGAGAGCGCCTCGCCGGCGGCCGCTCGCTTTGCCTTCCTCCCGGCGCACGTCCTCCCGCGTCAAGCCGTGCCTCAGGGTCAGAATCTCGGCGCTATCTTCAGTTATCGCGACCGTGTGCTCAAAATGGGCGGACAGAGAGCCGTCCTGCGTCCGATAGGTCCACCCATCCGCCTCCTGAACAACCTGCCACCCGCCCGCGTTGACCATCGGCTCGACCGCCAGGGTCATCCCGGGCCGCAGCTCCGCCGACTCCGTCATCGTCCCCTCCACGAAATTGGGCACGTGCGGGGCCTCGTGCATCTCGTGACCGACCCCGTGGCCCACCAGCTTGCGCACCACCGAGTACCCGTGCCCCTCGGCCTCCTCCTGAATGGCCCGCGAGATGTCGGCCACCCGGTTGCCGGGACGCGCCTGCTCGATGCCCTTCATCAGCGACTCGTGCGTCACCTCCAGAAGGCGCTTCGCCTCCTCCGAAATGGGCCCGACTCCCACCGTAATGGCGGCGTCGCCGATCATGCCGTCGACCGTCGCCCCGACATCGAAAGAGACGATGTCGCCGGGCTTCAGCTCCCGCGGCCCCGGGATGCCGTGCACCACCTCGTCGTTGATCGAAACACACAAGTGGGCGGGATATCCGTATAGCTTGTAAAAGGTCGGCAGGCCGCCGAAGCTTCGTATCGTCGCCTCGGTCAGCCGATCCAGCTCTTCCGTCGTCACCCCCGGAACGGCCGCATCGGCGAGTCGTTCCAGAGTAAGTGCCACCAGTTGTCCCGCGCGCCGCATCGCGGCGAGTTCGCTCTCACTCTTGAGGGAGATCGTTCGCTCCCCCGTGCGGCCTCGTTTCCGTTGCCGTCCGATCACGCCTGGCGCTTCCCGGCAGCCTCCGTGGCGGACCCTTTCACGATGCCATCGATCTCGGCGAGCACGTTGTCGACGCCGATCGTCCCGTCCACCTCATGGAGGAGGCCCGTTCGCCGATAGTAGTCCAGCAGCGGCTCCGTTTCCCGCGCGTACACCTGCAGCCGCCTGCGCACCACCTCCGGCTGCTCGTCCTTCCGCTGGATGAGCCCCCCGCCGCACGCGTCGCAGATGCCCTCCTGCCTCGGCGCCATCGTCTCCAACTGGTAGATCGCGTTGCAGTCGGGACAGATCCGACGCCCCGAGAGCCGCCTCAGCAGCTCCTTCTCGGGCACCTCCAGGTAGACCACGGCCTCCAGGCGCTGCTGCCTCTCCGACAGCCGCCCGTCCAGGGCCTCCGCCTGTGCCACCGTGCGCGGGAATCCGTCCAGGGCATAGCCCTCCGCCGCGTCGGGCTCCGCCAGTCGCTCGGCCATCATGTCAAGGATCAATTCATCGGGCACCAGCTCGCCCCGCTCCATGTACGGCGCCGCGCGCCGGCCCAGCTCGGTACCTTCTTTCACATTCGCCCGCAGAATATCGCCGGAGGCGATGTGGGGAATCCCCCGCCGGCGCGCGAGGGCGCCGGCCTGCGTTCCCTTCCCCGACCCCGGGGGGCCCAGGAGCACCATCCGCATCATCGGATGAACCCCTGATACTGGCGCATCACGAGGTGGGCCTCGATCTGGCGCAGGGTGTCCAACGCCACCCCCACCAGGATCAGCAGCGAGGTGCCTCCGACCACGCTGAAGCTCTGCACCCCCGTGATCCTCGGCACGTAGAACGAAAGCAGTGCGATCACGCCCAGGAAGAGCGCTCCCGCCAGCGTGATCCGGCTCAGGACTTTGTCGAGATGGCGCTCTGTAGGCCTTCCGGGCCGAATCCCGGGAATGAAGCTCCCGTACTTCTTAAGGTTATCAGAAACGTCCGCGACGTTAAAGGTCACCGCCGTGTAGAAATACGTGAAGAAGATCACCATCAGGAAGTAGAAGGCCGAGGCCACCCAGTTGCCGCCGGGGTCGAAGAACCTCTGGAGCTTCGTCATGATCTCGCCGAGCTGGCCCTCCGCCCCGCTCATGAACTGCGCGATCTGCGCCGGGAGCAGGGCGATCGCGATGGCGAAGATGATCGGGATAACGCCCGCACTGTTGACGGGGATGGGCAGGTAGCTGCTGCCCCCGCCGTACATGCGGGTCCCCACCACTCGCTTTGCCGACTGGATGGTGATTCTCCGCTCGCCCCGCGTGATGTAGATGATGCCGGCGATGGTGCCCACCCAGATCAGCAGCAGCAACAGGATCTGGGTCCACACCAGAATCCCGCTGCGCCACAGCTCGTAGGTCCGTCCGACATCGTAGGGCATCCGGGCGACGATCCCGGCGAAGATGATGAGGGAGACGCCGTTGCCGATCCCCTTGTCCGTGATCTGCTCGCCCATCCACATCAGGAAGCAGGTTCCACCCGTCAGCGTCAAAACGATCGGGATCAGCCCCAGCCCGCCTACCTGAAGGATCGGCGCCTCGCCCTGCCGCAGCATCAGGCAGGTCATGGTCGCCTGGATCAGCGCCAGGAAAATCGTGAGCCAGCGGGTCCACTGCGAAATCTTCTTCCGGCCGCTCTCGCCCTCTTTCGCCACCTCCGCGATCCTCGGGACGGCGATCCCGAGCAGCTGGAAGATAATGGAGGCGTTGATGTAGGGCATGATGCCCATGGCGAGGATGGCGAAGCGCCTGAAGGCTCCCCCGGAGAAGACATCGAACAGGTTCAGAAGCCCGCCCTGGACCAGCTGTTCCATCTTCGCATGGTCGATGCCGGGAACCGGTATGTGCAGGCCGACCACGTAGATGGCGAACATCCCGAAGACGTACAGGATGCGCCGACGCAGGTCGGGCAGCTTGAAGGCGGCGATTACCGGACCCAACGCGCTGGACACTTCAGATCTCCTCCACCGAGCCCCCGGCGGCCTCCAGCTTGCTGCGAGCCGCCGCCGTGAAATGGTGCGCGCGCACCGTCAGCGCCTTCGTCACCTCGCCCTCGCCCAGCACGCGCAGGCCGTCGCGCAGGTTCCGCACGATGCGCCGTTCCTTCACCAGCTCCGGCGTCACCTCCGCGCCTGGGTCGAAGCACTCGTTCAGCCTTCCCACATTGATCTCGGAGTACGTCTGACGGAAGATGCCGAGGTTCCGCGCCGACTTCCCCTTCCCCCGCTGCTTGCGCAGTCGGCGGTACAGAGGCGTCTGGCCTCCCTCGAACCCGGGCCGCACGCTCCCGCGCGCCTTCTGCCCCTTCATGCCGCGGGTAGAGGTCTTGCCGTGGCCCGAACCCATGCCGCGGCCCACTCGCTTCGCGCTCTTCTTGGCCCCCCGTGGGGGACGCAGGTCAGATACGTGCATCACAGACCTCTCTATCCACTCTGCTCGTTCGTCGGCTCTTCATCGCCGGCGACTTCCTCCACCGACAGGAGATGGTGCAGCTTCCGCACCATCCCCCGAACCGACGGCGTATCGGGACGCACCACGGTGCGGTTGATGCGCGTAAGGCCAAGGACGCGCGCGGTGTCCTTCTGGTCCTTCGGGTGGCCGATCACGCTCCGTCGCAGGGTGATGCGAAGCCGACTCATTCCTCAATCTCCTCCATCACCGCCGATTCCGGCGCCAGCGCCTCCAGATGATATCGATCCGCGATATCCTCGGGCCTCCGGCCCCGCAGAGCGGCCACCTCGCGCGCGGTCCGCAGGCTCTTCAGCCCCGCCATCGCCGCCCGCGCGATGTTGATGGGATTGTCCGAGCCCAGCGACTTGGAGAGCACGTCCTTGATGCCGGCCGCCTCCACCACCGCGCGCACGGCCCCGCCGGCGATCACCCCCGTTCCCGGGGAAGCCGGCTTCAGCAGCACCCGCGCGGCCCCATACTTGGCCTCCACCGGATGCGGTATCGTATTCCCCAGCCGAGCCACCTTGGTGAGGTTCTTGCGGGCCTCATCGGCCCCCTTGCGCACGGCCATCGGGACCTCGGCCGCCTTGCCCAGGCCCACCCCGACGGATCCGTCGCCATTGCCAACCACCACCAGGGCGTTCCAGCGAAGCGTCCGGCCTCCCTTGTGAACCTTCTGCACTCGGTTCAGGGCGACCAGCTTCTCCTCCAGATCCCGGTCCTGGCTTTGATCACCATATTGGAAACCGCTCATCAATCTCTTCTCCTCAGAACTCCAGGCCCGCTTCCCGCGCGCCCTCCGCAGCCGCGCTCACCTGGCCGTGGTAGAGATAGCCGCTCCGGTCGAACACGACCCGGCTGACGCCGGCCGCGCGGGCCCGCTCGCCCAACGCCAGCCCCACCGCGCGCGCCGCGGCGCTGCCCCGGACCGAACCGCCCGCCTCCACCAATCCCGGCTCGCCCGAGCGCGCCTGGACCAGCGTCCGTCCCGCGTCGTCGTCTATCAACTGCGCGTAAAAGTGCCTCAGGCTGCGGAATACGCAGAGCCTGGGCCGTTCGGCCGTCCCGTGAATCCGTTTCCGGACGCGCCGCCGGCGTCGCGCGCGACCCCGTGTTCTATAGACCGTCGTCACCTCTTGCTGACTCCCTGAAGAAATGCTATCCAGACGCTGCCTGGGCGGCCTGGGCGGCCTTTCCGGCCTTGCGCCGGATCCGCTCGCCCCGGTAGCGGAATCCCTTGCCCTTATAGGGCTCGGGCTTCTTGCTCGCCCGCAGGCGTGCCGCCGTCTGACCAAGCAACTCGTTGTCTATCCCGGAAAGCGCCACCCGGGCGGACAGATACTCGTTCTCGCTGGTGGGAACGAAGGTGTCCACCTTCGCCTCAATCCCCTCCGCCAGAGCGAAGACCACCGGGTGCGAGAAGCCCAGCTGCAGGTTGAGCTGCTGCCCTTGCGGCTGGACGCGGAGGCCCACTCCGTAGAGCTCCAGCTCCCGCACGTATCCCTCGCTGACTCCCTCCACCATGTTGGCGATCAGGCTGCGGGCGAGTCCGTGGAGCGAGCGATGCTCCTTGCTGTCGGAGGGCCGGCGCACGCAGACGACGCGCTCCTCGACGGCGATCTCGACCGCCTCGGGCAGCTCCCGAGAAAGCTCTCCCTTCGGACCTCGCACGGTGAGCCGTCGGTCGTCCAGCTCAACCGTGACGCCCTCGGGAAGCGGTATTGGTGCTTTTCCGATGCGGGACATCTCAGACTTCTCCTACCAGACGTAGCAGAGCACTTCTCCTCCCACCTTGCGCCGGCGCGCCTCGCGATTTGCGAGCACCCCCCGGGAGGTGGAGAGGATGGCGATTCCCAGCCCGCCCATCACTCGCGGGATATCGCCCACCCCAACGTAGACGCGCATCCCCGGCCGGCTCACTCTGCGCAGGCCCGTGATCACCCGTGTCCGATCCGGCGCATAGCGGAGGTGAATGCGGATCTGGCCCTGGTGCTTGTCGTCCGCCAGGTCGTACTTCTGTATATACCCCTGCGCCTTCAGAATCTTGGCGACCTCGAGCTTGAGCTTGGAGGCCGGTACCGATACGTGCTGCTGCCGGGCGATGTTCGCATTCCGAATTCGCGTCAGCATATCGGCAATCTGGTCGCTAACGGCCATTCCTACGCTCTCCTACCAGCTTGACTTCATGATGCCGGGAAGCAGGCCCCGGTGAGCCATCTCACGGAAGCAGATGCGGCACATCCCGAATCGCCTCATGTACGCGCGCGGACGTCCGCAGATCTGGCAGCGATTGTAGCCGCGCACCCGAAACTTCGGGACGCGCGCCGCCTTGACTTTAAGTGCTTTGCGGGCCAAGCTTCTGTCCTCCCACCTCCGGCGCCCTACGAGGCCCGCAACGGCAGGCCGAACTCCCGCAGCAGCGCCAGGGCTTCCTCGTCCGTCTTCGCCGTGGTGACCAGGGTCACGTTCATCCCCTGCACCCGGCTGACGTTGTCGATGTTGATTTCCGCAAAAACCGTCTGCTCCCGCAACCCCAGACTGTAGTTGCCGCGCCCGTCCACCGACTCCGGCGGCAGCCCTCTGAAGTCCCGGATCCGAGGCAGCGCCGTGCTGATCAGGCGATCGAGAAACTCGTACATCCGGTCCCGCCTGACCGTCACCATACACCCAACCGGGTTGTTCTCCCGCACCCGAAACTGCGCGATCGATCGCTTCGCCCGCCGGATGCTCGGCTGCTGACCGGTGATCGTCGCCAGATCCTGCATCGCGCTCTCGAGGGCCTTCGGCTCCTGCGTCGCCGCGCCCACTCCCATGCTCACCACGATCTTCGAGAGCCTCGGCGCCTCCATCACATTCCGGTAGCCGAAGCGACGCACCAAGGCCGGGACGATCTCCTCCCGATACCTCTGCTTCAGACGCGGCTGGGGCGGCGCCTCCGCCGTCACCCTATCCCGTTTCGCTGTCTTCTCATCGGCCGTCATACCCAGACCCTCTACTTGATAGCATCCACAGATTCGCCACACCGCCGGCACATCCGGACCCGCTTCCCCTCGACCCGTCCGCCTCGCACGCGCGTCGGGCGATCGCAGCTCGGACACACCAACATCACGTTGGCGACCGAGAGCGGCCCGGGCTGCTCCGCGCGTCCCGACTGGATGCGCGCGGCCTGACTCGTGCGCCCGCGCGGACGGTTGTGCTTTATCAGCATGTTGACGCCTTCGACGATCACCCGGCCCCGGTCCGGCAGCACTTTCATCACGCGTCCCCGTCGGCCCGGTCGGCGATTCGCCTCCGTCTTCTGCGCCTCCGGCTCCAGGCGGTCCATCTCCTCCGGGGTCAGGCGGCTTTCCCGATCCCGTCCCGCGCGGACGTACACCGTGTCCCCGACTCGGATATGCAGCTTCTCACCGCTCTTCCCACTCATTCAGATCACCTCCGGCGCCAGCGAGACGATCCGCATAAACTGTCTCTCCCGCAGCTCCCGAGCAACCGGGCCGAACACGCGCGTGCCCCGCGGGGTCCGCTGTTCAGTGATCAGCACCACGGCGTTCTCGTCGAAGCGGATGCTCGATCCATCGGCGCGGCGCAGCGGCTGTCTCTGTCGGACGACCACCGCCCGCGATATCTCGCCCTTGATCACCGGCGATCCCGGGGTGACCTGCTTGACCGTCACCACGATGGTGTCGCCGATGCCCGCGTATTTCCGGCTCGACCCCCCGAGCACGCGGATGCACTCGACGACGCGTGCCCCTGAGTTGTCGGCTACCTTTAATCTCGTGCGCAATTGGATCATCTTCTGGACCTATCCGAGCCTAGCGCCCCTCGCTCTGTTGCTCCTTCTCCTGCTTGGCGGCGGCGATCACTCCCTGGGCGATGTGTGCTGGCACCTCCTGGTAGTGCGAGAACTGCACGCTGTAGCTGCCCCGGCCGCCCGTGATCGAGCGCAATTCCGAGGCGAACGTCGACAGCTCGGCCAGAGGAGCCTGGGCGCTCACCACCTGCGAGTTCCCGCTCGGCTCCATCCCCAGGATGCTTCCCCGCTTCACGTTCAGCACGCCGATCACGTCGCCCATCTGCTCCGCGGGCACCACCACCTGCACCTCCACCACCGGCTCGAGCAGCATCGGCCCCGCTTCCTCCACCCCCTTCTGGAGCGCAATCGAGCCCGCGATCTTGAAGGCGAGGTCGGAGGAATCCACCGAGTGTGAGGAGCCGTCGTCCAGCGCCGCGCGGAGGTCCGTCAGCGGATAGCCGGCCAGCACGCCCCGCGCCATCGCCTCCTGAATCCCTTTCTCCACCGCCGGCACGAAGTTCCGCGGCACCGAACCGCCCTTGACCTCATTCGCAAACTCGAACCCCTCCCCCCGAGGCCGCGGCTCGAACCGCACCCACACGTCGCCGAACTGGCCCCGCCCCCCGGTTTGCCGCTTGAATCGCCCCTGCACCCGCGCGCTGCCGCGGATGGTCTCCTTGTACGGGATCTTCGGCGCGCCTGTCTCCACCTGCACCCCGTACCTGCGCCGGAGCTTGCTCACCGCGATCTCGAGTTGGAGGTCACCGAGACCGGAGAGGATCGTCTCTTGCGTGTCCACGTTGATCGAATAGAGAATCGTCGGGTCTTCCTCGGATAGACGCGCCAGCGCGGCCCCCACCTTATCCTCGTCTGCCCGCGATTTCGCCGCGATGGCGAGAGAGAAGACCGAGGTCGGGAAGTCGATCCCGGGCAAGACGACCGCGCGCGATTCCTCGCACAGCGTGTCGCCAGTGAGGGTCGCGTGCAACTTCGCCACCAGGCCGATGTCGCCCGCGGCGACGCTCGGAACGCCCTCGTGCTTCTTGCCCACCGGAGCAAGCAGGGGCCCGACTCGTTCCCGCTCCTCCCGGGTGGCATTGTACACGCTCGAATCGCTGTGGACCGTGCCCGAGTAGACGCGGAAATGGGTCAGCCGGCCCGCATACGGATCCGCCGTCGTCTTGAACACAACCGCGCACAGCGGCGCCTCCGCCTTCGCCTCTCGCGCTTCGTCCTCTCCGGTGCGCGCGGAGACGCCCCTCACCCCGCCTACCTCTGCGGGAGACGGCATGTCCGCGATGATGGTGTCCAGGAGCGCGCGCACGCCGATCATCTGCGGCGGCGCCGCCGCCACCACCGGAACCACCTTGCCAGCCAAGGTGGCGCTCTGAAGCCCCCGCACGATCTCTCCCGGAGCCAGCGTCTCCTCCTCCAGGTACTTCTCCATCAGCTCGTCGTCGGCCTCGGCCGCCGCCTCGATCAGCTTCTCCCGGTACTCGGCGACCACGCCCGCCATCGCCTCGGGGATCTCTCCCCGCGACTCTTTGCCCTCCGCCGCGGTATAGGCCACCTCTTTCACCAGGTCGACGACCCCGGTAAGTCCCGTCTGGCTCCCGATCGGGATCGAGACGGCCACGGCGTTGACGCCAAGGCGGCTCTGCACCTCCGCCAGAGTGCGCGCGAAATCGGAGTGCTCCTTGTCCAACTTGGTGATGGCGACCATCCTGGGCAGCCCGCGCTCGGCGGCCATCGTCGCATAGCGCTCCGTCTGCACCTCCACGCCGGAGGTCGCATCGACCACCACCAGGATTCCGTCGGCCACCCGGAACGCGCAGGCCACTTCGCCCGCGAAGTCGGCGTAGCCCGGCGTGTCCAGCAGATTGAGCTTGTGCCCTTCCCACACCATAGGCAGAAACGCCAGGGAAATGGAGATCTTCCGCTCGATCTCATCCGCGTCGGAGTCGGGTACGCTGGTCCCGGCCTCCACCGAGCCCATGCGATCTGTCACGCCGCCGGCGTGCAGCGCCGCCTCGGCAAGGGTGCTCTTCCCGGCCTGGCCATGCCCGATCAACGCCACGTTGCGCAGCTTGTCGAGCTCCTGGATTCTCATGCTCCCACGATCTCCCGCTTCACTCCGCCGCCACCTACTTGGCCTTCTCGACCACGGCGGTGATTCGCCACCGCTTCCGCTTGCTCACAGGCCTGGTCTCCGCGATGCGCACCCGGTCTCCCACCCGGCATTCATTCGCCTGATCGTGCGCCATCCACCGGGCGTTGCGACGGATCACGCGCTTGTACCGTCGATGCTGCACCAGGTGCTCCACCTGCACGATGACGCTCTTGTCCATAGCGTCGCTCACGACCACGCCTTCCATTGTCTTGCGTCCAGCTCGCTCGGCCATCTCGCGTCCTCGCTAGGCGGTGTTCGCCCTCACTTCGACCGGTCTGCCCGCTCCTGCATGAGAGTCAGGATGCGGGCGACGTTCTTGCGCAGGCCCCGCAGACGCCGCGGATTCTCGATCTGCTGCGTGGCCGCCTGGAACCGCAGGTTGAACAGCTCCTGTCGGTCCTGCTCCAGGCGCTCCTCCAGCTCTACCGTCGTCATCTCTCTAAGCGTCGCTGCCTTCACCACTTCTACTCCCGGCGCCGGCTCGCATCACGAACCGGGTCTTGATCGGCAGCTTGTGCGCCGCCTTGCGCAAGGCCTCCTGCGCCGTCGCCGTCTCCACTCCCCCCATCTCGAACAGCACCCTCCCCCGCTTCACCACCGCCACCCAGTACTCCACCGATCCCTTGCCGCTTCCCATCCGGGTCTCGGCGGCCTTGGCGGTGACCGGCTTGTCCGGGAAAACCCGCACCCAGACCTTGCCCGCACGCCTGATATAGCGCGTCATCGTCACCCGCGCGGCCTCTATCTGCCGGCTGCTCAGCCAGCAGTTGCTGAGGGCGATCAGGGCGTACTCGCCGGAGACAATCGTGTTGCCCCGGCCCGCCTTGCCCCGCCGGTGGCCCCTATGGTGTTTCCGGTGCTTGACCTTCGATGGCATCAGCATCGGTCTTGCGCTCCTCTGATTCGCTCTCCGCCTCGGTCTCCGCGCTCTCTGCGGCAGCACCGG
>Ga0307377_10007204_pt1 | contig 11521 bp, 18 predicted proteins | sample TR3MG_FD_202535 | JGI IMG/M metagenome (GOLD analysis project Ga0307377, IMG submission 202535) | Soil microbial communities from Risofladan, Vaasa, Finland - TR-3 | ecosystem: Environmental > Terrestrial > Soil > Coastal area > Acid sulfate soil | place: Finland: Risofladan, Vaasa | collected...
TAGCTGATGAAGAAGGGTTAAATCCTAGTGAAGTTGATAAATCTAAGGATTTAGTAGATGAAGGTAAACTTGATGAAGATTACATGACATCAACAGCAGTAGGAGCAGAGGTAATACCTGGGCTTGTTGCGATAGTTGGAGGTCTTGTTGGAGGTGTTATAGGATATCTTAAATGGTCAAAAAATGCTAATTTAAGAGATTATGTTAAACAAGAAGCTACATTTCTTGTTCAAGATGAATTAAAAAAATTAAACAAAACTCCTAACGAAATTGGTAAAGCTGAAATGAAAAAATTAGTAAAATTAGCAGCACAAGACCTACAAAAAGACCCAGAGTTTATGAAAAAAGCTCAAATGCAAGTAAAAGTTTAATCACATTTGATACTAAAATAAAATTTAAAATATTTTTAAAGAAAAGCTTGCCTACCAGCAGGCTTTTTTTTATCTTTAACACATGGTTAATAAAATAGTTCTACAATCGGTTATAAACAAATACTACTTAGGCGAAAACGAGTCCGTCAAGTGGAAAATCAAAGACAAAACACTTACCATTGACTTTATGTCTGTAAACAAAGAAGTTATAGGTAAAATCACCCACACAAATTTTGATGTTGAAGACAGTGAATTAGCTATCTTTGACACTAAAAAATTGCTTAACCTACTAGGCATCACTCAAGGTGATCTAATGTTTAGTTTAGAAAAAGGTAAAAACGTTTACACCAAAATGCATTTTGCAGACAATGCTTTTAACTTAACCTATGCACTTGCTGATCCACTTTTGATTGGAAAAGTAGGTTCCGTAACTGAACCAGAATGGGATGCAGTTTTACCTTTAGAAAAAGAATTTGTTGACAATTTAGTTAAAGCAAAAAATGCTTTAACAGGTATCGGCTCAATGACACTTGCAATTGATATTGACATGAATGGAGACGATATGTGCTTATTTACATTTGGAGATGAGCAAGGCCACAACAACAAAATTACCTACCAAATGTATGGTACAATCAAGCAAGAAAAAGTTGAAATCCCTTTCAATTCAGACATGTTTAGAAACATTTTAAAGGAAAATAAAGACTTAGAAAGTGGAAACATCTATTTGAGCTACCAGGGCTTGATGAAACTGGAATTCAAATCAGAAGACACAACGTGCGAGTACTATATGGTTCGTAGAGAAGAGTCTGCTTTTTAACATATGTATAATAAAACAAAATAAAATGACACAAGAACAACTCCGTATGCAAATGTTGGCTGGCATTATTACCGAAGGTCAATATAAAGAAAAAATGAATGAAGCCGAAGGAATGAGTGGTAAAGATTTTGCTTTGCAAAAAATTAAACCATATTTGGAAAAAGAGGGATATAAAATAGGGTTCTTTAATGATGTCTCTTCTATTCCAATTGCAAAAATGAAGGATGATCCAACTTTAGCAGCTTTAGCACTTGATAGTCGTGGAGATGTAACTATTGTACTCCCAAATGATGATAAAGGCCAGAAAATTCTATTTACTTCAACTAGTAATGGGGAATTAATTAAAGATTTAGATTTAGAAAACCACTTTAGCTTAAATAAAAGATTTTATGGCGATGGGTTAGGATTATATTTAATAGCTAAATAATAATATTTAATAAAATAAAATGACACAAGAGCAATTACGTATGCAAATGCTGGCTGGTATAATTACCGAAGGTCAATATAAAGCTATTTTAAATGAAAATAAATTTGAAATGATAGGATCTGATGTTGATGAACTTTTAGATGCTATATCTATTTTAAATAGAGATATGATGAATTCAAAACGTTCATCTAAAGATAAATTAAAGCCTTTAAATACAACAGGACATGAAATATCTGATGGTAAATTTTCTATTGAAGTAGAAAAAATAGGCGATACTGAAGACAATGAATATCTTAGATTAGCAAATGATTATTTAGAAGAAAGAGGATATCAAAGTAAATTATATAAAGCCAATTAAAATTTGGTTTTTTAAATAGGTTTTCGTATATTATAGTTATAAATTAAAAGTTAGTTATGCAAGAAACAAAACGACGAGGTCGTCCTGCTCGGGACGAAAATGACACACAATCAAACTTATGTACTATTAAAGATCCAGCAATGGAACCTTTCTACATTGTAAAAGATACTACAAACTTTACAGTTATAGAAAGATCTATTGCCACAAGAGGATTTGGTGGTAAAAAAGCATCCGGTAAAGAAGTTGAAAAAGTTGTAGGATACTACAGTAGCTTTGGAAACGCTGTAAACCGTATTGCAAAAGAAAAGTTTTATCAAAATGAAGGTGAATATGAAACCATTCAAGGGTATATCACCACCTGGAGTAAAGTTAAAGAAGGAATGGAATCAATGTTAAATAAATTAGAAATATGAGAAAATTAGAAGCATTATTTGATGCGGTAATTGTAAAACCGCTTGAAAACGATGAAACCATGTATGGTGGTATTTTTATCCCAGATGCGGGTAAAGACAGAAACGAACAAGGAACTATAGTTGCAGTTGGTCCTGGAGTAGAAATAGCAGGAATTGGATTTATCCCAACAAACATTAAAGTAGGAGATCTAGTTGTTTTACCTACAATGGGATTTTCAAAATTGCAATTTGAAGGGGATGAGTATTATATAGGGAATGAAAGACAAATTTTAGCAAAAATAACAGACAATGAGTAAGATAATTGAATTCGGACCAGAAGCACGTAAGAAACTGGTAAAAGGTATTGATACCTTAGCAGATGCAGTTGTAGCAACACTAGGACCTAATGGTAGAAACGTTGTGTACACTGAAAACGGTATGGTTGTTTCAACCAAAGATGGTGTAAGCGTTGCAAAACAAATTGCATCTTTAGAAGACCCAATTGAAGATTTGGGAGCACAAATGGTAAAACAAGCAGCTATTAAAACAGCAGACCATGCTGGTGACGGTACAACTACCTCAACTTTATTAGCACGTGAATTGGTTAAGGGTGGTATCTCCAAACTTAACGAAGGAGCAAATGCAGTTGAAATCAAACGTGGAATTGATGCTGGAGTAAAACAAGTACTTAAAACACTTAAAGATAATTCAGAGAAAATTTCATCTGAAGAACAGTTAGAGCAAATTGCTACTATCTCAGCAAACAATGATCCAGAAATTGGAAAATTGATTTCACGCGCTATGGAAAAAGTAGGACGTGAAGGTGTAGTTTATATTGAAGAGTCAAGAACAGACGAAACATACCTTGAAGTTGTAGAAGGTATTCAATTTGACCGTGGTTACAAATCTCCATACTTTGTTACAGACAACAACACAATGTCAACAACTTTAAAAGACGTTTACATTTTGATTGCAGACCACCGTTTTACACAAGTAAAAGAATTGCTTCCAATTTTGGATGGTGTATCACAAAAAGGAAAAGCATTGTTGATCATCGCAGAAGATATTGATGGAGAAGCTTTAGCAACATTGCTTGTAAACAAAATGCGAGGTACACTTAAAGTATGTGCTGTTAAAGCACCTGATTTTGGTGAGCGTAGAAAATTGATCCTTGAAGACATTGCTATCTTAACAGGTGGTAAAGTGTTTGACAAGGAAAAAGGAATGAAACTTGACAAATTCAATTGGGAATGGTTAGGTAAAGCTAAAACAGCTACCATAAACAAAGAAAAAACCACAATCATTGATGGAGACGGTGCTGAAGCTGAAATTACAGAACGAGTAGAGTCACTTACATCTCAAATTGAAACGGCAAAAACACCATTTGAAATGGAAAAATTGCAAGAACGTTTATCCAAATTTGTAGGTGGAGTAGCTTTAGTTCATGTAGGTGGAAGTACAGAAACCGAAATGAAAGAAAAGAAAGACCGCGTTGACGATGCTTTACACGCTACACAATGTGCTTTAGAAGATGGTATTGTCCCAGGTGGAGGTTCAGCTCTATTATATGCTCGTGAAGGTATTACCTTTACAAAAGACGATTCAGAAGACTTTAACTACGGTAAAAAGTTAGTTTATAGAGCATGTGGTAAACCATTTGAGGTTATCTTGAAAAATGCAGGATATGCTGAAAGTGATATGTACCCAATCAACATGGAAATTGGACATTCTGATGATGTATGGAGTGGTTTTAACCTTAAAACAGAAACTATCGTTAACATGAAAGAAGAAGGTATCATCGATCCACACAAAGTAACCAAAAACGCTTTATTGAACGCATCTTCAATTGCAGGTACAATCCTATTAACAGAATGTACAGTAGTAGACAAACCAGAAGATAAAAAATCAGACGGTGGTTTTGATCCGTCAATGATGGGAATGATGTAATATGAAAGTAGAAAAAGTAGAATACAACGAGCTTATCGCAACACGAGTACCCCCAGGAGATTCCTGGACACTCGTGGGTGATAGAAACAAGGTGATTCACAAGTCACTTACCGATGCTTTAGAAGCATGGTTTGAGTCAAACCAGGAAAAAGTTGAATTTCGTTTAGCTCCTTTAGACAGTAAATTGTATGCTATTCGGAGTGAAGAAAAAGAAATCCAACCCGAACCAGTTAAACGCTATAACCTTTATGGGGACCCAATGTAATGGGTCCTCTTTTTTAGATATTTATAACTATGAAACTAACAGATATTTTACGCGAAGTAGAAGGAGAAGAAGATGGAATGAACCAATTAAAGGTTCGTTACGACCTTGCAATTGAACCCGCTGATCTTGACAAAGCATTGGCTGCTTTAAACGATACCAAAAATTATGGTATTTACGCACAAAACATGCGAGATCCACAAGCTATCATAAAAGCATTCGGACCTTCAATTCCTGCGCAAAAAGCTGGAGCTGCTTGGAAAGATTGGGATTCTCGTTCAGAAGACGAAAAAGCATTCAAGATAATTGATATTAAAAATAGAGTACCTGAAGCATGGGATGCTACTGAAAAAGAAGCAGAATCAGGCTATGAAAGATGGCAAGCAGAAGGAAATGATGGGAGTCTAAACGACTACCTATTTACTCTATCAGGTAAAGAACTTCCAAAAAGTTTAGTTGGAACATATGGAAAGAACTATTTTCCAATGAAAACACCAGACAACTTAAAAAAATATGGTGGTAAGTTAGAACAAGACGTTCACTATGTAGTAAAAGGTGATAAAATTGTTTTCCCTTTAACTCTAGAAAATCCATACAAAACAAAACCATACTTGTCTAAAGTATTAAAAACAATCATGGACAATGCAGGAGTTGGTTTCGAATTGATCGATGTTGAACAAGATGCTGAAACACCAGTAGCTGTTCAAAAACCTGAAAAAGAAGTTATTCCACCTTTATCCTATACAGCTGATTCAAGAGACAAAGTTGAAAAAGCAAGAAGTATATTCCAAAAAGAAATTGGAGAAGTCCCAACTGTAAAATATGAAATAGAATCTTTTGAATCACCTGAGGGAAGAAAATATAAACTTGTAGTAACAGGATTTCAAAACAAAGATCAACGTGCAAAACTTTTTACAAGAAAAACTACGTTAAAAGAAGAGCAAGAATTTGATTTAGAAAAATATCAAATGCTTAGACGAGCAGGAATAATTAAATAAAATACTTTAAATAAAGAGCTTGCCTAGTGCAAGCTTTTTTTGTATAATACGGTTATGAAAGAAAACACATTGTACGTAGAACGTTTTCGTCCTACTGAACTACAATACTATGTAGGAAACGAAAATGTAAAAGACACAATCCAAAAATACCTTGATCAAGGTGATATTCAAAACTTTATCTTCTATGGACCTGCAGGTACAGGTAAAACAACATTAGCCAAAATCATAGTCAAAAACCTAGACTGTGATTACCTTTACATTAACGCATCAGACGAAAATGGAATTGATACCATTCGAGATAAAGTAAAGGGGTTTGCTAGTGCTGCATCTTGGAAAGGAATTAAAGTAGTAATCCTAGATGAAGCAGACTTTATCACCATTCAAGGACAAGCCGCTTTACGAAACGTAATTGAAACATTTTCACGTTCAACACGTTTTATCTTAACCTGTAACTTTATAGAGCGAATTATTGACCCTCTACAATCACGTTGCCAGGTACTTAAAATTGTACCACCAACAAAAATGGATGTGTACAACCATTTAACTTGGATTTTAGCTGATCAATTAAACATATCCTATACACCTGAAGATTTAAAATCTCTGATAGTAAAATACTATCCTGACATGCGTAAAATGTTAAACGTTTTACAGATGTCTGTAAAAGACGATAGTGTTGTACTTGATGAAACAGTTTTGACCTCAAACAACTATATCAAAGAGGTATTGAAAGAGTTGATGGGTAGTAAAAAATGGATTACCATTAGACAAACCATAGCAGATTCAAACGTTAAGGACTTTGAAGAACTATACCGCTCACTATTCGAATACAGTTCAAAATACGCCCCAGGCAAAGAAGGTTCTGTTGCAATTATCTTAAACGAACACCTTTATCAAGCAAACTTTCGAATTGACAAAGAAATTAACGTAATGTCTGCAATTGCAAAGATTATAGAAGTTATATGAAACATTTCCTAAAGTACACTCTTTCGTGGGTATCAAGTAATTTGTCCGTACCTTTTTGGACAGTTGGACATATCCACCTGATGACATCTATTTATGCTGATTTACATGAAATATTGATGTCATTTGGAATGAACATAATTGTTGCAGCAGGATTCATCCATGACTTTATAGAATATAGAAAAGAAAAAGTAACCAATAAAAACAAATAAAATGCAAGAACAACCAAGGTTGAACATTGACTTCAAAAACACAACAGCTGTAACTGGCTTTGATGGAGGTCATCTATTTGGACAAGCAATTATTGTCCGTAAAATTTCTAAATTTTTAGTAGGAGCTGAAGAAGATTCACTTATCCCAATTCCAGTATTTTACGACTTAGAAAGCAAAAAAATCTTACCTGATTCGCTTCCACCAGAACTTCGTGACGAATACAAAGATATTACTTTAGATGCCTAAAAAACAGATAAAAGATTTATGGGGGTGGTTAAATGAAATCACCCTCTATAAAACTCCTATTGAAAATATTTCGGAAGAATCATGGGAAAAATGGAACTCCTATATAATCCATCGATATGTATCTATGAATATAAATTATGTTGAACTAGCTAATTTTGTTCAAACTCTACCATACGAGAACAAACAACAAACATATTTAATTTATAGAGAGATGATCCCAAAAACTAAAACGTTCTTGAAGTACGTTAAGTCAAGAACAAAGAGACAGCCTGCTACTTTAGTAGAGTACGTAGCAAAACATTTTGAATGCAGCTTAGGCGAAGCTGAAGAATATATTGACATTCTGCGCGAACATGGAGTAAGAAATGTTCTATACAAAATGGGTATTGAAGATAAAGAAGTAGAAAAGCTATTAAAAAAATGAATAGAGAAATTAAGGTTACAGATTCAATTGTTGATTCAGTTATTGACCAATTTGTTTCAAGAGCCACATTTGGTAAAACAAAATATGGAGTTGATTTAGATCGTGAAGATTTAAGCGTTTTAGAGTGGATTGAACATGCCAAACAAGAACACATGGATGCGATTTTATATTTGGAAAAATTGAAAAAAATCGTAGAGACCAAAGGTCTATAATATTTATAATAAAATACCAAAATGGATAAAGAAACATTACGCATGCAAATGCTTTCAGGTATAATTACAGAAAGCGAATATAAAGCAAAATTAGAAGAATTTAAAAAAGACTCATTAAACGAACACTACGTTGCAGGAGGAATTGTTGGAATTGGAGCTATCAACCAAATCCCATCTCGTGTTAAAGCAGATTACGAAGATGCTTTTGAATATTTCTTAAGTCAAAAATATAGCTTGAATGAAATAGAAGAAGTTGAAGAAGCTCTTGATTCAAAAATTGCAAATGATCCTAATTTTAAAAAACTTGCTTCTTATTTTAAACAAAACCCTGATGAAGCTAAAGATGTTAAAGATGAACTTAGTTCTCTTAAAGAAGCTTATAAAGATAAAGGCAAATACTATGTAGAAGATGCCTATGGTAATAAAAAAGAAGTACCATTTAAAGAATACTTAAAAGATAAATTACTAGCAATAGGCCTACCAGCTGCTGCTCTTGGATTGGTTGGAGCATTAATGGCTGGACCTTTAGGAGCTATGGATCCCGGATCAATTCTTCAAGCTATTGGAATTGCTGCTGGAATTGGAGGTGCTGCGGGTGCTGCTTTAGATTATGGAAAACCAACAAGCATAAAAGAAACAGAAGTTGAAGAATTAGATTTATATGAAGCTGAATCTCCTACCAAAGAAGAAATAGCAGCGTTTGAAGCAGCAGTTGAACAGTTAATGGATATGACAGGGATGAGTTTAGAAGATGCTACGATGGCAATTGGACGAGCTGCTAACGCAAAAACAAAATGAACCAAAGAGACACAATCACAGTAGACGTCCCTTTATTTATTCGTTTACTCGAATACGCTAGAGAAGATGCTCAAACCGACATGGACTTACACAACGTGTCAGAAAATGCAATAGGTTTAGCACTTTCAGGAAAAACGTTAACAATGGACGACTACAGCATGATTGTTGGTTCCCCTGAAGACATTGAAGAAATCAAAATGCTCCAAATACGAGCTGGAATTATCAAATAAATTAAAATGACACAAGAACAACTTCGTATGCAAATGTTGGCTGGTATCATTACTGAAAGTCAATACAAAGCTAAATTGAATGAAAATGAAGCTCCACTTTCTATTACAGTAAAAGTAACTGAAAATGGAAAAAGCAGTATGGGTCTTTATAAAACCCCAAATGCTATCAAAATGACCTCTGACCAACAAAATCCCCAATCTAAATCATATTCATATTATATAGGGAACACTGAATTTAAATTAAATGAAGAAGCAAAAGTTTATTTTGCTACATATAGATATGATATAGAAGAAATTTTAATTTCTTATTTAGCCCCTAAAGATGCTGGTGAATTTAATAAACTAACCACTACACAATATCTTCCATCACATGCTGTAAAAGGTGAAATCCCTTATAGTAATTGTAAATTTGAAGATGGGTTTGAAAAAGGAATGAAAGATCATAGAGATTACTTTGAAATTATTTAAAAAGACGGCTTAGGACCGTTTGCTAGTTATAGCAAGAGAATGTTTTAATCGCAACCAAAAACATTCTCAAAAAAACAGAAGAGCTTGCCTAACCGCAAGCTTTTTTTTATCTTTAGGTAATGAAAAAAAAGTTACCTTCCATATTAAAGGAAATAAAAACTAAGGTCTTACCTCAAATAGACTATGCAACACAAAAGTCTATTTCATATTCCCAAATGTCCATGTTCAATGAGTGCCCTAAAAAATGGTCACTACAATATAGAGAAGGTCATAAACAATTTACTTCTTCAATCCATACTGTTTTTGGAACTGCATTACACGAAGTGCTCCAACATTACCTTACAGTAATGTACGAACAAAGCGGGGCAGAAGCAGACCGCCTCAACACAGCTGAAATGCTTGAAGAAAAACTCCGTGAAGAATACAAAAAACAATACCAAGCAAACAACAACCAACACTTTGTTACCCCAGACGAACTCAGAGAATTCTATGACGATGGAGTAGAAATCATAAGAGAAATAGCAAAAGAAAGAGGTAAACATTTTAGCAAACGAGGATGGCATTTAGTTGGATGTGAAGTACCTATCATTTTAACTCCCAACCCTAAACTACAAAACATAATGTTTCAAGGGTATTTAGATATTGTTCTATACCACGAACCAACCAATACATTTAAAATCATAGACATTAAAACAAGTAGACAAGGTTGGAGTAAAAAAGAAAAATCAAACGAACAAAAACAATTTCAACTTATCCTATATAAAAAATACTATTCGGAACTATACAATGTACCAATAGAAAATGTAGAGGTAGAATTTATGATTGTAAAACGTAAAATATTTGAAAGCGAACAATTTACAATCAAACGTGTACAATGGTACAAACCGGCTTCGGGTAAAGTAAAATTGAATAAAGTAACGAAATCAATTGAAGAATTTATAGAACAGGCGTTTGATCGAAACGGTTACAAACAAGTTGAACACCAACCAAAAGTAAATGATAATTGCAAGTGGTGTCCTTTTCATAAGACTCATTTATGCTCTGCAACCTACTAATATACCACCATATGTATATACGATAATATTAAATTAAAAACATATGAGTGATAAAAAACAAGTATTAACGAGCGTCAAACTAGATGTAGATCTATTTGAAAACTTTAAAATTGAGTGTATTAAACGTAAATTTTCATTTCAAAAACTAAGTGAACGAGCAATTCACCTTTATTTAACAGATGAAGAATTTAGAAAAAAAATCCATAACCACAATAACCTAAGCTTTGAGGTTGAAGAATAAATTTGTACATTAAATCAAAACAAATATAGTTATATGAATTCAAGTTTTAATTACTTACCGCAAAACGAGCGGAAAAAAATCATGCTAATTTGTGATGACATTCGAGTACACTCCGGTGTAGCAACAGTGGCACGCGAATTAGTTTTAAACACAGCCCAACATTTCAATTGGGTTAACATTGCGGGAGCAATAAATCACCCCGAAAAAGGAAAACGATTTGACATTTCCACAGACACTAACACAAACACAGGTTTAACAGATGCTTCTGTTTTCTTGTACCCTGTTGACGGTTATGGAAACCCAGATTTGATCCGTCAGTTGATTCAAATTGAAAAACCAGATGCAATCATGTTAATTACCGATCCAAGGTATTTTGAATGGTTGTTTATGATTGAAAATGAGATTAGACAAGAAATGCCAATCATTTATTTGAACATCTGGGATGATTATCCGGCACCGTTGTACAACAAAGCATTTTACGAGTCGTGTGATGCATTGTTAGCAATTTCAAAACAAACAAAGTTAATTAACGAGCTTGTTTTAGGTGAAAAAGCTAAAAACAAGGTAATTGAGTATGTTCCTCATGGATTGAATCATGAAATATATTATCCGATTGAAAAAGAGGATGAATTAAAGGAACTTGAAGCGTTTAAAAAGCAAGTTTTTGGAAACGATGAAAAAGATTTTGTAGTGTTTTTTAATTCAAGAAACATTAGACGTAAACAAATTCCTGATACAATGTTAGCTTTTAGGTTGTTTTTAGATACATTACCGAAAGCAAAAGCAGAAAAATGTGCTATGGTAATGCACACCGAAATTATAAGCGATCATGGAACAGATTTAGAAGCAGTTAGAAAAGTATTGTTTCCAAAATATCCTAAAGCAATTTATTTTTCAACAAACAAGTTAGACAACAAACAGTTAAACCAACTTTATAATTTAGCAGATGCTCAAATTTTATTGACATCAAATGAAGGTTGGGGATTGTCGTTAACAGAAGCAATTTTAGCAGGAACTGTAATTATCGCAAACGTAACAGGTGGTATGCAAGATCAAATGTGTTTTGAAAATGAACATGGAAATTGGTTTACACCATCACCTA
>Ga0307377_10007205_pt1 | contig 11521 bp, 14 predicted proteins | sample TR3MG_FD_202535 | JGI IMG/M metagenome (GOLD analysis project Ga0307377, IMG submission 202535) | Soil microbial communities from Risofladan, Vaasa, Finland - TR-3 | ecosystem: Environmental > Terrestrial > Soil > Coastal area > Acid sulfate soil | place: Finland: Risofladan, Vaasa | collected...
GGCTGGCGAGACACGGACCATTGGCGCACCGCCACCGCCACCGCCACCGCCACCGGGCTTGCCGCCGCCCACGGCACCGGGCTTGGTTGCCGGGCGACCCACCGGAGTAGTAGCGCCGCCGCCGCCCCCGCCTGGACTTTCGGGGGTTATCTCCCCGGAGCAACTTGAGGCGTCCTTGCGCGCGAGCGCGGACGGCACGCCGTTTTGAGCGGTAAGCAGCGTACTCCCAAGCGTGTTGGCTCGCCTGCGTCCAATGTACCGGGCGCAGGCGAGTATCTACGCCGTCTTAAGGCATTGAAGGGTGTCGCCGATGACGCCTACGCGATGTTTTCGAGTGATACGGTGCCGACGATCACCGAGTTTATCCCGACTGGTTCGTTGGCAATCGACAAGCTGATCGGCGGTTCCAACGGCGGCTGGCCGGTAGGCGGGATAAGTGAGTGCGCGGCGTGGGAGCACGTTGGCAAGTCTACGTTGCTGGATCAAAGCATGGCCCACTGTCAACGCATGGGCGGTGTCGCGTTTCTGATAGACTCTGAGAAAGGCCGAGATCGCGAGTGGACGGCGTTGCTGGGCGTGACTTTGGATGACGTGATCACGTATCAAGCGTCAACGCTAGAAGATGCGTTTTTGGGAATCGATCAGGCGTTGGGCGTTCAGGAATCGATCATGGGTGATTTGCTGAAATCGAAGCAGCGGCCACCGCCGATGCTGATCGTGTGGGACTCGCTTGGCGGCACACCGTCCAAAGCGGAACTTGAGGGCGACCCCGACGATAAACACATGGCGGTCGCGGCCCGCGTGATCAAAATGAACTTTCGGCGGCTCACCCAGCGGCTTGCGCGGCTACGTTGCGCTTTGGTTTTCACGAACCACTTTTATCAGAAAATCGGCGGGTACGGCGGGCTTGAAACCTACGGCGGTTCTGGCGTGAAATATCACACAGACATTCGCATTTGGTTGACCAAACCCGAGAAGCTAAAAATAGGCGAGGATGTTGTGGGCCATGTTCTGCGCGCGTCGCCAAAAAAGAATCGAGTCAGCGGCACGAAAGCGCCGGTAGACACCGCACTGATCTACGGCGCTGGCGTGGATAACACGTACACGCTGTTCAAGTGGGGGCTGGAAAACCGACAGTCGGACGGCCAAGCGTGGATTGCGCGCAGCGGCGCATGGTTCTGGCTATATCCTCCCGGTAAAGAGCCAATCTCATTTCAGCGGCAGTTCCTTGGGCTTGGCGAGGTGTTCACCGCGCAGCCCCACGTTTACGCCGAAATGGCCGCTGCATATCTTCGGAGTCCGTAATGGCGAGCAAAAAGAGAAGTCCTACGCGCGTGGCCGTGCCCGATTCGCTACGCAAAGCGGACGGCAGTTTCACGCCCGCTTTGCCTCCGATGAATCCGTGGAAGGTCGTTGTGTTTGGCGATCTTCATGTGAAGGCCACTACATTAGATAGATGCCTGACCGTGCTCCAAAAGGTGCGTGAGTTGGCGCTCGCGCACGGTGCGAGCGTGGTGTGTACCGGCGACTTCTGGGATCAGCGCGGCACGCTGTCTGTGCGGCAACTAGACGCGATACAGTCTGAGCTAGACTTGCATTTGGCGGCTGGCATCGCGTGGGTGATGATCCCAGGCAATCACGATCAGGTCACACGCGACGGGTCCGTACACGCGATGCGCGTGTTTGAGCGTTATCCTAACATCACTGTTGCAGGCGATCTGTTGCTGGACGATCAGAAGCAGATTGCGTATGTGCCGTGGCGTGAGGATCCAACCGTGGCGACGGCGATGTTCGCGGGCATCCCGGCAGGGTACACGGCGTTTGGGCACGGCGAGATCAAAGGCGCGACAACGAACGCGGGGCACAAAGCGGAAGGGCGGTTTGTGCCGGGTACTGTGCGCCACTTGCGGGCAGTTTATCTTGGGCATTACCATGAACGGCAAGCAATCGGGCATGTGCATTACATCGGCAGTCCATACGAGCAGAACTTTGGCGAGCGCAGCATCCCGCACGGCGTAGGCATTGTATCTAACGCCAGCGTGGAACCTGAGTTTGTGGCGTTCGATGACATGCCGAAACACTGGCGCATAACGTGGCCGGACGATAAAAAGTTACTGGCGCTTGTGCGCAAGGATGACATTGTTGAAATCCTAGCGCCGAAAGCGGAGTTGCGTTCGCCCGCGTTTTTGAAGGCGGTTGCGAGTGTCGCGGCAGACGACGTGCGCCCGTTGCCGCTTCCGGTATCCGCTTCCGGCGATCACGCCCCCGCGTTTGCGCTGTCGATTCAAGAGGCCGTGGATAAGTATGTAGAGGATGCGAAGTCCGCCAACGCCGCATCACTAAAAGCGTTGGGGCATGGGCTGTTGCGCGCCGTGGCTGATTCCAAATCGATCTCGCCGCTGGGCAACGTGGTTCACTTCACCGCATTGGAGGTGGCGGGGTTTTGCGCCGTTCGCGATCTCGCGACGTTGCAGATCGGTAGCCTTGGCACTTGCTTGCTGCGCGGACCAATGGGAGCCGGTAAGACCGCGCTCGCGAGCGATGCGTTGACTTGGTGCCTGTACGGCACAACCGCGCCACGCAAAGCTGGCACTGTCGGGTCATCGCTAAAAGCGGATGAGGTGATACATGATGAGGTGGACATGGTGCGCGTGGCCGTGTCGCTCACGCTAGACGCATCCCCCGACGTGTATCAGATCATGCGCGTGAAGCGTCGCGGCAAGGGTGCCGCCCTGGCTGTGCTGAAAAACGGCAACGCATTCGGCAAAGTTGGTATCTCGGACGCGCAGGATCTAGTGCAGCACGTAATAGGTCTGGATTATGACCTGTGGCGGACTTGCGTATCTTTAGGCCAAGGCGAGGCCCAGAACTTCGTCACGGACGCGCAGAAGCGGCGGACGGAACTTTTGGAGCGCGCATTTCAACTTGAGGCTTGCCCGCCCGCACAGGATTTGGCGCGCAAGCGAGCTAAGGAGATACAGGCAAAAGTCGAGCCGCTGCAAACCCAGGTGGCTGGCATCCATGCCAAACTGGAATTGCTTGCGGCGGTGGACTGCGGCAAGGAATCCGGTCTGTGGGAAGTGGACCGCCGTTTTCGTGTTGGCGAGTGCCAGTCTCGGCACCTCGCGGCTACCGCGCGGGCCACTGAGTTATCTTCTCATCTTGCGCACGAAGCCGCATGGATAGAACGCGCAGCTTCATTGAAGGCGCAAATGGACGGGCTTGTAGATCGCGTTCGTGTGACCGACGTAAAACCAAAAGTCGGCAAGCTGCATTCCGCGATCGGCGCTGCGAATGCGGAGCTTGGCAGCGCCAAGGCGGCGCATGCCAACTTGATAAAATCACACTCGGACGCAAGCAAGGCACAGGCTTGCCCGACGTGCGGCCAGGCGCTCCCGGCCCACGTACATGAGGATTACCTAGTTGGTTTGGAGCAGCAAATCGAAAGCCGCAGAACCGAAGTATCTTCGTTTGAAATACGCATCGCAAACTTGCAGACGGAACTTGGGCAGATCGTGGTAGAGGGAGCGCCTGAGTCTGCGACGCTGGCCGCGTCAATGACGGAGTTGCGGAAGCACATATCTGAGTCCGACGCCGCGTTGACGGCGATTGCCGCGATCCGTATGCAGCTTGCGCAAGCGGGCCGTGACGCGAGCGTTGAACAGGTGGCGATCGAAAATGCGAACGCCGAACGCAACCCGTGGGAGGCCAAGCAACGCGAGCAAGATGCACAGGCGGATAAACTGCGCGCTGCCGAGTTGACGGCCCGCACCGCTTTATCTACGTTGATTGCTGAGAAGGCGGCGTTGGATTTTTGGGTGGAAGGTTTTGGCGCTACCGGCTTGCCGGTGTTGGTTCTGCGAACGGCGCTGTACGAGCTTGAAATGTACGCTAACTCGTTTTTGTCGCGTATCATGGCTGGCCGCGTGAGCACTGAGCTTGCGATGGAGGGCAGCGCGCTAGAGATCAAGTTTTTTGAGCACACGGAACGCGGTATGAAGGAACGCGATTTCCTCCAACTGTCCGGTGGGCAACGGCGTTGCGTCCAACTTGCGTTCGCACCTTTCGCCCTAAGTGAAATGATATTCAATCGCACAGGGGTCCGCATACCGTTCTTGGTGATCGATGAATTGACGACGCACTTGGACGCCGACACGAAGCCGATCGTGTGCGAAGTGCTGCGCGAGTTGGATCGGGAGACAGTTATCGTGATAGACCACGACCCGCTAGTGCAAGGCGAGTTCGACGTGGTTTACGACGTAGCAAAGGGCGGAAAGGTGTCGAGGTCGGTATGAAACCAGGATACAGCCGTAAGAAACTTGAGCAGACTGCGGCTCGCCGCAAACTGGCGTTGCGCCACAGTGATCCGTGGAAGTCGGAACGCTGGTTTGCGGTGGAAGCGTACTTCGATCCGGCCAAGATCAGTCCAGTGAAAATGAAGGATACAGTGGACCGCATGTTCATTCTGGGTCCGATTACTGGCGTGGTGATACTGCATGTGCCGACCACCGCGCCGCCCGAAAGTGTGCGGAACACGTTGCGCGAGTTGGAGGATCTTGGCATTCGCGCGCTGGCGTTTAGCGATAATGTCCAGTTCGTGAAACTCCGCATGTGTACCGATGCGGAGGAAGCCACTTTGAACGCGCAAGAGGCGCAGATCGTTTCCGACTTGCAGACAGCGGTGCGGAATGATCCGCCGTTGTTGGAGATAGAATGACTTGCGTGCTGTCGCTTGATCCTGGGTTTGAGTGGCTTGGATGGTCGATTGTGGAGCTTCGTCCAGCACCTTCTGGCCTTGTGATTGCGCCCTTGCTGCCGCGACTTGTGGACATGGGGTTGCACCGCACGCAAAAGAGCAACAAAAAGTTGAACGTGCGCGATGCCGACGATAACTTTCACCGTTGGCGCAGCATTGCCGACGCGGTTGCGAAGCACGTTGAAAGCCATAGTATCGCAGCAATCTGCATGGAGGCGTACAGCCCTGTGCGATCATCGTCCGTTGCTGCCAAGCTAGGGGGCGTGTACGGCGTGTTGGCGGCTATTGGGACAACGCGCAAGCTGCCGTGTGTCAGTATCAGCCCGCAAGCCGTTCGTCGCCACATGGACGCCGCATCCAAGGGCGACGTGGAAGCCGTGGTGCGGTCCCGGTTTGCGGACGGTCACAGCCGCCGTGTAATGGGGCGTTTCGAGAGTTTGTGGCCGGAGCTTCAGCGGGTACACGCTTGGGATTCGCTTGGCGTGTTTATCGCGTGTGAGAACAGCGACGTGTTGTTGGCGCTCGCTAGAAGCTAGCGGGAGGTGTAGCCGTGTGGCAACAGACGATAAAAAGTTTTATTGGCCGAGCGATCAGGAAATGGCTGGTATGATCAGCGAACGGCGCAAGGGTGGCCCGCGAACAGCTATGGATATTTACAATCGTCTTAGCAGCAACGACCCGACGTTGCTGTCAAAGGTGTTGGCAGATAACATGGAGGGCGACGTGAGGTTGTATCCGAGCACGATGGTAGAACTGCTAGCGGCAGAATCCGTCAACTTCATAAAAGGGCTAGCTAAAACAGACCGTGATAAGGCGGTGACATGCCTGCGATTGTGGTTCACGGCTATGATGACTGAACAGTTGGCGGCGGAACCGCCCTGCCGCTGGGCCGTGACGTTGGCGCAGTACGCAACTATCGATGACCCCGGATACGTGCTGTCATTCAAGGTCTTAGAGATTGAGCCAGGCGTGGATTCCAGAAAGCATGTATCGTTGTGCAGCGCGCTTTGGGCAGACGTGTCGCGCAAGTACGAGTTCGTTATAAAAGACGCAGGATACAACGAATGGCGGCTAGAGCGGATTGGTGAGGTCGATAACGCCACGTTCGCCGCGCTGTTTCAGCGTGAGGTGCTGGGAAGCAGTGGCAGTGGCAAGTAAAAAACGAAAACCTAGCGCCGTGAGCGCCGCCGCACCGTCGCGCCCAGCGCGTACCGAGAAGCGATACATCGAATCGTCTGATCTACGCATGAGGGCCGAACGCGATTACATTCGCGACCCCGATGGTAACGGCGCAGAGTGGCATTACAAGCAAGGCGGCTACGATAAATACGTGGCGCTGGTTACGTTTCAGGCGTGGCACAATGTTGGCAACTGGGCATCGCGCCGCGTGGAATACTGGCGACGGATCCAAGATCGGTTGTTGGACCATTTATCTGACAAGTTATTGGACGCGCGTATTCGCGAGCTTGGCGACATGAAGATCGTTAGTGACGCGATTGTCGAAATGCTCATGCCGCTGCGCAATGCGAAGGGTGAAGTGATGCGCGACCCTGTTACCAAGATGCCGCTGTTTTCTGTGCCGCTGCCGCCGTATGACCGGCTGGTAAAGGCGTATCTTGACCTGGACATGCGCATGGGGCTGCGAACTGGCGACGTGACGGAACGCATAGCAATATCAGACGGCGGGCGGCTTGGGCGTGAGGTGCCAGTGGAGGGCGGCACCGCCGTTGTGCTGTCCGCAGAAAAGTCTGTGACTAACGCCGAAGCGCAAATGCTCGCTCGACAGTTATTGCTATCTAGGCACGCATCGTTGCAGGCACAGGATGAGGCGATCGACGTAGAGGCCGAGGATGGCGATGGTTGACGGCAAGAAACTGCCGCGCATTTTGGGCATGACTTATCGTGCTACAAAAGAGGGCTGGGCTGAGTTCATGGGTGAAGCGGCCAAGGCCGATGATCTTGGCTACGTGCTAGTAGCGGTCACGCCGCTGGGCACGGCCAGTTTCGGCGCAGTGTGGCGGTTATCCAAAGCCGACAAGGCATACGGATCGTTTGTTGGTGACGATGAAGATACCGACATTGGCGACGCCGACGAAGGGCATGTGAGACTGTTTTAGTATCGTGTAGAGTACGGCATGGCAGACGAACCAAATTACGGTCGCAGAAGCTACCGAGTCGAAACCGAGGAAGGCTCGCCTGAGCCGAAATCGGTGGACGTTGTAGTGCGCGTAGACGGCAAGGACTTCGCGCGGCTAGTGCTCACGTTTCCGGGGATGGTAGCCGTGGTACGCAAGCCAGGCACTAACGGCTTCACGATCGAAGTCGTGAGGTCGGATGGTTTGCGGTACACGGATATCCCGACGCCGGAAGCGGTGGATTCGCAAATGCTCGCAGACTGGCAGCGCGTCGCGTTGGGGCCGGACGAATGAGCGATTTTAGTTTGCCCGCTGGCGAGTTCGCGCTGGCGATTCGCCGCGCAAGCATCGCAACGGATCGCAAGGCGACGATCCCGGTGTTGCTGTGTTTGAAGATCGAAGCCTTGGACCACGTTATCAAGTTGCACGGCACCAACCTATTTTTGCACGCGGCTGTTGCTGCGCCTGCGGTCGTGACTACGGCGGGCGCTGTCGCCGTGGATCAGGCGCAACTATTGGGTATCGTGTCTCGGTTGCCGCCTGACAAAAAAGTGAAATGTTCAACCACCGAACAGCACCTTATCCTAAAATGCGGCGGGGCAAAGTACCAGCTAGCGTTGTGGGACTACTCCGCGTTTCCCACCATGTCGAAACCCAGTACCGCGTCACCCGCGTTGCTGAAAGCGGGCGAACTGGCGCGGATCCTCGCATCGGCAGCCGTGTCGATGTTGCTGGACGATCAGCGGACACATTTATCCGGCTTAGAGTTGTCGTGGGGAAACCGCGTAGTGTCGGCAGTAGCCACGGATTCGACACGCCTGTCTAAGATTACAATGGGCATCGGGGGCACTAACACAGGCAAGGTGTTCATTCCGTATCTTGGAGCGTTAGCGATGCAGAAGTTTTGCGACTCGCTGGACGCCGAGACAAACGTGAACGTGCTAGCTACCGGCGCGCATGTGCATTGCTGGTCGGCCTATGCCGGGCTGGCTTGCAAGTTAGTTTCTGAAAGCAGTGTAGACTACGCGCGTGTGCTGAAATTAGCCGCAGACGGCTTCGTGCAAGTGACGTTGAACCGTGCTGCGTTTATCTCGGCTGTGGGCAGACTGCGCGCCGCGTCTGAAAATGCGGCTGTGCGGATTTCGTGGGGTGGCACAGATAAAGTCGTTATGACTGCGAACATGGTAACTGGGCAAGGCCGTGAGGTTTTGACGGGTAAGGTTACGGGCGATGCGGAGGTAGTATTATCTTCTGTGTTGCTGTCAGAAATGCTGGCTTCATGCGCGGCGGACGAAGTGACTATGAAGGCACAGGATGAAGATAAGCCAGTGCTGATCTTAGACGGCGAGGCCACATTGCAGTTGGGTTTGGTTGGTGTGATTATGACGTGCAGGATCCCGAGTTGATCATGGCCGACCCCAAGCCTACCGACCTGGCCCCAAGCGCCCGGCATTTGCCGTATGGGCCAAGCGGCACGCTTCTGCCAAACGGGCCTGAGTTCCCGGCGACGCCACCGGCCACGGATCTTGCTGGGCTTCCGTGGTCGCGACACATTGGTAGCGAGTGGACTACTTTGGAGCAACGTGACGCGGTGCGCGAGTTTCTGATACGCATGTTCAAAAAGGCATCGCCCAACTACCAGTCGTGGGCGATCACGGAACGCGATTACAGTCCGCGATCCAACCTGCGGTTGGAAGCGGTGTTGCTCGTACTGAATGTTGCCGTGGTGAAAAACAAGATACGTTACTCCATCGGGACGGCCTTGGAGTTCCATTCCGAGGCGCGGCACGATCTCGTAAAGTTTCGGGCGGTGTTGGTGCTAGGAGAAGCGGCGCTTGCCGCCGAATACGCGAAACTGTGAAAGTTGCGGCGTGCGTGCGCCTTCTGTGGAATCCCCCCTTCCTTTAGACGCATACTCGCACGCCGCAACTTTGACGGTTTTGCCAGAAAAACGAGGGTATCTATGCAGGGTCACGGCGACGATTACACGGAAAACAGGACTGACTTGGCGGCAGCGTGTATCACCCTAGAGGGTGGGCAAGTGTGCGTGCGCGGGCCGGTGAACCCCCGTACTGGGCGCGAAATCGTCCTAAAATTTGACGGGGGCGTTGACGTGCGCGACGGTTTGCGCGACATGCTCTACGATCTTTTGACGGCAGTGGCCGACGAAGCGCAGGATCGTTTCCGTGTGCGGGCCAGGCACAAGCATGATAACGGCAACGGTAAAATCCCGCCGCTGGATCCAGACGCCTTCCTGGGGCATAGGTTGAGCGATGGTATCGCGCGCAACGTCAAAATCGTTGATCGTGATACCGCAGTCGGATGATCTGTTTTTCTGCGCGCCACTCGCATGCCAAATATCATACAGGCAATGTGGACTGCGGCATGTGAAGGGCAAAGCCCTCCGCAAAGCCAACGAAGGAAACAGTTGGGTGCCGGAACAGTGGGCGAAATACGCCAGCCCATGCCGCAATTGCCAGGAGGGGGAGAAAACCGCCGCCTTGCTGGGGTCTACAGCCCCAGCAAGGCCGGGTCCGAATCGTCCGCCGTCCACTGTGCCTATGAGCCGGGCAAAGGCTCTAGTCGGGCCGGGTACGCCTTTTCTGTTTTGCGCAAAATGCCGCAGGGCGTTTCGGGGTTCGCATCGTCTGTGCCCCAAGTGCCGAGTGAGCGGCAGGCGTCCGGCCATTATCGAATAGCGTGGGGGCCGCAGTGAGGGGTTGGCTCGTACCCCTGCTAACTGAGGGTGAGATACTGGCGTTGCGCCGTGTGCTGCGCCACGCTTCGTCCGACCCCAGCGCATTCGGGTTTGCACCTGGACGCCAAACGGCATCTTTATCCGCGCTTGCCGCGAAGTCGGATGCTGCGGTACACATGAATGAGGTTGGCGACCCAGTGCAGAAGAAAGGGCCAGCGGCTAGGCTGGATAGAATCAAATGACTGTGTATTACGACGATCAGCAAATGTGCGCGATCATGGATGAGTTGGAAATGCAGTTGCCGTTGCGGCACCGCAGGCTAGTTATCTCACGCCATGCCGTGAACGCGCAGTGTAGCGTTGGCGTGAACTCTGAGGGCACAGGCAAAAGTGCAGCGCCGATCGATTGCTACGGGTCCGTGCTTGTGGATATTGGCGGGGCTGTTGAATCGCGTGACCTGCCTTCTATTGGCATGTTTGGCTACGCGGTGGCGCTCGCGCTGGACGGAAGCAGATTGCTTGTGTTTCCGTTGCGCATGCACCTTCTAACCGAGGCTATGAACGCGGTGGCAGAAGTCGCAGCGGCGGTATCTGAATCCGTCGCGGGTAGGTTTTTGAGTCGCCAAGCGGAGTTGCTGAGTACCTATGACGTGAGCCGCAACGGGCCGATTGTGTCGGCTTTGATCGTGGGCGATGCAAATGACACGACGCAACCTGTCACGACGCAACCTGTCACGACGCGACCTGATTCGGCAAAGTCACCGACAGCCAATCCGATGTATCTGGTAAGCACGCACGCGCTACTGGCAATCCCTATGGGCTGGACACTCGCGAACGGGCCAGGTGGGCGCGTGGTCGGACAAGCGTAGTATCGTGTACAGTCAGGCATGAAGATCGATCTACGGCTTGGCGATTGGCGCGTTGCGCTGGCCGGTGAAACGTGTGACGCACTTATCACTGACCCGCCCTATGGGAAGCAGACGCACAACGGCCACGATTCAGCCGTTGCAAACGCAAGAGCGGACTACCATCGCCCGGCTACCAAAGCGCAACGGAAGGCGGCGACGGCAGTGTTGGAGTCGCCCGTAGAGGAAACCATAATCACGCACGCCGGAGCGTCGCGGCAGCTATCTGGTAGGCGCAGTGTCGAGTATGCGTTTTGGACCGCCGATGACGTAGTGGAGTTTATCACGGCATGGGCACCACGCACGCGCGGTTGGATGGCCTGCATGACTTCCGATGATCTGGCCCCAGCGTACCGCGCAGCGTATGAAGCCGCAGGGCTGTACCCGTTCGCGCCCGTGCCGATTATCCAACGTCGCCCGCGCCTGGTAGGTGATGGCCCCGCGTCATGGACGGTATACATGATGGTCGCGCGTCCGCGCACTCGCGAGTTTGCGACGTGGGGATCGTTACCAGGCGCGTATCTGTCGCACGTTCAACGTGGCGCTCCGGTTGTCGGCGCAAAGCCGATTGACGTGATGCGGCATATCGTGCGCGACTACACGTTACCCCGTGACGTAGTGTGTGATCCGTGTGCCGGTGGCGGTTCCACGTTGATCGCAGCGGCGATGGAAAATCGGATCGCGCTTGGGGCAGAAGTCACGCCAGCCGTTCACAAGCGAGCTATGGCGATAATCAAAAAAGGCGTGACTACGGCCACGCTGTTAGACGTTTGACGCTACAACGCGGCCAAGTCTAACTATGCCAACTTTATTAGGCGTCGCCTTTTGTATGGGTGAGAGGAAATCCCCTCTCCAATACAAAAGGACCGCGAGTGGACAAGCCAGGGCATACGCACGTATCGTTGTTGAAGGCCGCATGCGAGGCGGAAGATACGTTCACTGAGGATGAGTTGGAAAGCGCGGCGCAAGAGTTTTGTGCTTGCCCCATGTGTGGCGGGCACGGCAATTCGCTGGGGTTGCTGGGGACA
>Ga0307377_10007207_pt1 | contig 11520 bp, 10 predicted proteins | sample TR3MG_FD_202535 | JGI IMG/M metagenome (GOLD analysis project Ga0307377, IMG submission 202535) | Soil microbial communities from Risofladan, Vaasa, Finland - TR-3 | ecosystem: Environmental > Terrestrial > Soil > Coastal area > Acid sulfate soil | place: Finland: Risofladan, Vaasa | collected...
CAAGCAGCTGCCAATACTCAAAGCGGCGCTGGCTGCGCATCACGCCAAGCATACGACCAAGCAGAAACTTGAGAACAAACTGAAAGCCGCATAGCATCATCAACCGGCAGCGCTCGGCCCGCCGAGTTCAACAAAGGACGGGACATCCCCCCCAGATCAGCTACGCCAAGGTCAAATTTATGAGCAACGATGAACGCTATTCCTCTATTGTACCAAGCCTCGGTAGTTTCAGGCTTGAGGCTGATCACCCAGCTAAAGTCTGCAATGCTTAAAGGAATCTGCCCCATCTGCAGGTAGGCATTCCCTCTGTTCAGGTAGGCGGCGTCGTTTTCTGGATCGATTCCGATCATCTCGCTGAAAATTTCGATGGACAATGCGGGCTTGCCTTCGCGCACGCAGGCAATCGCGCGCTGGAGCAGGTATTTGAGTTGTTCTTCCTTCGATTGTCCCTGTGCAAACGGGGGGAGGGTTCCGCAGGTGATGGTTTCGGCAGACAGCGTATTTGGCCAGCTAAGGAGGATTAGGGCCATCAGCATAATTCTTAGCGACATACTACACCTCTTGGCGAGCGGGGGGTGTTCTGGGTCGATCGGGGTGAGCGAGCCGGTACAGTGCGGGCAAAACAAACAGCGTCAATATGGTTGAGGAAATGATGCCGCCGATAACTACGGTGGCGAGCGGCCGTTGAACCTCCGCGCCTGTTCCCACATTGAGAGCCATCGGGACGAACCCAAGACTGGCGACCATGGCAGTCATGAGCACCGGTCGAAGCCGCGTTAATGCACCCTCGAGAATTGCCGTGTCCACGGTGGCGCCTTCGGCGCGCAGCCGCGAAATAAAGGAGACCATGACAATCCCATTGAGCACGGCCACGCCGGATAGCGCTATGAAGCCTACGGCCGCCGAGATCGAGAGCGGAATCTCACGGAACCAGAGCGCCAACACTCCGCCCGTCAAGGCCAGGGGCACGCCGCTGAATACGACCAAGGCGTCCTTGTAGGTCCCGAAGGCCATATAAAGCAGAGCCAAGATCAGCCCAAGCGCCACCGGGACGACGATCTGCAGCCGGGCACTGGCGGACAGAAGGTGTTCGAAGGTGCCGCCATACTCAATCCAATACCCTGCCGGCACCTCGATCCCGCCTTTCATGCGATCCTCAACCTCTTCGACGAACGAACCCAGGTCGCGGCCGCGCACATTTGCGGTCACGACCACACGGCGCTTGCCGTTCTCTCGACTGATCTGATTAGGACCGGGGGCGATTTCGAATTTTGCGACTTCGCCAAGTGGGACGTACGCTGCACTCTGCAGAGCTGCGATGCCCGTGATGCCAGCTCGGCCTTCACGCTCGGATGCATCGGGAAGCGGTATTGGCAGGCGTCCAAGGCGATCGAGGTTGGTGCGAATATCCTCTGGCAGCCGCACGACAATATCGAACCGGCGGTCGCCTTCGAAGACCTTGCCGACGACCTTGCCGCCGAGCGCTGCCTCGATCGTGGCTTGTACGGCCGCCACATTGAGCCCAAACCGCGACAACGCTGTGCGGTCAGGAGTGATGGTCAAAAGCGGCAAACCGGTGACCTGCTCCATTTTCACGTCGGCGGCGCCCGGCACGTTCCCGAGAATGGCTTCAGCCCTTTTACCAAGATCCGTAAGCTGCTCGAAATCGTCGCCGTATATTTTGACGGCGAGGTCGGAGCGCACGCCGGAGATCAACTCATTGAACCGCATCTGGATCGGCTGGGTGAACTCATAGTTGTTGCCTGGAACTTTGCTTACGGCCTCTTCCATCTCCCTCACGAGTTCCGACTTCGGTTTTTTCGGATCGGGCCATTGGTCCCGATCTTTCATGATGATAAAGTTGTCGGCGACACTCGGTGGCATCGGATCCGTGGCGACCTCTGCCGTTCCAAGTTTCGCCACGACGCGATCGACCTCGGGAAAGCCCTTGATCACTCTTTCAAGTGTCGTTTGCATCCCAACGGCTTGAGTTAAGGAAGTGCCCGGGATGCGCAGCGCATGGAGCGCGATGTCACCCTCATCCAAACTAGGAATGAACTCGGTACCCATGCGGGACGCAAGCGCACCGCAGTAGATGACAAAGGCCACGGCAGCCGTAACCACAAGGAGGCGCCAGGCGAGCGCAGCGCGCAGCAGCGGATGATAAATCCACTTGGCGGCCCGAATTAGGAAATTCTCACGCTCGGCAACCCGCCCGCTGAGAAATAGGGCGATGGCAGCGGGAACGAACGTCACCGAGAGTATCATCGCCGCAGTCAGCGCCATCACGACGGTAAAGGCCATCGGGTGGAACATTTTGCCTTCAATACCGGTCAGCGTAAAAATCGGGATATAGACAACGGTGATAATGAAGGCGCCGAAGAGCGCCGGCTGGATCACTTCCACGGTCGCCTCTCCCGCGAGGTCGAAGCGCTCTGGCCGCGTCAGCAGTCGGCCAAGACGATGTTGGGCTTCGCCGAAGCGCCGTACGCAGTTCTCGACGATAATCACGGCGCCGTCGACGATGAGACCAAAATCGAGCGCACCCAGGCTCATGAGATTCCCGGAGATGCGGCCCTTGACCATTCCGGTTATGGTCATGAGCATTGCGAGGGGAATGACTGCAGCCGTGATTAATGCCGCGCGAATGTTGCCAAGCAGCAGGAACAGCACCGCGATCACCAGCAGCGCGCCTTCGAGAAGGTTCTTCTGGACCGTCTGGATGGTACGGTCGACGAGCGTGGTCCGATCGTAGACGGCCTTGGCCACAACGCCATCCGGCAGGCTGTCGGCCACCTTCTTCAATTTTTCCGCGACGCGGAGTGAGACCGCTCGGCTGTTCTCACCGATGAGCATGAACACCGTGCCAAGGACAACCTCCTGACCGTTCTCCGTTGCGGCCCCCGTGCGCAACTCCTCTCCAATGATTACGTCCGCAATGTCCCGCACGCGAACGGGTAGACCATCGCGCATGGCAACGACGACGGATGCAATATCCTCTATTCCGGAAAGTTGGCCTGGAACGCGGATCAGATATTGTTCGCCGCGGCGCTCGACGTAACCCGCGCCGACATTGCTATTGTTCTCGGAAAGCGCCCGCGCAACATCCTCAAGACTCAGGCCATAAGCGGCGAGCTTTTGGGGCTGTGGCGTGACGTGAAACTGCTTGACGTAGCCGCCAACAGTATTGACTTCGGTTACGCCGGGCACGGTGCGGAGTTGCGGTCGCACCACCCAATCTTGAATTTCCCGCAAGTCTCTCGGCGTCCATCTCTTGCCCGCTGTTGCCGCCTCGTCAGGCTCGACCGTGTACATGAAGATCTCGCCTAAGCCGGTGGCGATCGGACCCATGGTCGGCTCAAGAGTCCCCGGCAGCTCCCCTCTGGCCTGCTGGAGTCGCTCATTGACAAGCTGGCGAGCCAAGTAAACGTCGGTACCGTCTTCGAAAACGACGGTTACCTGCGATAGCCCATAGCGGGACAGCGAGCGCGTGTAAGAGAGATTGGGCAGCCCCGCCATTGCCGTCTCGACGGGGAAGGTAATGCGCTGTTCGGCTTCAAGCGGCGAGTAGCCTGCGGCTTCGGTATTGATTTGGACCTGGATATTGGTGATGTCAGGCACGGCGTCGATGGGAAGGCGCCAATAATTGTAGACGCCAAGCACGGCTAGACCGAGTACTGCCGCCAGGACAAGCCAATGCCAGCGAATCGAGAATTTGACGAGGCGTTCTATCACTGGGGTCGCTCGACTACGCGATAGGCGCAAGAGTCAATGGTCATGGCTCGCTCCCGACTTTTCGATATCGGCCTTAACCAGAAAACTGTTCTCGGCGACATAAGTCTGCCCCGGCTCGATGCCACCTAGAACCTCAGTGTGGGTGCCGTCCGATGCGCCGAGGTCGAGCATGCGGACTTCGTACATGTCCCCGAACTGCGCGAAGACGACGGTGAAATCGCGGAAGCGCTGCAGCCCCGACGATTTGACCGCGAGCGGAACTTGTTTCTCCGCCACCGTCACGGAGCCACGGACGAAAACCCCTGGGCGCCAACGACCGTCGGCATTGTCGAGCACGACGCGTATGGCTGTCGCTTGACTTAACGCCTCCGCATGCGGGCTAACAAAATCGACGATGCCCTCCGCTTGCGCCGTGCCGTCGAGGGTTTCGAGCGTCACAGGCTGCCCAGGCTTGATGCGGCCCGCGTCGCGTCCGAACGCATGGAGCTCGACCCACACGCTGGAAAGATCCGCTATCTCGAACAGCGTCGCGTCGGTCGCGGCAACATGCCCCACATTTGCCAACCGGGCGAGCACCGCACCGTCGATCGGGGCTTCTATGGGGTAGCCGCGCAGACTTTCGTTGCTCTCCACGATGGCAAGCGTGTCGCCGGTGCGGACGGGATCGCCGACGCCTTTCCTTACTTCCCTGACGATGCCCGGAAAGCGAGCGCCCACGCGCGCGACCTTGTTGGGATTCAAGGCGACGGCGCCGGTTAGCTCGACGAGCTCGCGGATCGTTGTCGGGCCGGCAGTCTCGGTCTTCATTCCGGCTGCGGCGGCCGCGGCCGCCGCGATTTCCGTTCGGCCCTCATAGGAGGCATAGGTCCAATCGCTCGTGCTTCCGTCACGGTTGGCCCGCACACGAACGTCGAAAGAATGGGGTTCGACCACGGTCCGATTGCCGATCAAATATTCACCCTGCGGCTTGAAGGAAATCCGGTCGACCCGCCCGCCGAGACGGCCAAGCTCCACGGTCAACTCGACCGCTTCGGGAGCCAACGGCTTGCCGTCGAGATAGGTGTAGACGTGAAACTCCGGCGGAACGCCCTCCTCGAAGATGGTGAACTCCAATGCAAACCTGCCGTCGCGCAACATGCGGCCCCTGTGCGGGCCACGCTCAAATTCCTCGCCAGAGCTGGCATCGTCTGCAATTGTCGGCGGCTCGTTCCGGGAGGTCAGAACCCCACCAATTCCGATAAACATCAATGCCGCCGCTAGAATGGTAATGATATGCCGGATCATTCGTCGGTCGGCCCCGGGTTCAGGGCCGCTTCCGCTTGCTCGTGTCTAAGCATCGTAAAGTCCGCGCCCGATTAGCGCTTCGATTTGCACCTTCGCTTTTTGGAAATCGGCCCTGACGTTGATGATCTCGAGGCGAGTGGCAAAGAGCGTTTTCTGTGCATCCAGCACGCTGAGAAGCGCGAATTTTCCCTCGGCATAGCCTGTGCTTGTTGACTCGTAGACCTCTTGCGCCGCGGGCAGAACCTCCTTCTCCAACGCTTCTAGCTTCTCCGCGGCGGTGACCAGTCGCCCATAGGCCTCGAGAAAAACGGAGCGCACATCGATTTTCGCCGAAAGGCTCTCACGCTCCCCTTTGAAGATGCGTGTTTCCGCGGCCGCTATATTGCCCTGGTTCCGATTGCGGAGAGGAATCGGCACCGAGAGATTTAAAATGGCACCCGTCTCATCGCCGCTTTCGAGTCGGCTGACGCCGGCTCCGATCGTGAGATCCGGCACCGCATTCGCTCGCGCAATGTTCACGAGCGCCTTCCTTCTCGTCATCTCGGTCGCCCAGCGGGCAACGTCCGGATTTGAATCGAGGTACACACTCAATGCGCCGGGCGAAGGAAGGTGATTGGTCGTGGCGAGTTGGCCCTCGGCCCGTCCGAAATCGGCGTTCTCCGATCCCCAATTGTTGGCGAGGCGTTGCTTTGCTACTGCCACTAAAGCTCTCTCCGCGCTCAAGTCGGCCTTTGCTCGCGCAATCTCGATCATCGCGCGTTTTGCTTCGACGGGGTTCGCTCCGCCGGCCTGCACGCGTTCGGAGGCCGCACCAGCAAGTTTCTGTGAAACCGCCAGCAGGTCGGTCAAGACATCGATTCGGCTTTGGCTTGCGAGCACGTCCACGAACGCCTGGGCGGTATTGCTGGCGACGCGCAAACGCGCGGCCTCATAGTCCCAAGCCGCGACACCCATCTCCAACTCGGCCGCTCGAATGCGCTTCAGTCGCTTTCCGCCAAGCTCTATGAGCTGAGACAGTTCGAGCGTGGCTTGCTGTTCGTCCTGACCGACGTTTTGAACTTCGCCAGCAAGTGACGGATTGGGTCTCAGTCCTGCCTGCATGTTCTCGGCGCGCTTGGCGTCGATCTCTATCTGGGCTGCCTGTACGGCGGGGCTGAAGCGGAGCGCTCTGCGGACTGCCTCGCCAAGCGTTACCCCTTCCGTATAGGGAGCCGTCTCCCAATGAGGAGAGATCCCCTCGACCGGCAAGGACGGAGGGGCGATGATCTGGGGAACGGCCGCCTCGGCGAGGATCGGCCGATTGTCGGCGGCGAATGCCGGGCCTTCCATATAGGCCTCCGGGCCACCGTAGCAGCCGGCTAGCGATAGCAGCGAGATCATTGCAACGCTCCGCAGTCCGTCTCGTCTCGCCATACCCGCCCCCGGAAACGCATGGCTGATTTTTCTATGAACGCGCGAATAGAAGTTGGAATGGCGAACGCGGCGAAGAAGGCCCCTACCGAATGAGGCCGTCGGGACCGCTGCACGCTACCGCCAGTCGTCACTTCCATCTAGCATCCGAATCGCCGCCCTGCTACACTATCCCCTCCAGGAGGATAGGATCATATAGGATCATAATGGCGGCAGAAACGAAATTGCACAAGAGCCACCCCGACATTGTAAAGCGGCTCAAGCGCGTCGAAGGTCACCTTCGCTCCATCATCAACATGTTTGAGGAGGGGCGAACCTGCCTCGACATCGCCCAGCAGCTCCACGCGGTCGAGAATGCGGTCACCCAGGCTAAAAGGGCCCTGGTGCACGACCACATCGATCACTGCCTGGAAAACGGTACGAAAAGCAACAACCGGGAGGGGCGGAGGTCGTTGGAGGAATTCAAGCAAATCTCCAAATACCTATAGAGAGCGATGCATGATTTCAAAGGTCCTGGACTGGTTGGGCTTCGGGTCGCAGGATCGTCGAGATGATGGTGTTCACGGGCACGTACGTGACGATGCACACGACCATACGCATGGCGTCGTAGACCCGACCATCGCCACCACAACCCGAGGGATTTGGGCGATCAAGTGGTCGTTCCTGATTCTGGCGGTAACGGCTGCTCTGCAACTCGTCGTCGTGTTCGTTTCAGACAGCGTGGCGCTCCTCGCCGACACCATCCACAATATCGGCGACGCCGGTACGGCCATACCTCTCTGGATCGCGTTCGTGCTCGCGCGAAGGAAGCCCACTCCGACCTTTACTTATGGCTATGGCAGGGTCGAGGATCTCGCCGGTATCATCATCGTTCTGATTATTCTGTTCAGTGCGCTGGTGGCCGGATACGAGGCCATGGACCGGCTCTTCTACCCCCATCCGGTACTGCAACTCGGTTGGCTTGCTGCGGCCGGGCTGATCGGCTTTTTGGGCAACGAGGCTGTTGCAGTGTTCCGCATCCGCGTCGGCAGGCAGATCAACAGCGCGGCGCTGATCGCCGACGGCTACCATGCCAGAACTGATGGACTAACGAGCTTGGCGGTCGTCCTCGGGGCTTTCGGGGTGTGGATGGGATTTCCGCTCGCCGACCCGATCGTCGGTCTCATCATTACCGTTGCCATCTTGGGAATAGTCTGGCAATCGGCGCGAGCCGTGCTGACCAGGATGCTCGATGGCGTCGAGCCTCAGATGATAGATGAGCTTCGCCACACGGCGGAGAGTGCCAAGGGCGTGCGACGCGTGGAGTCGGTCCGCGCGCGATGGCTGGGTCACCGCCTCTACGCCGAGATGACCCTGGCCGTCGATCCAACTCTCTCCCTGGCTAGCGTCTACAAACTAGTTGACGAAATCAGGGGCCATGCTCGCGGCCACCTCGCTGCCTTGGAGAGTCTGAATGTGGAAGTTTTGCCCGGCTCAGGCCGGGAGAGCCCTGAGCATCATCCACACGCCAACGCGACTTTCCCGTAACCGTCCATTCCTGGCACGTTGGTCAGGCTGCTGCGGCGACTGGCGAGGCCCAGTTCCAGGGCAAGAGGTCGTCGAGCCGGCTCATGGGATAGCCGTTGGACAGGCGTTCGAGAACGTCTTTGAGGTAGGCGAACGGCTCGACGTCATTCAGCTTTGCGGTAGCCAGCAGCGAGGCGACGATCGCCCAGCGCGCCGCCCCGCCATCTGAGCCGGCGAACAGATGGTTCTTGCGGCCGAGCGCGATGGGACGGATGGCACGTTCGACCGTGTTGTTATCGAGTTCGATGTGGCCGTCGACGAGGAAGCGGCCAAGGGCGTTCCAACGGTTCAGCGCATACCGGATCGCCTCGGCAAGGCCGCCCCGCGGTGGGACCCGGTTGAGCTCCGCCTCGAGCCAGGTCTTCATCGCTTCCACTAATTGCAGCGATTGGGCACGTCGCGCGCCCCGCCGTGCCTCGGCCGTTTGGCCTCGGATGGTCGCCTCAATCGCATAGAGCTCGGCGATGCGTCTGAGCGCTTCGGCCGCGAAAGGAGAGCCGGTCGCCTGATGCACCTCGTAGAACTTGCGCCGCGCATGGGCCCAGCACGCCGCCAGCTGGATTTGGCCGCCGGCGCATAGCCGCTCGAACCCCGCATAACCGTCGACTTGCAAGACACCCTTGAACCGCTCCAGATGACCAGCGGGCCGCTCGGAGCGGCGATCCGGGCTGTAGAGGTAGATGGCCGCCGGTGGATCGGGTCCACACCACGGCCGGTCATCCCGGGCGTAGACCCACAGCCGACCTGTCTTGGTGCGGCCGCGGCCGGGATCGAGCACGGGGATCGGCGTGTCATCGGCGAACAGCGTCTGCGAGGCAAAGACGTGCTCGGCGAGCCTTGCCTGCAGCGGCTCCAGCCACCAGACGGCTCCACCCACCCAATTGGCGAGCGTCGAGCGGTCCAGCTCGACGCCGTGCCGGGCGAAGATTTGGCTCTGCCGATAAAGTGGAAGGTGATCGCAATACTTGGACACCAGAACATGAGCCAGGAGACCGGGCGTGGCCAAGCCCTTGGCGATCGGGCGCTCCGGGGCAGGCGCCTGGTGAATGGTCCCACAGCCGCGGCAGCCATAGCGCGGTCGGCGGATGCGGATGACCCGGAGCCGCGCGGGCACATAGTCGAGCATCTCGCTGACCGTCTCACCGATCGCATGCAGCTCACCGCCGCAGCAGGGGCAGGTTTGATGCTCGATATCGAGCCGCATGTCCTGGCGGGGCAGGTGTGCCGGCAGGCTTGGTCGATCGACCTGCGACCTGGTCCTGGAGGTCTTGGTCGCCGCTGACGGAAGCCTGGCCTCGGCCCGCGCGAGATCGGATTCCAGGTCTTCAAAACCGAACTGCAACTGGTCGGTATCGAGCCGTTCGGCACGCCGTCCAAACTGGCTGCGCTGGAGCTTTTGTACAATCAGCCGCAGGCGCTCGATCTCGGCCTGCGCTTCGGAGAGGGCAGTGCGCTCGGCCGCAAGCGTGCGCACCATCCGCTGCAGCGTCTCCACATTGTCCGGCAAGGCGGCAAGATCGATGTCCACGAGCCGCGAGTCTAAGCTGACTCGCCTGCCTTCTCACCGAACAACGTGTCGGTGAGTCAATCAGCCGCAGCGATCAGCCTGCCACCGCCGGTCGCCACCGCTGTTCCGGCGCGCGCCAGTCCACGCCTTCGATCAGCAACGTCAACTGCGCCGAGGTCAACGACAGCGTCCCACCCGGCTCGACATTCGAGGGCCAGAGGAAGACGCCGTGCTCGAGGCGCTTGGTGAACAGGCACAGCCCGGTCCCGTCCCAGAATACGATCTTGATGAGGTTGGCCTTACGGCCCCGGAACACGAACAGGTGGCCCGAGAAGGGATCCTGCCGCAATATCCCCTGCACCAGCATAGCGAGCCCGTCGATGCCTTTGCGCATGTCCGTGTAGCCGAAGGCCAGATGCACCTTCACGCCTGGAGGAAGCAGCGTCATGACGCGTGCCCCTCAGCGGTAGGTGCCGCACCGGACGGCGCATCCGTGTCGGTGATCTGAACTGCGACGAACACCGGCGGGACCAACTCCTGCTTCCATCGACACAGAACGCGCCGGGCGATGCCATAGCGGCGTGCAATCTGGGCAAGGCTCGCCTCTGGCTGGGCTGCCTCTTCGAGAATCCGGCGTTTGTCTGCTTCGCTAAACCGCCGCCGATGCCCGTCTCGCGGAGGGAGAACAAGCAGCCCCGGCGCCGACGAGGAGGGATAAGTCATGTGACTTATGGGGTGACTTAGACCGTGACTTAAGGTGTGACTTAGGCTGCCACGCCGGTAGAGCAGCTTGTGCTCAGGCGGCTGTGGCTCGGCTTTGAACTTCGCCCGCCAGTTACCAAACGCCTTGAGCGGGATGCCCTGCGCCTCGCAATACTCTCGTTGGTTCAACTCGCTACGCCGCCACGCCTCATGGTGCGCCCGCCAGAAGGCCTCGCCGTAACGCTGCCGGGGTCGATTCTCGCCCGCCATCTCGCGCTCCTCATCTGCAAATTTGCGAGCGAGAACAGATCGCGTCCGCGAGCCGCAAAACAAGTGTGCGAGAAATGGACGCTTACACTTTCCCTGCTATGCGGGAAACAATTCCCTGTTAGCTCCAGAAAATTCCCTGTTCAGGTGCGCAGGGAATTTTGGCGTAACCAGCTGACTTATGGCCGGAAAACCGAGCCGTCTTCCCGCCTTCGCGGCGAGATCTGCGAAATTTCCCTGTATTTTCCCGCGTATCAGGGAATTTGAACCCAGAGATTCTTTCGCCAAAGACTGCCAGCACAGCCACCCAGTCGCGGCCTTTTTGGCTCTCTCCTGACCCTCAACAAACAGCCCCAAGGAAGCGCGGAAATGCGCCAGCAGGCATTGTCAGAGTAAATTGGCTTGAGCCTCCTGGCGAGGATCCTTAGCCTCCGGCGATGCGCAATCCCTTCCGTTATTTCAACAGCTCGCCCGAGGTGATCCGCCTCGTGGTGATGATGTATATCCGCTATCCACTGTCGCTGCGCCTTCATCATCGGTCGTTTTCGCAATGGCGCTGGCACCTGGACGAGGTGTTCGTCAGGATCAATGGAGAGACGCATTATCTCTGGCGTGCGGTCGATCACGAAGGCGAGGTACTTGAGGTCTTCGTGACGAAGCGCCGGGATCGCAGGGCTGCGCTGAAATTCCTGAAGCGCACGATGAGGCGTTACGGCCGACCGCGATCAATTGTAACCGACCGGCTTCGGTCGTACCGCTCGGCGATGAAAGTAATCGGCAATGCTGCCTATCAGGAGTGCGGTCGGTGGCTCAACAATCGGGCTGAGAATTCACACCAGCCGGTCCGACGACGAGAACGAGCGATGCGGAGGTTCAGGGCCGTAAGGACCCTACAGAAATTTGCCGCCGCCCATGCCTCGACCCACTTCAACCACGACCGTCACCTCAACCGCCGCGACATCTTCAAACAGAACCGTTCTGCCGCCCTGGCCGAGTGGCGTCAGCTGGCGGCCTGAACGCCTCAGACCAGCACCCTTCGCAGGCCCGCT
>Ga0307377_10007209_pt1 | contig 11520 bp, 7 predicted proteins | sample TR3MG_FD_202535 | JGI IMG/M metagenome (GOLD analysis project Ga0307377, IMG submission 202535) | Soil microbial communities from Risofladan, Vaasa, Finland - TR-3 | ecosystem: Environmental > Terrestrial > Soil > Coastal area > Acid sulfate soil | place: Finland: Risofladan, Vaasa | collected...
GACGTGCTGGACGCGAAGCTGCAGGCGATCGAGAACCTGACGCGGGCGGGAGTTCGCATGACGCTGCTGAACGTGATGGCCCGCGGGCTGAACGAAGACGCCACGGCTGGCATGCTCGACCTGATGCGCGGGAACGATTCCATCCTGAGCCTGACGGTGCAGACGATGACGTACACGGGGCAGGGCGGGGCCAGCTTTCGGGAGCGGCGGCACATCCCGGTCGACGAGGCCGCGTGGATCGTGTGCGGCGGATCCGGGGGCGAGCTGGAGTTCGCGGACTTCCTGCCGCGGCCGTCGGCCCACCCGCTGTGCTACTTGATCTGCTACATGCTGAAATCGGGGGAGTCGTTGTTGCCGTTTGTCCGCTTCGCCCCGCGCGACAAGCTGGCTGCGCTGATGGCCGATTCCTACCTGATGCGGCTGACCGACGACCGGGCGTTCTTCTCCGACGTGATCAACGACCTGTACGCCCGGGGCGAGACCGCGCACCTGCGGGTCTTCCGCGAGCTGATCGACAGGATGTATCCGGCGGGGGGCGCCATCGGCACGTTCCAGCGGCAGCGAATCGCCGAATCGGCCGTGCGCACGATCTACATCCACGCGCACATGGACGAGGACACGTTCGATTGCTCGCGGGCGATGCTGTGCCCCGACTTGGTGCCGTGCGGGACCGACGGCCGGCTGATCCCGGCATGCACCTACAACCTGTTCTACAGAATGCAGGACAAGCGGTTCTTCGTGCAGGAGGAGAGGTAACGGTGGAAACGCTGGGAATGACGACATCGGCCTGTGCGGCGTGCCGGCGGCTGGTGCCGGCGAAGATCGTCAGCGACGGCGGCGACGTGTTCTTCCGGAAGTTCTGCCCGGAGCACGGCGAGTCGGTGGTGTTTGTGCGGAGCGACACCGCCGATTACCTGCGCACGCTGCGATACGTGAAGCCGGCGTGGGTGCCGCGGGAGTTTGCCGGAAACGCGGCGGCCGACTGCCCGCGCGGCTGCGGCTTCTGCGACCGGCACGAGCAGCACCTGTGCCTGCCGATCATCGAGATCACCGGCCGATGCGACCTCGCATGCCCGGCGTGCATCGTGAACGCCGGTGGCGGCCGCGACATGACGCTGGCGGAATTCCGGCGCATTCTCGACGGCATCCAGCGGGCCGAACGACAAGTCGACCTGTTGAACATTTCCGGCGGGGAGCCGCTGCTGCATCCGGAGCTGCTCGCGATGGTCGACGACGCGCTCGCCCGGCCGTGCGTCGTGCGGGTGAGCATTTCGACCAACGGCCTGCGGCTGCTGTCGGAGCCGCATCTGCTCGGAGAGCTGCACGCGCGCAACGTGTGCATCTCGCTGCAGCTCGACGGATTCGCGGAACGGCCGTACGAGGTGCTGCGCGGGCGGAGGCTGCTCGCGGACAAGCGGCGGATTCTCGATCTGCTGGCCGCCGAGGGGATTTCGACGTCATTGACGATGACGGCCGCCGGCGGGGTGAACGACGATCAGTTCGGCCCCATGCTCGACTACCTGTTTTCGCACGAGCACGTGGTGAGCATGATGGTGCAGCCGTTGGCGTTCGCCGGACGTGGAGCTGCACTGGCGGGCAACACGAGGGCGAACACGACGGTTCGCCCCTACGGAAAGGTGAAGCGGCTGAGCATCCCCGACGTGGTGCGGCTGCTGAACGACGCCGGGCATTCCGCAGTGTCGGCGGATGACTTCGTGCCGCTGCCCTGCGGGCACCCCCTGTGCTTCTCGCTGGCGTTCTACCTCGTGGCGGGCACCGGCAGGATCGTGCCATTCGCCAAACTGGTGCGGGCGGGCGAGCTGCTCGACGCGCTCAGCAACCGCGTGTTCTTCGGCCTCGAGCCGGGCGAGTACGAGCAGTTGCGGGCCATGGTGTATGACCTGTGGAGCGGCCCGGCCGGCAGCCTGCCCGACAGCGAGGCGGTGATCGACACGATTCGCGGGCTGCTGCGGCGGACCGGGTGTTGCGGATTCGATCCGCGAAAACTGTTCGCCGCGGCCGAGCGGCGGGTGAAGTCGATCTTCATACACGCGTTCCAGGACGCCGACACGTTTGATCTCGCGCGTGCCCGGCGCTGCTGCAATGCGTATCCGCAGCCCGACGGCCGGCTGGTGCCGGCGTGCGTGCGGAACGTGCTGAGGAGCACTTCAACCCCGGCAGGAGGTCAGTGATGGGCCGCAGAATCGCCATTCTTGTCGCGATGCTTGCGCTGATAGCGGGAGCGGTGCCGGTTGCCGTGTACTGGGCAGTGATCGGATTGGTTCCCACGGCCACGGTACGGGAGGCTATGGATGAGCTGAACCGACCGGGGAGCGATGCGGCGCTGGTGGACGTTCGGACGCCCGCGGAGTTCGGCGAGTTCCACGTGGAGGGTGCGGTGAACTGGCCGCTGGAGTCGATACGGCGGGCAGCGTCGCCGGCGGACATCCCGGAGGAACTGCAGTCGAAGTGCCCGCTGCTGCTGATCTGCAACAGCGGGATACAGAGCGCGCTCGCCACGAGGAGGCTGGATGGGGGGCTGTCGGTGCAGGCGAGGAACGTTCGCGGCGGCATGGCGTCATGGATTGCCGGGGGCGGCGGGGACGGCCGCCGGTCGTTCTGCAAGCTGCGCGCGGCATCGGGCGACCTGCGCCGCCTGCCGTTCCGCGAGCTGTCGGTGTTCGACCAGTTCGTGGCGGTCGTGACCGGGATCACGATGAAGTCGATCTACATGCTGCTGGCGCTGGCGCTGGTGGTGATCCTGTGGCGGCGGAGATCGCCCGACCTCGCGGCGCTGCGGTGGGGCCTGCTGTTCTTCTTCATCGGCGAATTCTTCTGCGCGGTTAACTACGCGGTCTACAACGACGACTCGTTTTTCTCGGAGTACCTGCATAGCTTCGGGATGCTGCTGTCGTTCGGGTTTGGGACGTATGCATTTTTCGAGGGGCTGGACTTGCGGCTGGTGCGGTACAGCGACCCGGCGCGAAACTGCGCGGCGCTGGGGCTGTGCCGGGCGTGCATCAAGCACGCGGACGTGCCGTGCGGGCTGCGGCGCGTGTTCCTGGTGCTGATTCCGGCGCACATCGTGCTGGCGTTCATCCCGCTGACGGCCCGGCCGCACCTGGCATCGTACAACACGCGGATCTTCGGCACGTTCTACAACTACTCGCACCAGGGCATCTACCAGATGTTCGAGATCCGGTATTGCCCGATCGCGGCGATCGTGCTGTTCAGCGCGTCGCTGCTGGTGTTGCTGCTCAAGAAGCGGGACGCGGTGCAGTGGTCGAAGGTGCTGTTTGCGGCGGGGATGGGGCCGTTCGCGTTCGGCGTGCTGCGGCTGGTGCTGTTTGCCGCGTGGCGCGACAATCTGCTGTGGTTCGCCGGGTGGGAGGAGATCACAGAATTCATGTACGTGGCCGGGGTGGCGATCGTGCTGTGGATTTTCCGCCGGGGGCTGTTTGGGAAGATACCTGCCACCGAGGAAGGTTCAGGGAGTTGCACACATGCTCAACACCGTTAAACGCGAGCTTCACTACGGCTACCGCGGCTGGAGGCTGGTCTATGGCTTCCTGGCCAAGAGGTTGATACACTGCAATCTGCAGGTGACGCATCGGTGCAACTTCCGCTGCCAGATCTGCGACTTCTGGAAGAGCGAGCACGACCCCGCACAGGAGCTGTCGCTGCACGACATCCGCGTGATCGCCCGCAAGCTGAACCGGCTCGGTACGCTGATCGTGTCGCTGGCCGGTGGCGAGCCGCTGATCCGGCCGGACCTCTACGACATCATTCGGATCATGGAGTCGGAGAACCATTTCCCCGTCCTGATCACCAATGGATGGTTTGTGAACGAGACGGTGGCGAAGGACATACTGCGGGCGGGCCTGCAGGAGATTTCGGTGTCGGTGGACTACGCGGACGCGAAGAGGCACGATGCCCAGCGCGGCTGCGAGGGTGCATGGGAACGGGCGATCAACGCCCTGCACCTGCTGAACCGCAGCCGCCCCCACCGCCGCAACCGCATCCACATGATCAGCGTGCTGATGGATGACAACCTCGACGACATCGAGCCGCTGATCAGGCTGTCGCGCGAGATAGGCGTGACCTACATGGTGAGCCTCTACTCGTGGAATCGCGGCCAGAAGCGGCACCGCCTGCCCAGCGAGAAGGTCACACGGCACCTGCTCGACCTCAAGCACCGCTATCCGGAGTTCGTTACACTCACCAGCTACATCGAACGATTGGACGAAGCCATCGAACATGGCGGCATCGGCAACTGCCAGACGGGCCGCCTGCTGCTGAACATCGACAGCCACGGGGACGTCTCCCGCTGCATCGATACGAGCGAGCAGCCCGCGGCAAACATTCTCAGCGAGGACGTCCGGGAGGTGTGCCGCAAGCTGGGCCGGGTGCAGCGCGAGCAGGATTGCGCCCAGTGCTGGACTTCCTGCCGTGGGTTTGCCGAATCGATGCAGCAGCCTCCGCGCCTGCGCCAGTTCCGCGAGTTCTTCGAGTCCGTGAAGCCCCGGTGACCCGAGCACGAAAGCAATGCAGATGACGTAGAAGCGTCGCTCACGGCGCTGGCGTCGGAGCTCATGCCGGAGCGTCCGAAGGTTCCCGTTGCCGTCGCAGCGTTCCCCGCCGAAGGCGAGCCGCAGTGTATCACGCTGCACATGGCTCGCCGCCCTGCTCGTGATCAGCAATTGCGCATTGCGAGTTCCGAATCATTCCAGCGTGGTGCCGTCGGCGATCTTGTTGTAGAAGTCGACGAAGCTGCCGCGCTTGGGTGCGTCCATGAATTTCATGGCGCTGCGCGGGTGCTCGTTCATGACGCCGGTGATGAGGTAGGGCACGTGGAAGCCCCACTCGATTTTTTCGCGCAGGGGGATCATCTGCCGCTGCACGCAATCGTAGATGGGGCGCGGGTCGAACTTGGGATTCTTGAGGAATGAGACGAGCAGCTCGAGGGGGCAGTTGCCGGCGCCGCGGCCGATGCCGTACATGCTGCCGTCGACCCAGTTGCAGTTGTGGATGATTGCTTCGATGGTGTTTGCGAAGGCGAGCTGCTGGTTGTTGTGCCCGTGGAATCCGATGGTCTTGCCGGGGAGCGTGGCGACGTATTTCTTGGCGAGGCGCTCCACCTGCTCGCAGTACATGGCGCCGAAGCTGTCGACGAGGTAAAACACGGGGACCCTGCACTTGGCGACGTCGTCGAGGGCTTCGTCGAGGTCGCGTTCCATGGCGCGGGAGACGGCCATGAGGTTGATGGTGGTGTCGTATCCCTTGTCGATGCAGTGCTCGGCGAGCGCGATCGCCTTGTCGATCTGGTGCACGTAGCAGGCGACGCGGATCAGCGAGATGACGCTTTTTTCCTTGGGCGGGATGTCGTCGTATTCGATGCGGCCGATGTCGGCCATGGCCGAGAGCTTGATGCCGCGGCCGGCACAGTCTTCGCCCAGCACGCGGATGATGTCGGCGTCGTCGCAGAATTTCCATGCTCCGTTCTCCTCGCGGGAGTAGGCCGACTCCGAGCTCTTGTAGCCGACTTCCATGAAGTCGATGTGTGCGTTGCAGCATGCTTCGAAGACGGCCTTGACGAAGCTGTCTTCAAACTGCCAGTTGTTCATCAGGCCGCCGTCGCGGATCGTGCAATCGAGAACCTTGATCTGAGGGCGGTACATAATGATTCCCCCGGTATCTGCGCGGGAAACGGGTAATGGTGAAAACAGTATTATAACGGCAAATGGCTGGAAATTTAACTGTTTTCTTGCGGCATGACGGGAGTTTACTGGCTCGCCGACGTCCAGCCACAGGCCACCGGCAACACCGCGGCCAGCCGTCGACTGCTGTCCGTTCTCTTCATCCCTTCGTCTCTTCATCCCATCATCCCCCCACCTCGATTCCCTCTTCTTCGTGACCTTTGTGCTCTTCGCGTCTTTGCCGTCTTCCGCCCTCAGCTTCCCGTCGAGCAGTAGTGCCGCACCCCGAAGCACCACACACGAAACGATGCCGCCAGGAAGGCCACGCCGATCGACGGCGCTATCCAGTGGAACCACGCCGGGCTGCCGAGGTGAGTGTCGCTTCGACCCAGGATCCCCAATGCCGGGAAATACGTGACGCACGCCAGCGGCACGACGAACGTGAAGAACTTGCGGAACCACGGCTTGTAGATCGAGATCGGATACTGCCCCGTCTCCGTGCCCCCGTAGGTGACGGTATTCATCAGCTCGAGCGTTTCCGTGCTCCAAAACGACATCGTGGCCTGGAGCACGAACAGCCCGCAGAACAGGCACGCCCCGCCGACGATGGCAAACAGCGCCAGGCCCACGCGCGCGGCCGACCACGCCACGTGCAGCCGGCTCGCGGCCCAGCCGATCACAATCAACCCCTGCACCAGCCGGCCCGTCCGCAAAAACTGCACCTCCGGCGCCGATACCTGCAGGGTGATCCCGCGCGGCCGCAGCAGCAGCCGGTCGAAGTCGCCGCTCTTGACCAGGTTGGAGAACGTATCGAACCCGCGGCCGATCCCCTCTGCCAGCGCGAAGGCGATGTTGATCATTCCGTAGAAGAACGCCACCTCCGGAAGCTGCCAGCCGCCCAGCGACTTGAACCGCGCAAACAGCGCCCAGATGCTGATGATCTCGATGCCCGACGACAGGAAGTGCCCGATCGTGAACAGCACGAACGACGCCCGGTACTGCATCTGGCACCGAATCGCAACGCCCACGTAGCGCCAATAGAGTCGAAGCGAGTTCATCGTGATTTCATCCTCCCTGCACGACCACCCTGCGAACCGACCGTGCGAGCAACATCCGCCCGGCAAGCACGAGCACCGCGGTCCACGCGAGCTGCGACGCAACCTCCACCGGCACGCTCGCCGGCGGAATGCTGCCCGTGAAGATGCGGAAGGGCACGTCGATCAGCCCACGAAATGGCAGCGCGTTCAGCAGCCACTGCACCGAGTCGGGGAAGAACGGCAGCGGAATCACGATCCCGCTGAGCGTGTATGCCAGGATCGACGCCAGCACGGTGATGCCGCGGCCGGAGATCGTCCAGAACATCGTGATGGTCATCAGCGTGCTGAAGGCTGCACTGAGCATGGCGGCGGCGAGCATGCTCGCGGCTGAGCACGCAACCGGCAGCGCTCCCGGCCAATACAGCCAGCCCGCAACAAGCGAGATTACCAGGATCGGCACCGCCCGCAGCATCGCCGGAGCGATGCAGTTGGCAGCCGCGCGGCTGTACCACAGGTTGTACTGGTCCACCGGCCGCAGGATTTCGTAGGCCACGTTGCCCGTTCGGATGAGCTGCTCGATGTCGCGGTCGGGCCGTAGCGGGATCATCGCGAAGAACGCCTGGCCCAGCCACACGTAGGCAATCACCTGCTGCAGGTCCATCGGCATCGGCTCCTGCACGCCCGCGTAGAAGGCGCTGAAGATCATCATGCGGATCAGCCCCCAGAACACCTGCGTACAGAATCCGGCCACGGCCGCGGCACGGTATTGCAGCAGCGAGCGGAACCGCGCGGAAAACATCGCCCGGTACGGCCTCATCGGGGCTGCCCTCCGTCGGCGTGGTCCGGGGGCCGTTGGCTGGCGCCCGCGCCCGCCGTGCGGTACAGGCTCGCAATGATCTCCTCGATCGGCGGGTTCTCGACGAACAGGTCGCGGATTTCGTATCGCGCAGTGATGCGGGCCAACAGGTCGGCCGCGCGGACGCTTCGCGGATAGAAGCGCAAGGTCACGCGGTGGCCGTCGCGGGCGATCACCTCGGCATCGGGATCGCTCACGTTGTCCTGGTCGTGGAGCAGGTCGATGATCAGGCGCCGCTCGCCGCTGACCATCGCACGGAGATCGTCGAGCGAGCCGTCGGCGAGGATGGCGCCCTTGTTGATCACGAGCACGCGCCGGCAGAGGGCCTCGATGTCGTCCATGTCGTGCGTGCTGAGGATGATGGTGATGCCGCGCTCGCGGTTGAGCCGGCGCACGAAATCGCGCACCGCGAGCTTCGTGACGGCGTCCAGCCCGATAGTCGGCTCGTCGAGGTAGAGGATTCGGGGACCGTGCAGGAGCGCGGCGGCGAGATCGCAGCGCATCCGCTGGCCAAGGCTGAGTTGCCGCACCGGCGTGTCCAGCAGCGACGCCAGGTCCAGCAGCCCGACCATCTCGTCGCGGACGCGCGCGTAGTCGGCGTGGGGAACGCGGTAGATGTCGCGCAGCAGGTCGAACGACTCGACCACCGGGAGGTCCCACCAGAGCTGCGTTCGCTGGCCGAAGACGACGCCGATCTTGCGGACGCTCTCGATCCGGCTCTTCCACGGGACGAGGCCCGCCACTTCCACGCGGCCGGAATCGGGCACGAGGATGCCCGAGAGTATCTTGACCGTAGTGCTCTTGCCGGCGCCGTTGGGGCCGATGTAGCCCAGCAGCTCGCCTTCATCGAGGCTGAACGAGATGCCGTTAAGCGCGGCCACCGTGCGGTAGCGGCGGCGCACGATCCCCGCCAACGCCCCCCACGTCCCCGGAGCGCGCTCCGCCACGCGAAACGTCTTCACCAGGTCTTCCACCACGATCTGAGCCATTTGCCGGTCCTCGCTGCACGGTACTGGTTTCGGGAAGGAACAGATTATAGCCATTCCGACTTGCCGGATCAACGACGTACGCGCCGGGCACAAGCTGAGGATGGCGGCGAGGTCTGGTTCGACTGCCTGGTGGGGTGTGCCGTGGCCGCGAACCTGGACGGGGGGAGCCCGCCGGGAGTGATCCAGGTGCGGAAGCGGAAGCGTGAACGTGTCGATTTCGGCGAATGGCAGCGGCGTGCACGTGAAGGGCGGTGAACGTGACAACTCAAACAGCTGTTCAGGATGCTCCCCAGGAACAACCCCGCGGCGTCGTCTGCCGGCATTGCGGTTGCCGACACTTGCCGGTCTACTACACGCGGCGGCCTCCGGATGGCAGCATCATGAGGCGCAAGCAGTGCAGGAATTGCGGGAAGATGGTGACGACGTACGAGAGGAGGGCATGAGGCGCAGAACTCCGCATTGGCTGCATCCCGGCTTGGCGAATCGATCTTCTCAGATTCTCGCAGAATTTCGCACATTTTTCCTCTTGACAAATCCCACACGAAACGATATACATGATTACAGGAATGTTTCTTGGCAAGCCTGCCGTTCGGGGTGAGAGTTCTTCGATAGCTGTAGCACCATTGCAGCAAGGAAAAGGGTAAGTTATGGAAAACGTTTTCAAGCGCCTGCTGACGGTCCTTCCGCTCGTGTTGCTCGCCTGCCTTCTCTGCGTTCTTTCAGTTTGGCCGCTCGCGGGGCCGATCTCGCCGCATCCGTGTACTTCGCCGATCCTCTGGGGAACACGGAGCTCACAGTCGATCCAGGCGACGACTTCCAGATCGTGCTAAACGTCGTCGACGTGACAGCCTTAGCCGGGTACGAAGCCATGGTCACCACCAGCGGGCCGGTGACGCCCATTGACAGCGCCGTCCACGGCACGTGGTTTGCATCGGGACACACCCTCTTTGGACCCTACGAAGGCGGCACGCCCCCCGCCGATTACCACACCGCCATGCTCATCAGCCCCTCCGCGATCTCTGGCAGCGGCGACCTGGTCGTCTTCACTTTCCACGCCGATGACGACGGCGTTGCAACCATCGATCTCGATCCGGATTACTTCATCCTCGGCGACTCTACCGGCACCAAGATGGCTCTTGATCCCCCCAGCACCATCAGTATCACCATCGGCACCGGAGGCATGGGCGAGGAGGGCCTCCTTGGGGGCGAGTTTCTCTTCGAAGGGATGCTTGAAGGGGGGCAGCCGATGGGGGCTGAGGCTCCTCTTTGCTTCGTCAAAGGCGACGTCAATCACGACGGCAAGGTCGACATCCTTGACCTCATTTACGTCCGCGGCCACCTTAACCAGACCTGCACACAAAGTGCTGACGCATACCGCTGCAATGTCGACACTAACGCAAACATCAACATCCTGGATTTGATCGTCATCAGAAGCCTCCTTGGCTGCGGCGCACCTCGAAGCAGCACTTCCTGCACTGCGCTTCCCCTTGTCGCCAAATACGGCAGTCGCTCCGTCTCCACCACGGACCCATCCCCGCCCTATGATTCCATGTGGATCGATACCGAGGCCGACGGCCATACTGACGTCATTCTCAGCATTCAGTCCTGGCCCGCCGAGCAAGACCTCGATCTCACAGTCACCTGTTCCTGCGGTCAAAGCTGCTGCTCACTCTCTTACCCTGCGACAGGCGAAGGGGATTTCGGCAAGGCGAAGCTCACTTTCGATCATGCACCAAGCACAAGCGCCCCTGAGTCACACACGGTAACCATCATTGCAGCCCCCAAGGAGGGGGCCACATGCAGCAGCGATACCCGCGGCATCAACATCGTCTTCAACGACATTGCCATCCCTGAAACGCAGGACGGCAACGGGATCATCTATGCCCCTGTCGGCGAGTCTGCCAACGTCTCTGCATTGATCGGCACTTACACCCCGCCCGAGGGCAGCTTGCTCTGGACTGCAGACTCCCCCGTCAGCATCCAGGCCGGCCAATCGCCCAATGCAGCCACACTCTCATCGAGCGAGGCCGGCACTTACGGCGTCACCGTCGCCTACACTAGCGAACAAGGCACCTATACCCGCGATTTCACGTTCGTTGCGTTCAAGGCAATGTACGTTAGCGCCGTCCGCCCCGACGACAAGGAGCTCTTCTCCACTACCGTCTACACCAACACCGGCGTCACTGAGTATCACGCCCAGGTATATCCGGAAGTTCGGGGCACTGTCACATGGGAATGGGAGTGCCATCCACTACCCAATCCACTACACTATGAGCTGCCCGTCCTTTCGGGACAAGGCACGTCCGAAATAACCGCTTCGGTTAACGTAACCCAGTACGATAGTGACTTTGCGGTTGCCATGGCGATCTCGGCTACAGTAGAGGCGCCCAATGGCACGTTCACCGTCACGCCCCAAGACCAGCCGACCTTCCATGTTCCATCAATCAGCATCGAGATCGGCAAGCCTTCCAATTGGACCAACCATTACTGGACACCTGCTGATGATGCCCGCCTACCATCGAGCACCTATCCCAACGGAAATGGAGATCCGCTCTACCTGGGCGCCCCGAACACGGTCGAGTTCCGAACCTACGTCTCCGGGCTAAGCACCTCCCCCAATCGCATGCCCTTTTGGCGGTGGAGCCTGGTTCAGGGCGATTGCACCCTCAGCTATTCAGACAATGTATTCTATGATCCAGAACCGTATGTCAATTACTCCGTCATTGGTCTGCGATTCGCGAGTCAGGCGGACATCACGCTGGAGATGATTGCCGAAGGTCAGGTACTCGATACTTACACCGTCGAAGCTCTCGTTGCTGCCTTCGGTCCCCTGCCGGTGGATACTTTCTATGTAGGCCGGCCCGGTTCCGTTCTCGAAGATGAGTACCTTGAATTCCGCGTACCCGTTGAAAACATGCCGAATGGCTACACTGTGCTGGGGA
>Ga0307377_10007210_pt1 | contig 11516 bp, 9 predicted proteins | sample TR3MG_FD_202535 | JGI IMG/M metagenome (GOLD analysis project Ga0307377, IMG submission 202535) | Soil microbial communities from Risofladan, Vaasa, Finland - TR-3 | ecosystem: Environmental > Terrestrial > Soil > Coastal area > Acid sulfate soil | place: Finland: Risofladan, Vaasa | collected...
CGGGGCTAGAATGCGGCCTGCCTGGACTTCCGGGACGAGGCTCAGGCGCCCACTCTTTCAGGAGGAACACCGTGGAACTGCCCTTCGCCGAGCCCTACAGGATCAAATCAGTCGAGACCATCCGGCGCACTACGAGGACCGAACGCGAGCGCGCCATCGCCGCCGCGAAGTACAACCTCTTCAACCTGAGGAGCGAAGACGTCTTCGTCGACCTCTTGACCGACTCGGGCACCGGGGCCATGTCCTCCGCGCAGTGGGCCGAAATCATGCTCGGCGACGAAAGCTACGCGGGCGCGAGTTCCTACTACAAGCTCAAGGCCGCCGTCAAGGAAGTCATGGGCTTCGACTTCTTCCTGCCGGCGCACCAGGGCCGCGCCGCGGAGAACGTCCTCATGTCCACGCTGATCGGAGCCGGCCGCGAGGGCGCGGGCAAGGTCGTGCCCGGCAACAGCCACTTCGACACCACGAAGGGGCACATCGAGAGCCGCGGCGCCCGCGCCGTGGATTGCACCGTGGACGAGGCCTTCGACCCGGAGCTCGAGCGGCCCTTCAAGGGCAACGTCGATCTCGGCAAACTGGAGACGGTGCTCGAGGCCCACAAGCGCGAGGACATCCCCTTCTGCATCGTCACGGTCACCTGCAACACCTCGGGCGGCCAACCCGTATCCATGGAGAACATCAGGGGCGTCTCGGCGCTCTGCAAGCGCCACGGCGTGCCCCTCTTCCTCGACGCGGCGCGCTTCGCCGAGAACGCCTACTTCATCAAGACCCGCGAGCCGGGCTACGCCGACAAGGGCATTCGCGACATCGCGCGCGAGATGTTCTCGTACGCCGACGGCTGCACCATGTCGAGCAAGAAGGACGGGATCGTCAACATCGGCGGCCTCATCTGCTTCCGCGACGAGGAGCTCTTCCGCCGCACCAGCACCTACAACATCATGTACGAGGGCTTCAACACCTACGGCGGCATGGCCGGCCGCGACCTGGGCGCCCTGTCGGTGGGCCTGCGGGAGGCCACCGAATTCGACTACCTCGAGTCGAGGATAGGACAGGTCGCGCGGCTGGGCTCCAAGCTCGTCGAGTACGGCGTCCCCGTCATGAAGCCCTTCGGCGGCCACGCCATCTTCGTCGACGCCAAGCGCTTCCTGCCCAAGGTTCCGAAGGAAGAGTACGTGGCCCAGACCCTCGGCGTCGAGCTCTATGTCGAGGGCGGCGTGCGGGGCGTCGAGGTGGGCACGCTCCTGGCCGACCGCGATCCCGACACGCGCGAGAATCGCTACCCCGAGCTCGAGCTCCTGCGCCTGGCCATCCCCCGCCGGACCTACACGAACGACCACATGGACTACGTCGCCGCGGTCTGCGCCAACGTGCTCGCTCGCCGCGACCGCGTCGCGAGGGGCTACCGCATCCTGCGCGAGTCGGAGATACTGCGTCACTTCACCGTGGAGCTGGAGCCGGCGCGCTGACGCCCTCAGTTCCGCCGGACCGCGCGAAAGCCGCGCACGAGGAGGAGCGAGCATGAAGCACGAGATCAGCTGCGCCTGGACTGGCGGCATGTCCTTCGAGGCGGACATAAAGGGTCACATCCTGCGACTCGACGCGTCCAAGGAGGACGGAGGCGAGGATTCGGGCGCCCGGCCCAAGATAACGCTCCTGGCCTCCCTGGCGGGCTGCACCGGCATGGACGTGGTGTCCATCCTCCGCAAGATGCGCGAGCCTCTCTCCTGGTTCGACATGCGGGTCGAGGGCGAGCTCGCCGACGAGCTGCCCAAGCCCTACACCGCCTTCCGCATCGTCTACGAGTTCAGGGCCTCCGACGGCCTCAACCCCGAGAACGTGAAGAAAGCCGTGGAGCTCTCGCAGGAGAAGTATTGCGGAGTGAGCGCCACGCTCAAGGCGGCCGGCCCGGTCGACTGGGATATCGTCTATCTCTAAGGGAACCGGCCGTCACCGTTCGCTCTAGCCGATTTCGAAGGGAAAATCATTATACTCGATCCGAGCCGCGGCGCAAGTACGCCGGGGCATGTGGATACTTGAACCTCCTCCGGCTTCTCACTATACTGCGGCCAAGACAGGACTTTTTCAATCAATGGCGGAAAACCGCAGAGCTTTCAAGATAACGCGGAACCGTCACGGGAGAGGTAGAGACCGACATGGCCATCGACATCCACAAGATGCGTAACATCGGCATCAGCGCCCACATCGACTCGGGCAAGACGACGCTTTCCGAGCGCATCCTTTTCTATTGCCAGAAAATTCACGCCATCCACGAAGTCAAGGGCAAGGACGGGGCCGGCGCCACCATGGACTCCATGGACCTGGAGCGCGAGCGGGGCATCACCATCCAGTCGGCGGCGACGAACGTAGAGTGGAAGGACTATACGATCAACCTGATCGATACGCCCGGACACGTCGACTTCACCATCGAGGTCGAGCGCAGCTTGCGCGTCCTCGACGGGGCCATCCTCGTGCTCTGCGCGGTCGCGGGCGTCCAGTCCCAGTCCATCACGGTCGACCGCCAGCTCAAGCGCTACCACGTCCCGCGCCTGGCCTTCATCAACAAGTGCGACCGCACCGGCGCCAACCCCTTCAAGGTCAAGGCGCAGCTCGCCGAGAAGCTGGGCCTCAACCCCGTCTTCCTGACCCTGCCCATCGGCCTCGAGGACAAGCTCGAAGGCATCATCGACCTCGTCGAGATGAAGGCGATCTACTTCGACGGCCCCAACGGCGAAGACCTGCGCTACGCCGAGATTCCCGCCCACCTTCAGTCCGACGCCGACAAGTACCGCGAGGAGCTCATCGAGTCGGCCTCGATGTACGACGACGAGCTCATGGAGGCCGCCCTCGAGGGCGGCGCCACCAACGAGCAGATCATGGCGGCCGTGCGCAAAGGCTGCGTCGCCGAACAGCTCGTCCCGGTCTTCGTCGGCTCGGCTTACAAGAACAAGGGCGTCCAGATCCTGCTCGACGGCGTCACCCGCTACCTCCCCGACCCGACCGAGGTCAAGAACATCGCCCTCGACCTCGACAAAAACGAGGAAGCGGTGATTCTCAAGGCCGATCCCACCGAGAAGACCGTCGCTCTCGGCTTCAAGCTCGAGGACGGCCAGTACGGCCAGCTCACCTACGTGCGCATCTACCAGGGCGACATCAAGAAGGGCACCGAACTCTACAACACGCGCTCGCGCAAGAAGTTCAAGGTCGGACGCCTCGTGCGCATGCACGCGAACGCCATGGAAGACATCACCGAAGGCTACAACGGCGACATCGTCGCCCTCTTCGGCGTCGAGTGCGCCTCCGGCGACACCTTCTGCGATCCCAGCCTCAACTACGCCATGACCTCGATGTTCGTCCCCGAGCCCGTCATCTCCCTCTCCATCGAGCCCAAGGACAAGAAATCCTCCGACCAGCTGGCCAAGGCCCTGAACCGCTTCACCAAGGAAGATCCCACCTTCCAGACCTTCGTCGATCCCGAGTCCAACCAGACCATCATCAAGGGCATGGGCGAGCTCCACCTCGAGGTCTACATCGAGCGCATGAAGCGCGAGTACAAGTGCGAGGTCGAGACGGGCATGCCCCAGGTCGCCTACCGCGAGGCCATCACCCAGCGAGCCGAGTTCAGCTACACGCACAAGAAGCAGACCGGCGGCTCCGGCCAATACGGCAAGATCGCGGGCTTCATCGAGCCGAACGAGGCCTCCAACTACGAGTTCGTCGACGCGATCAAGGGCGGCGCCATTCCCAAGGAATTCATCCCGAGCTGCGACAAGGGCTTCAAGGAATCGATCAAGAAGGGCTCGCTCATCGGCTTCCCGATCGTCAACACCAAGGTCACCATCAACGACGGCCAGTCCCACCCGGTCGACTCCTCGGACATAGCCTTCCAGCTGGCGGCCATCGGCGCCTTCCGCGAGGCCTATGAGAAGGCCAAGCCCGTCATCCTCGAGCCCATCATGAAGGTGGAGATCGAGGGGCCCTCCGAGTTCCAGGGCAACTTCTTCGCCTCGATCAACCAGCGGCGCGGCATCATCGCCGCCTCCTCCGAGGACGGCCACTTCTGCAAGGTCGAGGCCGAGGTGCCGCTCTCCGAGATGTTCGGCTTCTCGACGGTGATCCGCTCCCTCTCCCAGGGCAAGGGCGAGTTCACGATGGAGTTCCTCAAGTACGGCAAGGTGCCGACCAACGTCTCCGAGCAGCTCCGCAAGGAGTACCTCGAAAAGCGCCGCGCCGAGCAGGGCCGCTAGGGAAAATCGTCACAGAGCCCCAGAGGGAATGCAAGATGAAGAAAGAAGCAAGATAGTGGAAGGAATGGCGATGAGGGAAAGAACTCCGCGAGATTCTTTTCCCATTCCCACATCGACCCTTCCCTCTTGCTTCTCCTTTTTATCTCTGTGCCTCTGTGGCTCGATCCCTTGAGCCAATTTCACAAGTCGGTTACTTTTGAAATTGGCTTCGCATTTGCTCCGGTTTCTTGGAATCCGTACGCAAATGCCGCAACTCAAGGAGGCTTTTTTAAAAGTCGCCCGACTTAAAAGAGGCCTCCCTTATCAATCGTTTTCAGTTTTGCCCATTCGGGAGTTTGACGCTATAATGGACCTCAGATGCCGGAGGTAACGTGAAGTTTCGTCCCAAGCGTCATTTCGATCCCACACCGAACATTCATCCCACTACAGCGAACAGCGAAAAGGAGTCCCCATGCTGAAAGAGGAGCTTATCGCCAAGAGCCCGGTACGCCTCCTGGAGAAGTCCATCGAAGGAGGCCTCAGGGTCGGCAATATCGGCGTCATCGCCAGCCGCAAAGGCATCGGCAAGACGAGCGTTCTCGTCCAGCTCGCCCTCGACAAGCTTCTTCAGGGCGAGAAAGTCATCCACGTATCGTTCACTGCCCATACGAGCTACGTCATTTCCTGGTACGAAAACATCTTCGGCGAGCTGGCCAAGCGCCGCAACCTCGAGCATCTCGGCGACGTGAAGAACGACCTCGTCAAGAACCGCGTCATCATGAACTTCGCCCAGGAAGGCGTCTCGATCGAGCAGATCCTGCGCTCCCTCAAGGCGATGATCGTCGACGGCGGTTTCAAGGCCAAAACCCTCATCGTGGACGGCTTCGACTTCACCCGCGCCACGCGTGACCAGATCGACAAGGTGAAGGCCTTCGCCGGCGAAATGGGACTTGAAGTCTGGTACTCCTGCACCCTGATCGGCGAAGAGCCGCTCGTCGACAAGAACAACATACCGGTGATCCTGCGCGAGTACATCGACGTGATATCCGTACTCATCCTCTTGGAGCCCAAAGCCGAATACATCCACTTCACCGTGGTCAAGGATCACGATCGCATGAATCCCCAGGACCTCAAATTGAAGCTCGACGCCAAGACCCTGCTTATCGCCGAGACCTGATTCCTCGAGCGGCCCCGTGGCCGCGTAGGCGGTCACGAAGCCGGTGGGATGACTATCGTAGAGCTTCCGCCCCTCGTCCAGCTCCAAGCCGCCCGGGCCGTCCGTCATCTGGGAGCCGTTCAGGCTGAGGACCTGGCCGAATTCGTGGGCCAATGTCTCCTCGAAATCGGGAAGCCAAGCGGGATCGCCGGGAGACAGGACGCCTTCATGGACGGTGTAGGCCGCGATGACAGTCGTGTCGTCCATGCCCGCAGCCTGCTGCGCGTCGAAGCCGAGGCGCCGTCGGACCATTCATCGCCCCGTCGACACCCTTGACCCTCCCGCTCGCGCCGGCCACGATGCATTCAGAGGAGGCCGCCATGCCACTGTTCGATATCCCGAGGGAAGAACTCGAAGCCTACCGCCCCGAACGCGTCGAAGAGCCCGATTTCGACGCATTCTGGGAGAGGACCCTCGACGAATGCGCGGCCTTCCCCCTCGAGCCTCGCTTCGCGCCGATCGATTTCGGCCTGCCGAACGTCGAGATCTTCGATGCGGAGTTCTCAGGCTGGAAGGGCCAGCGGGTCAAGGGCTGGTTCATCCTCCCCAGGCGGCGCGAAGCCGCCCGCCTGCCCTGCGTGGTCGAGTACATAGGCTACGGCGGAGGGCGCGGCTTCCCCTGGGACTGGCTCACCTTCAGCGCCGCGGGCTACGCGCATCTCGTCATGGACACGCGCGGCCAGGGCTCGACCTGGATGCCGGGCGACACGCCCGACGACGGCCCCTCCGGTCCGGCCTATCCCGGCTACATGACGCGCGGCATCGAGTCGCCCGAGACCTACTACTATCGCCGTCTCATCGCGGACGCCGTGCGCGCGGTCGAAGCCGCGGCCGCGCAGAGCGTCGTCGATCCGGGGCGAATCGCCGTCACGGGCGGGAGCCAGGGAGGCGGCCTCGCGATCGCCGCGGCCGCGCTCTCGAAGCGCGTGCGCTTTCTCATGCCCGACGTGCCCTTTCTCTGCCACTACCGCCGCGCGACCGAAATCACCGCCGAGGCTCCCTACTCCGAGATCGTGGCCTATCTCAAGGTGCATCGCGGAGCCGAGGCTGCCGTGTTCCGCACCCTCTCTTACTTCGACGGACTCAATTTCAGCGCTCGCAGCCGCGCTCCCGCGCTCTTTTCGGTCGCGCTCATGGACATGATCTGTCCGCCCTCCACGGTCTATGCGGCCTACAACTGGCATGGCGGGCCCAAAGAGCTGCGCAGCTACCCCTACAACAGCCACGAAGGCGGAGGCACCTTCCAGACCCGCGAAAAACTCGCCTTCGCACGCCGCCAGTTCGGCGCCTGAGCGGGGCGGCGGTAGCCCCGAGCCGCGGCCAGAGAGCGATCGCGCGGCCATGGAACGATCGTGGCCCCGGAACGATCGCGGGGCCCGCGGCTCAGACCAGCGAACTCGCGTATGAGAAGAGCGCCGGCGCGCCTCCGGTATGCCAGAAGAGGACAGTCTGGCCGCTCGTGAACTCGCCCTTTTCGATCAGGTCGACGAGGGCGCCGAAGGCGCGGCCCGTGTACACCGGGTCGAGGAGTATGCCCTCGGTCCGTGCCGCGAGAGCGATGGCGCGCCGTTCGAGCTCTCCGACGACGCCGTAGCCGCCGCCGACATAGCCCTCCTTCAGGACGATGTCCGCTGGCGCGAAGCGCTCCCCGGGCGCCGCGATCGAAACGGTTTTCCCGGCCAGCTCGAGCACGCGCTCGGCGAAGGGCTCTTCTCCCGCCTCGCCCTTGTCTATCGCGATGCCGACTATGGCGGAACGCAGCTTCCGGAGCCTCGCTCCCACGACGAGCCCGGCGTGCGTGCCCCCGGAGCTGGAGGCGAACACGATGGCGTCGACCTTTTCGCCCGCCGCGCGGAGCTGGGCGGCCAGCTCCGCGGCCGCATCCACGAAGCCCAGGGCGCCGATTTCGTTCGACCCTCCGTAGGGTATGACGTAGGGATTCCGCCCCGAAGAGCGCAGCTCGGCCTCGATCAGCGGGATGCGCTCGCCCTTGCGATCCTGGCCCGACCAATGGATCCGCGCGCCCAAGAGCAGGTCGAGGAGGAGATTGCCGGAGGGCGCCTCCGGCGGCCCGCCGGCCAGGGCGAGGTGGCACTCGAGCCCCGTGGCCGCGGCCGCCGCGGCGGTCTGTCTGCAATGGTTGGACTGGGCGGCCCCTCCGGTGACGAGGCTGTCGCATCCGCGCGAAAGAGCGTCCGCGACGAGGTACTCGAGCTTGCGGACCTTGTTGCCGCCCAAGGCCAGTCCCGAGAGATCGTCCCGCTTGATGAGAATGCGCGGGCCGCGGAGCGATTCCGAGAGCCGCGGCAGGAGGGCGAGCGGAGTCGGGAAAACGCCGAGCGTCGCGCGGGCATGGGCCGTAATGGACATGGGAACCTCCTAGCGAGCCTCGGTTGCGCAATACAGAATGGCTTGGTCGGCAGCCTCGATCCCTGCCGCGGGCAGAGCCTGATCGCCGGCGGCGAGGCGGCGCGCGATCGCGGCCTTGCCGGGACCTCGCACGAGAAACCTGATCCTTCGTACCCTGGCCAACACGGGATAGGTGAAGCTCATCCTGATCCGAGGCTCCGCGGGAGCGACCGAAGCCGCGCACAGGCGCTTGCGCTCGGCGAGTATGCCCTGGCCGGGGAAAAGGCTCGCCGTGTGTCCGTCCTCGCCCAGGCCCAGGAAGGCCAGGTCGAAGGCCGGATCGTCGCCCATCTCGAAGCGCAGCCTCGCCTCGTGCTCGGCGGCTATCCGCTCGGCCTGGGCGAGTCGCTCGTCGAAGCTGCGCTCCTCGGGACTGCCGGGAGAAGCCGGCCAGGGTATGAGACGAGGGGCGGTTTTCCAGACGGCGCCGCCGAAAGCCCGGGCGATCATCGCCGCATTGCGCCCCGGGTCGCCGGGCGGGACCAGGCGCTCGTCACCCGTCCACAGCTCGAGTTCGGCAGCCGAGATCGGTCGACCCGCCAGGGCTCGGTATATCGGCTCCGGAGTGCTCCCGCCCGCGAGGCAGAGCCGGAGCCTCGTCCGACCTATCCTCATGCCCACCCGCCACTCGGCCTCGGCCTCGGCGATCAGGTCGTCGACCTCATGCAGCGCGGCGGCGATCCAGGCGCTTTCATCCTCGAATTCCAGCAACTTCATGCATATACTATAAAGAATCTCGCTATTCATCGTCGATGCGCATGGCGGTCTTTTCCTGTCGGTCCCCGACTCGATATCTTCTGGTTGAGCTTCTTAATCGGTTTTTGCCCGTGCTGGAGGATAGCAGTGATAGAAGACCCTCTGGGTGTCTTGAACGTAGTGCCCGTGCCGATCGGTTCGACCGACGCCTCGCTCCGCTGCCGCTTCGCGAACCGCGCCTACGCCGAGGTCGTGGGACTGCCGCAGGAGGCCATGGCAGGCATGACTTTGCGGAGTATCTGGGGCGACACGGTCATCGACGAGATCATGCCCTTCCTCAAGCGCGCCCTCGCGGGAGAGCGCGTGGCGTTCACCAAGCGGATCAGCACCACCCGCGGCGAGGTCTACTTCGGCCGGGCCGAGCTCATCCCCGACTCGACCGGCGGCTATGTCGTCGTGATCCAGGACCTGGGCGCCTATGAGCGCAGCGTGCGCGACCGCGACAACCTCATCCACGAGCTCGACCACCGCGTCAACAACATCCTCCAGGTGCTTCACTCGGTCATCGCCCTGGAAACCCAGACCGCCGCCGACTCGATCCGCATCGTGCTCGACGCCATCAAGTCGCGCATCGATGCGCTCGGCATTTCCTACGAATTCCTGCGGGATACGGTCCCCGAGGGCGGCTGGCCGGTCAAGATCGTACTGGACAAGGTGGCCGCCTCGGTGGGGCCGGGGCTCTCGGCCGTGGCGGAAGCCGACGAGAAACTGCGGATTCCCGAGGGCTGCGTGGACGCCTTCGTCTTCATCGCGGCCGAGTTCGCCCGCTGGATGGGTTGCCAAGGCGATGTCGTGAGACTCGTGGCCAGGAAGATTCCGGCCGGGATAGAACTCTGCGTCCATGGACGAAGCGACCCGACCCAATGCGCCGGGGCCGCGGGCATCGCCCTGGTGGATTCCTTCGCCCGAAGCTGCGGCGCCGGGCCCCTGCGAGGAGGTGCCAACCCCTCGGTGGTCTTCCCCTATGACAGGGAGGAATCGGCTCGATGGGAAGAATTCTCCGCGAGTGCCGCCGGGGCCTGTCCGGATTCCTCCGCCGAAGGACCGGAGCGGCCCGGTCAGGCCCTCGGAAGCGCCGGTCCCGAGGAACCGGCCTCGTAGACCACGAGCGGGGCGTTTCCCTCGTTCCATGCCGCCACGAGAGAGTCGACCAGGCGCCAAGCCTCCTCGGCCTCGTCGGCGCGGATGAAGAGTGTCGGATCGCCGGCCAGCGCGTCGCCTATGAGGCGCTCGTAAGCCTCGGGAAAATAATCGTTGTTCCGCTCGCGGTAGGAGATCCTGAGTTCGTTGACGTCGATCCGCGCCACACCCGGCACCTTGGCATTGAACCCGAGCCACATACCCTCGTCCGGCTGGATGCGGATGGTGAGGAGGTTCGGCGCCAAGCTGTCGCCGCAATGACCCTGGAAGAGGGTCGAGGGAGGGCGGCGGAATCTCACCCGAATCTCGCTCATCTGCCGGTCGAGGGCCTTGCCCGTCCTCAGGGTGAAGGGCACGCCGGCGAAGCGCCAGTTGTCCACCTCGAGGCGAAGCGCGGCGAAGGTCTCGGTCCGCGAGTCCGCGGCGACCTTGGGCTCCGCGCGATAGCCGGCCGTCTCGCTTCCGTCGGCCAAATGTCCGGGACCGTACTGTCCACGGACCGATCGCGCGAGCAGCTCTTCCTTCGAATAGGTATGGATCGAGTTCAGAACCTTGACCTTCTCTTCGCGGATGGATTCTGGCTTTAAGGTAGCCGGCGGCTCCATGGCGGTCAGGCAGAGCAACTGCACCAGGTGGTTCTGCATCATGTCCCGAGAGGCGCCGGCGCGATCGTAGTAGCCGCCCCTGCTCCCGATTCCGCCCGACTCGAGGACGTCGATCTCGATGGACTCGATATGGTTGCGGTTCCAGACCGGTTCGAAGATCGAGTTGGCGAAGCGCAGGTAGATGAGGTTCTGGACGGTCTCCTTGCCCAGGTAATGGTCTATGCGGAAGATATCACATTCGGAAAAATAGTCCTGGAGGGTCTTCGAAAGCGCCTTGGCGCTTGCCCTATCGGAGCCGTAGGGCTTTTCCACGACGAGACGGCGGAAGGTGCCATCGGGGCAGGCCCCGCGTTCGGCGCTGCCGAGACCCGCCTCGGCCAGATGTTTGGCCGTGGGGCCGAAAAGATCGGGCCCCATGGCGAGGTAGAATAGTTTATTGACGGGGAGATCGGGGCCGGCGAGGAGCGCCGCCAGCCTTGCGAAGGCCGCCGAGTCGTCCAGATCCCCGCGAAAATAGTCCATCCGGTCGGCGAGCCTGGCCCACAGCTCGGGCTGCAGAGGTTGCGTATGCGAAAAGCGCGATACGGCCTTTTCGATGACGCCGACGAATTCCTCGCGGGAATAGGGTTTTCGCGCGAAACCCAGCACTTTCGTCTGGGGATGGAGACGCTCCATGCGATCGAGGTTGTACAGCGCTGGAAAGATCTTGCGCAGAGCCAGGTCGCCCGTGGCGCCGAAGATGACGATTACCGCCGGTTCGATGAGCTGGTCTTCGTCGTCCATCACGCAAGATCTCGACAGATCCTCGCGGTTCTCCATTCTCTCATTCCTTTCTTTTTTGGTCTCGGGAAGCCGCGGGATACCAGTGGAACCATTGCTCCTCAGCCCCGTTTACGATTTTCTTGGCGGAGTTCGCCTGGCTCCCGAAGAAGTCGCCGAAATCGGGTCGATTGGTGACGAAACCGAGACCCCAGCCCGTAAAACGACCATAGGCCGAGCCGAGCCGCCGGTAAAGCGCCTCGGCCTCCTGGGGCGTGCCCATGCGCTCGCCGTACGGCGGATTGCAGAGGAGGTAGCCGGCCTCGTAGCGGGGTGCTGCGTCCTCGGCCTTGGCCTGCGTGAACGACAGCGATTGGCCGAGCCTATCCTGGCCGAGCCTATCCTGGC
>Ga0307377_10007212_pt1 | contig 11513 bp, 12 predicted proteins | sample TR3MG_FD_202535 | JGI IMG/M metagenome (GOLD analysis project Ga0307377, IMG submission 202535) | Soil microbial communities from Risofladan, Vaasa, Finland - TR-3 | ecosystem: Environmental > Terrestrial > Soil > Coastal area > Acid sulfate soil | place: Finland: Risofladan, Vaasa | collected...
ATGAGCCGTCAGTAACACCAGCGACAGGAACTATTAAGTTGGTTGAAAATATACCATTTAATTACAATGGATTTAAAGAATTTACTGTTATCGATGCTACAACATTAACTTATCAATTAACTAGAGATGTTGAAAGTCCTGCGCTAGGTAATCCAAAACTTAGAATAAGAACACGAATAAGCGGTGGAGTAGATATTGAACGTTGTAATGATGCTTATACAGCCAAACCTAATAATAAACTATGGGGCTTTGTTGTTTTGGGTGACGCTATTGCAAATAAAGATCGCAATATTTATAACGATGCTATAGCTGCTTCTGGTCGAGGTGAAATTTTTAGGCAAATTAGAATATCACCTTTTAGTTTCTATATTTTCAAACCATCTATAAATGAAAGAGCTGCCCGTGATGCTCGAGACGTTGCCGAAGGACTTAATAAACAGATTTGTAAAAGCTTATTAAGAGTAAGCTTTCCAAATATTTTCGAAGAAGAGCCATATAGCACAGTAATTTATTCTGGAGATGGATTTTTTAACTATAATGGAGCAGTTTATATACATCGTTATGATTATCAGCAAGTCGCACACATAACTTATGGTGATACGGCGATTATTGATCAAACCGTAGCATTTAGAGATATATTTCTTAATTATCAAACACCATTTGATCTATCTAATGATGATATTTATTTGTCATCAAAGGTAGATTTAGATGATGAACCATTAACTTGAGGAGGTTAATTATGTCTATATTACCAATAAAAATAAAACTTAATTCTGATTTAAGAGGTTATAAAGCCGGCACTATTTTAACTATTAATCCGGAGCATGATTTATATTGGCGTCGACGCATAGGTGATGCTGAGTATGATAATTGCTTAGAGATTTTAACTAAAAAGACAGAAAAGGCAGAAAAGACAGAAATAATAGAAAATACAGACAAAATAGAGAAAATTAAACAAAAACAAGAAATAAAACATAAGTCTGTGGATAAGTCTGTGGATAAACTGTGATTAACCTGTGGATAAGTCTTGCAAAATAAATTAAAAAGCTGTATTGTTATGTTATTCTTAAAAAATATGAGGTATTTATTATGGTCGGAATACTTAAGCCTGTGGTAAAGGGAACTTTGCTTCCTGATACTGAATTAGTTTTCGATGAAAGTCAAAAGGTATTAATTATTGGGCAAATGACAGCGGCTGGTACAGCAACACCTGGTGATCTTTATACATCAATTGGTAATGATAATGAACAAGATACTTTGTTTGGCGTACAGTCACAATTAGCTATAGCAATCAGACAGTTTAAAAAATATAACAAGAAAAATCGACTTGATGCTATTCCGTTAGAAGATAATATAAGTGGAGTTGCGGCAACTGGATCGATAGCATTTGCAGGAACAAAAGCTACAGCTAATAGCACTAATTATATAGGAATTGGTGATTATTTTGATAATCGATATAAATTAAATATCGTAGCCGATGATGTTCCTACAGCAATTGGTGATAAGCTTGTAGCGGCTATTGCAAGTGATTCGCGAGCAACGGTTGGGTCTTCAAATACAACTGGAACAGTTGATTTAACAGCAATAAATAAAGGAACGATTGGTAATACATTTCCAATTTGGATCGAAGGTTCAATCCCTGGTATAACGACAACTATTACAACCATGAGCGGTGGAACAACTGATCCAACTGTTACTAATATTTTTGATGTTGTTGCAAATCTCCGATATCAAACCATTGTTTGGCAATATGAATATGGTTTAGATGAATTAACGAATTTTCTTGATCCAAGATGGAATCCACCTAATAAACTTTTTGACGGAGCTGGAATCGTTACATTCGCGGATACATTATCTAATATAAAAGACGCTTTAAATGCAGAAAATGATCAAAATATTGGATTATTTTGTTATCCAAATGTAGATATCGCAACTTATAAAGGTATTTGGATTCCAACAATGCCTTATATAGTTTCTGCTCAATTTGCGGCCATAAGAGCTTTGCGATTAACTGAAGGAGCAGATATTAGTGAATATGTGATCGGGGGCGAAGGTATATTAGATAATGTTGGCGGGATGGCTATTGGAAGTTTGCCGTATATGAATACTCCATTTAAATTTTTACATCCTGGTGATATAAATCAATTTTGGACTGAAGAGGAACGGGATGAAATAAAAGAAGCGGGTGGTAGTATTATTGGTAATAATGATGCTAACGATAAAATCATCGCAGATGAAATTGTAACTACTTATAAGAAAAATAATGCTGGCGAACCTGATCTAACTTTTAAATATTTAAATTATGTCGATACTGCATCTATTTGTCGAGAATACATGACAACTAATTCACGGGAACGTTATAAGCAATCGCGGTTGACCGTTGGTAATTTAATACCAAACCGTAATATGGCTAATGCTTCAAGTATATCTGCTTTCTTAGATCAATTATATGTCAATTTGGCTGGTCAAGCATTAGTTCCTGATAGCGAAGATGCTAGAAAATTCTTTAAGAATAATAAGACAGTGACGATAAACGAAGAAACCGGAACTGCTAGCGTGATTATGCGTTTGCCGATTAATACACAGGTTAGACGAATTGAAGAAACTTTTAAAATTACTTTTAGCATACAAGGTGCTTGAGGAGATTAAATTATGCCTACTACAAGAATTGGTTTATCAAATCTACAGCTAGAGATTGATGATAATCATATAGCATATACGCCTGACAGCTTATCTTTTACAAATGGTAAAGGTGAATATAATGTGCGTTCCATGGCTGCCGGCGGTGGAGCGGTTGAGATTGTTGTTACAGAAAATGTTACAACAAAGATATCAGATGTTAAATTTTCTAGTGATACAACTGACTATATAGTTGATTTATCACGTGGCTGGAAAGAATTACGTAGCTTGCATGCTATTAGAATATTCGATCCAGATGGTGAATTTAATGTAGTTTTTGTTGGAATGACATTAACGAACGATCCTGATTATAAAGTTTCACAAGATGGAACTGTAGATTTTGAATTTAAAGGCAATCCATCATTTTAAGAGGTGATTTATGGCTATATCTGAGATTGAATATTTTTTATCAGAATCTATCAATCCTATTGAGTTTTCATATCAAGGTGACATAGAAACAACTAATAAATTAATACTATATGCTCCCAATTATGCACAGCGTAAATATGCTTTTTATTTAGAAAAGGTTATTGCTAAAGCAAGTGTAGAAGGCATGAGATTATTTGCTGATTTTGCAAAACCTGATAATGATGATAAGGATAAAAATAAAAAGGAAGCTGTAAAGCCTGATGGAGCAGCAATGATTAAAGCGATTATGTTTTCATCTTATGATTTTTCTGATGTGCTAGATGAATTCAATAAGCTTTTGATAAGTGGCGCATGTAAATTAGATGGAAAAGAAACATTAAAGCAAGTTGTGTTGGAAAAAATATTACTTGCTGAACAGAAGAATATATTTGCGGCATATATCGAAAATTTTATTATGCCCTCTCTATTCGAATAAACGAGAGGGATTACGAATTTGTTTTATCTGATTTAGCTGAGTTTTATAATGGAAGTATATCACGAAAGGAGTTAGAGGAAATGCCAATGCCAAAAGTATTAATGCTCAGAGATCATGCCGCTAAAATAGCCAAAAATAGACGGGGGAATGAATAATGGCTTTTGATGTTAGTTGGATATTTGAGGCTAAAGACGCATTCACACCTGTCGCAAAAAAGATACAGGCCTCAGTCGTTGGTCTTGATAAAAGCATGGAAAAGCTATCAAAACAAACTATCAAAATTGGAAAACAAACTTCGAGGGTTGGCAAAAGTATAAGTATGAAAGTTGGCGTTCCATTAACCGCGTTAGCCGGTTTATCTATTCATACTGCAGCTAAATTTGGTCGCGCAATGGACACAATCGCAACTAAAACTGATGCTTCGGTTGGACAAATGGCAAATCTTAAAAAGCAAGTTATGGATTTAGGTATGGTGCGTGGAATAACACCATTAAATGTAATAAATGCTCAACTTGAATTAACAAAAGCTGGTTTTAAAGATGCAAATCAAATAATGGCTATAACGCCTCAACTTTTAAAATTAATGCAAGCTACTGGTAGCGATGCAGCGGCAACAGCTTCGGTTTTATCGACAGTTATGGTACAAACCAAAGGAAATGTTAAAGATTTTAATACTGATTTAGATGTTATTAGCCAAACATTTGAAGAAGGTGGCGTAACTGCTGAAGATTTTGGAAATGCATTGCGCCTTGTTGGCGGATCGGCTAAAGCTGCTGGATGGAATATGAAGCAATTGGGTGGCATATTTGCAACAACAGCGCGCATGGGAATGTCAGCATCAGATACTGCCGGTGCATTAAAATTATCATTTGCAAAGTTGGCGCATCCCAGTAAACAAATAAACGCTATTCTTAAAAAAGTAGGGATAAGTCTTTATGATTCGCATACAAAAAAATTAAAAGCACCAATCGATCTTATTAATCAATTAATTATTGCCCATAAAAAATGGGGCGATAAAATGAATATGAATGCGCTTTTAACACTGATGTTCGGACGATCTGCTACAGAATTATTTCAAAAATTAATGCAAAATGAGGATTTACTTAAACAATATACTAGAACAATGGATAAAGCTGGTGGCATGATGGATAAATTAGCTGATATACAGATAAGGGGATTAGCTGGAAGTTTGGAGGAATTGCATGCGTCATTTCAAATAATGCAAGAACAATTTATGGACCCTAGGGCTATTGGTGCTGTCACAAAACATACTCAATCATTTTCTATGCTATTAGAGAAATTAGGTAAACTTAGTCCTGCAACTAAATATTTTATTGATAAAATGGTTGTGTTGGGTATTATTCTGGGGCCGGTTATTATGTCGATTGGTAGAGTAATAATAATGTTTGGATTACTTATGAAATTTGTTAAATTAGGAGCAATGATTAGAGGAATTGGTCTTGCTTTTAGGTTTTTATCAACCAGCATGTTTGGTTGGATTGGAATTGCCATCACAGCCGGTGTAATAATAGATCGTTTATATAATAAATATGAAAAATTCAAAAAATTAGTTGATAAAATTTGGCGGGCAACACCAGGATTGCAAATGTTTCCTGGATATGGAACTTTGCGGGCTATTAGAGAAAAAGCTCTGGGTGGTTTAGAAAGTGCGCTTTTAGGTGCGCCAGCAGCTGGAGGTGCGGGAGCAGCCAGAATGACACTACATCCTTTAACAATGCAGCAGCAAGTTGCTCATGCGCTGCATATCAATATAAATGATAAAAATAAAAATATAGAATCAATTTATAGCACTTCTAAGAATGCAAAGATATCAACGAATAGCACTGGCCTTAATATGGCCTATTCGAGGATTTACTAATGGCATTTACATTCTTAGGATTAAATAAAGCTTCTTTTCGTAACGTAGAATTTCTATATGAATCTGGCACAACAACTGGCGGACGTAAAACCGTGGTGCATGAATTTGTTAATAAAGACGATCGTTTTGTTGAAGATTTAGGCAAAAATTCAAGAACATTTTCTATTGTTGGTGTGATTCACGGAGCATTTTATCAGACAAGAAAAAAGGAACTTGAGGCTGCTTTAGCTGATAAAAATACTATTGGTGTCTTAGTACATCCTTTGTTAAATGAAAATGTAAATTGCAAATGTACTGGTTATTCATTGCCTGAAGATAATGCTGACCTTGGAATTGCACGCTATGAAATGACATTTTTGGAAGCACAGCCAAATATTCATCCATCTACAACAGGCCGTAATAAATCATTAATAAATCGTATATATGATATGATTTATAAATTCGCAGAGGATTTTTTAAAGGCAGAGGCCGTAATTGATTTTGTTAAAAACATTAATTATATAGCACAAAGATTAGATTCTTTAGTTGATGTTTTTAACGATATTAGCAAAACAATAAGTTCTGGTGCGGATGATAAGGATACTTATCATGAGACAGCGACAACATTTAAACAAAATACTTATCGCGCTGCTTCTGATCCAGATAGACTTGGTGCTGATACTACGGATTTGTTTAAAAAGTTTGATACATTGGCGCAAACTGGCGAAGTTGGATTTTATGCAAATAGCCAATTATTTGATCCATTAATTGATAACGATACTATTAGTGATAAGACTATTGAATTGCAACAGCGTAATACAGATCGTGGCATATTGAATGGAGCAATTAATGCAATGGCTGTAAACAATATGAGCAGGGCGGCGATTAACATCGAATATAAAAATACATTACAATTAGATGATATTATTGATAAATTAGATAAGGCCTATAACGACCTATTAAATAATCCAAATAATATTTTATCAGAAGAATTGAACCAGATATTGGAAACGCAGCGTAATGAGTTGCGTAAATATTTTAATGCTTTACGCATTATTATTCCAAAAGTAACAACCATTCAAACTGCTCCAATGCCTGTAACTATTTTGGCTTACCAATATTATGGAAATACGGACAATTACAATGATGTAATAGATTTAAATCAAATTTACAATCCTTCGCTGGTAGACGGTGAAGTACAAATATTATCGGTTTAATTATGGCTATTACGGTTGAAATTGATGAGCCTAATGCTGGAGAATACGTAGGCTTTGAAAGTATAGAAGTAATACGCTCAATGGAAAATTTTAGCGGTAGTTTTACTATCCAAGCCGCTCCAATTGATTTAACTGATCCGCCTGATAAAGTTGCTACTAAAAATTTAAAAACAGATTGGCCAGTTAAAATTAATAGTAAAGTTAAAATTTTAGTTAATGAACAACCGATATTAACAGGTTATGTAGAAAGTATTAACATTGATTATTCTGCCAATCCTGACAGTCATACATTTACAATTACCGGACGCGATAAAACCGCCGACATTATAGATAGTACTTGCGAAACTTTTACTTTGGTAGCACCAACATCGCTAGTAAAAATAGCGAAAGAGATTTTAAAGCTTTTGGGAATAACTGATATAAAAATAAAAGTGCAAGAAGGATTAACAATCAAACCTTTGGCTGCATCTGACATAGCAAGTTTTCCTTATGGAACTTCTTATTTTGATATATTAGAAGAATATGCTAAAAAAAGCCAAGTATTACTGACTACTGATGGCGATGGAAATATATTGTTTTCACGCGCAATTACGACAAATAAGTTTAAAACGGTTTTATCGACTAATCCAAAGACTAAGAATACTATAAAAAAAGGATCATTAGCTATTGATGCATCTAAAAAGTTTTATAAATATATAGTTAAAAGTATGGCTAGTGATAGTTCTAATGTGGCTCTTGCAATTCTTGGAAATGATGATTCTACTAATCCAACACAGCAAGCAATAGATGATACTGTTAATAGAAAATCAAGAATTTATAATTTTATTTCTGAGGTTAGTTGCAATCAACCTACCTTAAAAGATCGTGCTAAATGGGAGGCTAATTTTAGACAGACCCAAGCTAAAAAATATTTATATACGGTAGGTTTACATACTCCACCAGATGATCCTAAAGAAATATGGAAACCTAACTATTTGGTGGATGTACAAGATATTTTTGGAGACGGAGATAATGAACTGTTAATAAATAGTGTAACATATCGGTACAATTTATCTGTAGGTAGTGAGGTAGATTTAGAATTAGTACAAAAGAATGCATTTTCTTTGGAATTAGCTAAATTAGAGAAATCTACTGGAGCTAATGCCGAAGATGATTTAAATATTTTTACATAGGTAGAATATAATGATAAGAAGAATATATAATAAAATTTGTAATGGTATAAAATATGGTTATGTTTCATTAGTTGGCAATGATTCTGCTAAAAGATGCAATGCACAAATAACATCTTTTGGTTCTGCTACTGTTATGGCCGTTATTAGTCCTTATGGATTAAATGCTAATTTACCATTAAATACAAAAGTTTTGATATGGAATGTTTTAGGTCAAGAAGATAATCCGGTATGTATTGGATTTTCACAGGCTGATCGTTTTGATAAACTAGAAGCAGGCGAGGTTGTAGTAGGAAATCCTAAAAGCAGAGCATTTATTAAATTTGATAAAGATGGTAATATAGAGATTAATGCGCCAGGAGAGTTAAATATAAAGGCAACTAAGGTTAATATAGATGCTGCTGAAACCAATTTAGGAACGGGTGGCGCTAAAATAGCTAGATTAGGTGACCAGGTAACTGTTGGTAGTGATACTGGCACAATTACTGGATCAGGTGATAACACATCAATTTGAGGAGGATTTATGAATTTTTTAGAAGCCGCAAATGCATTAAAAACTGGAGAAAAAGTAAGACGTTCTGGTTGGAGTGAAGGCGAACACTTATATACCGATATGGATAACATTTATATTATTTTTTTAGAAGAAGGAAATAGTATCGATTATGAATGGTTGACTTCTGATATTGCTAATTATTTGGCTGATGACTGGGAAGTCTTAAAAGATGGGTAAAAAATGAGCGATCCTATTGATATAAAATTAAATGATACCAAGGGTTATTGGGATATAGACTTTGATTCTAGAGGTGATTTTGTCTTAGAGAATGGATTTAATAATGCTATTTTAATCTCGTTAATGTGTGAAAGGCGTGCCAATGAAGCTGAGGTAATTGCACCACAATTTCGTCGCGGATGGTGGGGTAATGAAACAAGCGATTATGATAACTTTGAAACTGGATCAAAATTATGGTTGTTAGCACAGGCTAGAGCAACACAAAGCACACTTAGTCGTGCAATTAATTACACTCAAGACGCTTTACAATGGATGGTTGATGATGGCTATGCAGAACAAATAACTGTTGATGGGCAATATGATAATTTAATAAATCTTATATTATTAATAACATTTGTACGATTTAACAATAAAACATTCACATTAAGTTATGATTTATGGAATAATACATTTACAGAGGTTTAAATTATGCCAATTATAGTACCAACAACTAGAAAAGAAATTGCAGATCGAATAAGAACAGATGTGCAAAATGCATTGCCACAATCCAATCCTTTTTTAAAAGAGTCATGGATTGATGCTTTGATTTCTGGTATAGCTGGTCGTGATTTTGATTTATATAAATTTCTTCAATTAGCTTTTAGACAATTATTTCCTGACACGGCGATTGGTGAATTTTTAGATAGATGGGGCAATTTTAAGGGTATTAATAGAAATCCAGCAACAACAGCGGCTGGCTTAATTACTGCTACAGGTATAGATGGATCAATTGTTCCTATTGCATCTCTATTGTCAAATCAGGCTGATGTTGTTTATGAAACACAAGAAAATAAAACGATCTCAAGTCAGGCGACAGATGTTGCAACTTTAACAAGAGCTGGATCAACAGTAACAGTTACAATGCCAGCTGATACTCCGCATCATTATGTGGTTGGATTATCGCAGACAATAAGCAATGCGGTTAATCCTGAGTATAATGTAACCGCTCCTGTGACGTCAGTCATTTCAGAATTAATTTATACTTATGAAATTAGCACAACTCCTCCTACGCCGGATGGTGGTGCAAATATCAAAAGTACGGCTACTTTTGCCAGTATTAATTTAAGATCGCAAACTTTTGGCGAAAATACAAATGCTGCCAATGGCGACATTTTAACTTTTGCTATTGCAATTTCAGGAGTTAATGCAACTGCTACTGTGCAATTTCCTGAAATATCTGGCGGTGCAGATATAGAAAGTGATGACGATTTCTCAAAACGAATACAAGAAGCGTACCAAAATCCAATATCTAATTTTAATGCTGCCGATATTATTCGAGTAGCTAAAACAGTGCCTGGAGTTACGCGCGGCTGGGTGCAGCCAATTACTCCTGGGGTAGGCGATACTTCCGTCTATTTTGTTAGAGATAATGACGGGAGCGGATATGGAACAGATATTTTGCCTGATCCGCAAGAAGTGCAGGATGTAAGAGATATAATAGAATTAATTGCGCCGGCTAATATGGATGTTGTAAATGACTTGCATATTAGTGCTCCTACACCACTTACTGTTGATTTTGCATTTACGGCTATTGAGCCAGATACAAGTACAATGCGAGATGCGCTTTTTGAGAATTTAAAGCAATTTTTTAAGGAAAGTGTTGATGTTGGATTTAATATTAGAGAGGACGGTTATAGGGCAATAATTTTCCAAACCGTTGATCCAAATTCTGGGCAACCATTGAAATCATTTATCTTAAGTTCACCTATTGGGGATATTGCAATTGCTTTGAATGAGCTTGGAATATTAGGAACAGTAACTTTTTAAGGTAAATGATGAACGATTATATACCAAATCCACCACAAAATATTATTATAGCCAATTCTCCGGCTGTAAATTCACAAACATTAGCTGATTATTTGCCTGGTGGCGAGTTATATAAAGGCAAAAATATTCAAGATTCAAACATTAAAAAATTACTTAATGCCTTGGCAGAAGAAGTTACCAGGGCAGAGGAAAAGATTGTCGAAGTTGTAGATGAGCATGATTTATCTAGGACTGTGGAATTTATTACTGATTGGGAAAAGGTGTTAGGCATTCCAGATGATTGTTTTGATCCATACAATAAAACGCTTGATGAACGCCGACAATATGCTATTGCCAAATTGGCACGCATGAATTTAACCAATAGACAGGACTTTATTGATCTGGCAGCATTTTTTGATATTGAAGTAACTATAGAAAGCGGCAGCAAGTATAAAAGTGTTTTTCCTATGATTTTTCCAATAATTTTTGGTTCTAAAGCTGCTAAATTCACCATGATAGTGACTTTTGTAGGCATAGATAAGCCTGAGAATGTATTTCCTATGGTTTGGCCATTTAAATTTGGATCAATTCCAACCGCTTTTATCCAATGCTTGTTTTTAAAATTAAGACCGGCAAATGTACAGATTATATGGCGATACGCTGACAGTTAAGTGTCTGTGGATAAGTCTGTGGATAAGCTGTGGATAACTCTTGATTTTTACCTAAATTTCTTATATTATTGAACCATTAATTTAAAAGAGGTTTTAATAATGAGAGATATCCCAAACAAGAGTAATGGTGACGATTATATACCAGCCGAATTTAATTCATTCTATGATGAATCAAAAAATACTGTTGTAAGTAGCGACCAAACACTTAGTGAACCTGATCCATACCAGTTATCTAAAGGCATAAGCAATTATGCTGGTGTTGGTAATTTTTATGTACAAACTGGTTCGGCAAATGTTTATATATTAAGTCCCATTAGTCCATTCAAAGCACCAAGTAAAATATTTGATGGTTTAACAGTTAGAACAAGAATTGTTAATACTAACACTGCTGCATCAACTTTAAATTGGAATGGAACTGGTGCAAAGGCCATAAAAAAGAATCGTGGTGCTGACGATATAGTGTCTGGTGATTTAGTAACGGGAGACTATCCTATCTTTGTTTATGAATTAAGTGGTGATATTTGGAATTTAGTTACAGAACCGATTGAGAGTAATTATCC
>Ga0307377_10007214_pt1 | contig 11513 bp, 4 predicted proteins | sample TR3MG_FD_202535 | JGI IMG/M metagenome (GOLD analysis project Ga0307377, IMG submission 202535) | Soil microbial communities from Risofladan, Vaasa, Finland - TR-3 | ecosystem: Environmental > Terrestrial > Soil > Coastal area > Acid sulfate soil | place: Finland: Risofladan, Vaasa | collected...
GCCATAGCGCTCGACCAGTGCGCGGCGCGCCTGCTGGGCGATGGCGGTGTCGCTGGCGACGAAGGCAAAGCGCATGGGCATCATGGCTGGAAACGGTCGCCCGAGCTTACCGTAGGAGCCCGCTCGCGGGCGATGCTCTTGACGTTGGTCGAAAGAGCATCGCCCGCGCGCGGGCTCCTACCAGGGGGCGCTGGATGGATAGCGCAACCGCCCGCTCGCTCAGCACACCGGCACCTGCGCCAGCTGGGCCAGGCGGCGCACGGCCACCGAGGCGATTGGGTAATCCGCGTTCTGGGTGAGGATCTCGGCCAGCGTGCTGCGCGTGTATTTCAGCGTGGGATCGTCGCGCTGCAGCCACGCCTGCACCGGCGAAACCTCCATGCTGGCACCCGCCACGGCGAGCACCTGCAAGGCCAGTGCCCGGTGCTGGTGGTTCAACTCGTCCAGCAGCGAACCGCGTGCCTGGGCATGCCATTGTCCCTCCACCGGCAAGGCCTCGATCTGGTCACGCAGCCATTCCAGATCCAGCGCCTCGCCCAGTTCGAAGAACACGCTGGCGACCCGGCCGATCGGCTGCCCGCTTTGCTGCGCCACCTCGACGATGTCCAGCGCGGCGCGCAATTCCGACAACCGCGCCAGAGGCAAGGCGAGCCCGGCGGGAAAACCGAGCCCTTCCCATTTCTCCCGGCTCGACTCGAAATCGCCCTTGCCGGTCAGCGTGAGCGCCGCCGGCAGCGCCTCGCACAGCTTGGCGACCTGCGCCTGGTAGCGTGCCACGTTGGCGGCGATATCCAGCGTGCCGCCGGGAAGGTTCAGCAGCCAGCGGGTGACGTGCCGCAGCAGTGCCCACAACTGCATGATCGCATCGAACTGGGTGTCCTCGGCCACCTTGCTGTCGAGTGCTTCGATCTGCGCCCACAACTTGCGCGCTTCGAGAATCTCGCGCGCCGCGGTGTACGCCTTGGCGATCGCGGCCGGACCCTGGCCGGTATCCTCCTGCATGCGCATCATGAAGGTGGCGCCCATGCGGTTGATCGTCGAGTTGGTCACCGCGGTGGCGATGATCTCGCGCTTCAGCCGATGCCGCTGCATGTGCTCGGCATACTTCGCGTGCAGCGGTCCGGGGAAGTAACGCATCAGCTCCTTGGACAGGTATGGATCCTCCGGCACGTCCGAATCGAGCAGTTGCTGGTACAGCTTGATCTTGTCGTACGACAGCAGCACCGCCAGCTCCGGCCGGGTCAGGCCCTGGTGGCGGGTCTTGCGCTCGGCCAGCTCGGCGTCGCTGGGCAGGTTCTCCACCTGGCGGTCGAGCAGGCCCTCGCCCTCCAGCGTGGTGATGAAATGGGCCATCGAGCCGAGCCGGCGCACCGACTGGTGCTCCATCAGGGTGATCGCCTGGTTCTGCCGGTAGTTGTCCCACAACACCAGCTGGCCGACCTCGTCGGTCATCACCGCCAGCTGCGCGTTGCGTGCCTCGGCGGTGAGTTCGCCGCGCTGCACCGCGTCGTCGAGCAGGATCTTGATGTTGACCTCGTGGTCGGACGTGTCCACGCCGGCGGAGTTGTCGATGAAGTCGGTATTCAGCAGCACGCCATGCTGGGCGGCCTCGATGCGCCCTTTCTGGGTCATGCCCAGGTTGCCGCCTTCGCCGACCACCTTGCAGCGCAGCTCCGCGCCGTTGACGCGCAAGGCGTTGTTGGCGCGATCGCCGACATCGGCATGCGTCTCGCTGGTGGCCTTGACATACGTGCCGATGCCGCCATTCCAGAGCAGATCCACCGGCGCGCGGAGGATCGCGCTGAGCAGTTCGCTCGGCGGCAACTGGGTCACGTCGCCCTTGATGCCGAGTGCCGTACGGGCTTCGGCCGAAAGCGGGATGGATTTCGCACTGCGCGGCCAGATGCCGCCACCGGCGGAGATCAGCGACCTGTCGTAATCGTCCCAACTCGAGCGCGGCAACTTGAACAGCCGCTCGCGCTCGACGAACGAGCGCTCGGCGTCCGGACCCGGATCCAGGAAGATGTGCCGGTGATCGAACGCGGCCAGCAGGTGGATATGCCGCGACAGCAGCATGCCGTTGCCGAACACGTCGCCGGACATGTCGCCGACGCCCACGCAGGTGAAGTCCTGCGACTGGCAATCGCGGTTGAGCGCACGGAAGTGGCGCTTGACCGATTCCCAGGCGCCCTTGGCGGTGATCCCCATGCCCTTGTGGTCGTAGCCGTTGGACCCGCCGGAAGCGAACGCGTCGCCCAGCCAGTAGCCGTGCTCGATCGAGATCGCATTGGCGATGTCGGAGAACGTGGCGGTGCCCTTGTCGGCGGCCACCACCAGGTACGGATCGTCCGCGTCGTGCCGCACCACGTCGTGCGGGTGCACCACCTTGCCCTCGACCAGGTTGTCGGTGATGTCGAGCAGGCCGTTGACGAACAGGCGGTAGCAGGCAATGCCCTCGGCCAGCTGCGCATCGCGGTCGCCGCCAGCCGGCGGGTGCTTGACGAAGAACCCGCCCTTGGAGCCGACCGGCACGATCACCGTGTTCTTCACCATCTGCGCCTTGACCAGGCCCAGCACCTCGGTGCGGAAATCCTCGCGGCGATCCGACCAGCGCAGGCCGCCGCGTGCCACCGCGCCGAAGCGCAAGTGGATGCCCTCGACCCGCGGCGCGCTCACGAAGATCTCGCGGTACGGCACCGGCTTGGGCAGGTCGGGCACCTTGTGCGAATCGAACTTGAAGCTGATGTAGTTGCGCCAGGCACCGTCCCATTGCTGGAAGAAACTGGTGCGCAGGGTGGCCTGGATCACCGCCTTGAAGCTGCGCAGGATGCGGTCCTCGTCGAGGCTGGAGACATTCTCCAGCAGCACGCCGATGGCGCCCTCGACAACCCGGATCTGTTCACCGCGCGGCAGCGCCAGCGCCGCGCCGAGTCCGTCGATGAGTGCCGGCTGGGCCGCCTGCACCGACTGCGGGATCAGCGCCTGCATCTCGGCGACCAGGGTGGCCCCGGCGGCCTTGAGTTCTTCGGCGCGGAGACTTTCGCGACGTGGATCGAACCTGGCCAGGAACAGCTCCACCAGCAGGCCGGCAATCACCGGATAGTGGTTCAGCGCTTCCTCCATGTAGCTCTGCGAGAACGCCACGCCGGCCTGCAGCAGGTACTTGCAGTAGCCGCGCAGCACGGCGATCTGGCGCCAGTCGAGCTTGGCGCCCAGCACCAGCCGGTTGAAGCCGTCGTTCTCGGCGTTGCCGCGCCAGATCTGCTCGAAGGCATCCTCGAACAGCGAACCGACCTGCTCCACGCCGAAGGTCAGCGCGCCGACCGGCTGCACTTCGAAATCCTGGATGAACAATGGCGTGTCTTCGCCGCACAGTTCGCCGTCGCCGCACAGGTCGTAGACATGCTCGGTAAGCACGCGCAAGCCAAGATTCTCCAGCTGCGGCAGCACTTCGGACAATGCGATGTCGCTGCCGCTGCGATAGATCTTGAAACGCAGCCGGTCCGGCTGCTGCGGCGGGCGATAGAACGACATCCGCACCGCATCGTTGCCCTCGAGCAGCGACAGCTGGTAGACGTCCTCGGCCGCCACCTCCGGCATCACTTCATCGACGTAGCCGGCCGGCAGCGCCTTGCCGTAGCGGTTCGCCAGCACCACGCCGTCCTGCTCGCCGCGCGCGCGCGTCAGCGCATCGCGCAGATCGTCGTGCCAGTTGCGCGCGATCGCCACCACGCCCTGCTCCAGGGCCGCGATGTCGTAGCCGGGACGGTTGCCGATACGCGGACGTATCACCACGTACAGGCGCGCCAGCACGTCGTCGCCCATCAGCACGGCGGAATCCAGATGTTCACCCTCAAGTGCATCGCGCAATAGATGCTCGATGCGCTCGCGCACCGTGGTGTTGAAGCGCTCGCGCGGGATGAACACCAGGCAGGTGTAGAAGCGGCCGTAGCGGTCGGCGCGCATGAACAGCCGCGCGCGCGCGCGCTGGCGCAGCCCGAGGATGCCGGTCGCCGTGGCGAACAGTTCGTCCTCGCTGCTCTGGAACAGCTCGTCGCGCGGCAGCGTTTCCAGGATGTGGCTCAGCGACTTGCCGGAGTGCGAATCGCGCTTGAGGCCCGAACGCGACATCACCGCCTCGACCTTCTGCCGCACCAGCGGCACATCCTGCGGACGGGCCATGTAGGCGTTGGAGGTGAACATGCCCAGAAAGCGCTGCTCGGACACCGGCTTGCCGCCGGCATCGAACTTGAGCACGCCGATGTAATCCATGTTGCCGGGGCGGTGCACGCGCGAACGCGCGTTGGTCTTGGTCAGGATGATCGCATCCATCGCGCCGGACTGCGGCAGGCTGCTGGCTGCCAGGGTGCGCAGCGAGCGCGGCGCGAGCAGGCGGTCGTTGCGATGCAGGATGCCCAGCCCGGATTCGGCGAACGAACGCAGCACCTGCTCGCCGTCGGCGTCGGTGACCTCGTATTCGCGGTAGCCGAAGAAGGTGAAGTTGTTGTCGGCCACCCAGCGCAGGAATTCGCTGGCTTCGCGCACCGAAGCGGCGTCCAGCGGCTGCTTGCGCAGCGGCAGCTCGGCGGCGATCGCCAGCGCCTTTGCGTGCATCGCCGGCCAGTCGGTCACGGCGGCGCGCACGTCTTCCAGGGCGGATTCCACCCGTGCCTTCAACTGCTCCCGGCTGGCTTCGTCGGCAACGCGATCGATCTCGAAATGCATGATGGATTCGGCGATGCCGTTCTCGTCGCCCAGGCGCAGCAAGCGTCCCGCATCGTCGCGCAGCACCTTGAACACCGGGTGGAGCACGGCCTGGATCTGCAGGTTGACCGAAGCGGTCATGCTCACCGTGTCCACCAGGAACGGCATGTCATCGGTGACCACCTGCAGCACGCTGCGCCCGGCGTGGCCGTCCAGGGGATCGAGTATGCGCACCAGCGCGTGACCGGGTTGGCGCTGCTGCATGTAATCGAGCAGGTCGGCGATCAACACGGCCCATTGCCCGGGCGCATGCAACTCCACATCGCTGGAGGCGACGCGGGCAAAGAAGCCGTCGATAAAAAATTGCGCCTCATCGAGGCGCCAGGTTGGAAAACCGTCTTGCTTCAGTTGCTCGAACACTCGCGATGAGAGGGGGGTACTGTCGGCTGCACGGGTCGCATTCATGGCATCTGCTGGTCGGTGGAGACAAGGTGAGAATGACGCAGGTTAAAAGCGCTGAAAGGATACGCTGGGCATCCGGGCGAATCCACCACACTGCCTTGACGCGCAAGCACGGATCCTTGCGACCGATGTCGATGTCGATGGCGTGTGCTCATGCCATGCATCGTGCTGCTTCGCCAGCGAGTACGCTGGTAGCGCAATGAGCGCAATGGTCCGGTCGACCTCCACAAAATGTGAACTGCACGGTATAGTCTCGCTTCTGACGTGCAGGCTCCGCCGTTTCGCATCACTGCACACAGATCACCGGCGCACCAGCCAACCTATGACACACGACAACAGCATGGTGACGCGGTAAATATCATGCCTCGCCGCGCACCCTCGCCCCGCACCCCCTCCCCCGATCCGGCCAGTTCATGGAGCCCCACATGACGCCCTCGTTTCTGCGTATCCCCTTGCTGTGCCTTGGCATGCTGGCGCTGGTCGCCTGCGGCGGCAAAGGCCGGCAACAAGGGCCGGCGCAGATGCCGCCGCCGGAAGTCGGCGTCATCAGCGTGCAGCCGCAAAGCATCCCGCTCACCAGGGAACAGGTCGGCCGATTGTCGCCCTACCGCAGCGCCGACGTGCGCGCCCGCGTCCCCGGCGTGCTGCTCAAGCGCACTTATGACGAGGGCACCGACGTCAAGCAGGGGCAATTGTTGTTCCAGATCGACCCGGCACCGCTGAAGGCCGCGCTGGACGCCAGCCTCGCCGCGCTGAGCCAGGCCCAGGCCACCTATGCCAACAACAAGGTGACGGCCCGGCGTGCGCGCGAACTGGCGCCCAAGGGTTACATTTCCCAATCCGGACTGGACAATGCGCAGGCTGCCGAGCGCACCGCCGCGGCCGCGGTCCAGGTGGCGCGCGCCAACGTGCAGACGGCCCGCATCAATCTGGGTTATGCCAGCGTAAGGTCGCCGATCGCCGGCCGCGCCGGCCAGCAGCAAGTCACTGAAGGTGCCCTGGTCGGCAACGGGACCGATACCTTGCTCACTACCGTGGAGCAGATCGACCCGCTGTATGTGAACTTCACCATGAGCGTGTCGGCGATGGAACAGATGCGGCGCGCCCAGAGCCACGGCAACGTCACCCTGACCGCGCCGGACAAGGCCAGCGTGCAGGTCAGCCTGCCCGACGGCAGTACCTATGCAGAGCCCGGCGTACTGGATTTCTCCGATACGTCAGTCAACCCGGCCACCGGCTCGGTCAATCTGCGGGCAAGGATTCCGAACCCGAAGCATCAACTGCTGCCGGGCATGTACGTGACCCTGCGAGTCGACCTGGGCCAGCGGCACGGCGTGTTCCTGATCCCGCAGCAGGCGCTGCTGCGGGACACCAGCGGCGCCTACGTGATGACCGTCGGCAAGGACGGCAAGGTCGTGCGCAAGGATGTCACCCTGGGCGACATGCACGGCAGCGACTGGGTAATCACCGCCGGCCTTGCGGCCGGTGACCAGGTGGTGGTGTCGGGCGTGCAGCAGGTCAAGGCCGGCGCCCCGGCCAAGGCCACGCCATGGCATCCGGACCGAGCCGGCGCCCCCTCCGCAGTCACCGCTCCGGGCGCCGCCCCGAACGGCAAGTAACGGAGCGAAGACCATGCCGAGTTTCTTCATCGACCGCCCGATCTTCGCCTGGGTGGTGGCCATCCTGATTTCCCTGGGTGGTGTGCTGGCGATCCTGAACCTGGGCGTGGAATCGTACCCGTCGATCGCCCCGCCGCAGGTCACCGTGCACGCCAGCTATCCGGGCGCCAGCGCGGATACGACCGAAAAATCGGTGACCCAGGTGATCGAGCAGCAGCTCACCGGCATCGACCACCTGCTGTATTTCAGTTCATCCTCCAGCAACAGCGGCAGTGCCAACATCACGCTGACGTTCGAGAGCGGCACCAATCCGGACATCGCCCAGGTCCAGGTACAGAACAAGGTGGCACTGGCCACGCCGCGACTGCCCTCGGAGGTAGTCCAGCAGGGCGTGGTGGTGGCCAAGTCCAACGCCGATTTCCTGATGGTGGTGGCGCTGCGCTCGAACAATCCGTCGATCGACCGCAATCACCTCAGCGACATCGTCGCCTCGCAGGTCATCGACCAGATCGCACGCTTGCCGGGTGTCGGCAATACTCGCCTGTTCGGTTCCGAATACGCGATGCGCATCTGGCTGAACCCGGACAAGCTGCATGGTTACGGCCTGTCCTCGACCCAGGTGCTCGATGCGATCCGCGCGCAGAATGTGCAGTTCGCCGCCGGCTCGATCGGTGCCGACCCGGCCCCGGCCGGCCAGGGGTTCACCGCCAGCGTCACTGCCGAGGGCCGCTTCACCACGCCGGAACAGTTCAAGGGAATCATCCTGCGCGCGAATCGCGACGGCACCACGGTGACCCTGGGGGATGTTGCCAGGGTCAGCTTCGGCCCGGCCAGTTACGGTTTCAATACACGCTACAACGGCACCCCGGTCGCCGCCTTCGCGATCCAGCTGCTGCCCGGCGCGAATGCGCTGGACGTCGCCACCGCGGTACGCAGCAAGATGGACGAGCTGTCCACGAGTTTCCCGCAGGGCGTCAGCTGGTTCAGCCCGTACGACACCACCAGTTTCGTGAAGATATCGATCGACGAGGTGGTGCATACGTTGATCGAGGCGATCGTCCTGGTGTTCCTGGTGATGCTGCTGTTCCTGCAGAACATCCGCGCCACCATCATCCCCACCCTGGTGATCCCGGTCGCCCTGCTCGGCACCTTCATCGGCATGCTGGTGCTGGGCTTCAGCATCAACCAGCTGACGCTGTTCGGCATGGTGCTGGCGATCGGCATCGTGGTCGACGACGCGATCGTGGTGATCGAGAACGTCGAGCGCATCATGACCGAGGAAGGCCTGTCGCCGAAGGAGGCGACGCGCAAGGCGATGGGTCAGATCACCGGCGCGGTGGTGGCGATCACCGTGGTGCTGACGGCTGTGTTCGTGCCTTCGGCACTGCAACCGGGTGCCACCGGCATCATCTACAAGCAGTTCGCGCTGACCATCGCAGTGTCGATGGGTTTCTCCGCGTTCCTCGCGTTGTCGTTCACGCCGGCCCTGTGCGCGAGCTTCCTGCAGCCGGAACACGAGCATCCGAAGAATTTCATCTACCGCGGCTTCAACCGGATCTTCACCCGGGCCAGCCAAAGCTACGTGGGACATGTCGGCCACGCGGTGCGGCACGCGCCGCGCTGGATGTTCGTGTTCGTGCTGGTGACCGCATTGGGCGGCTTTCTGTTCAGCCGTCTGCCCGGCAGTTTCCTGCCGGAGGAAGACCAGGGTTATGCGCTGGCCATCGTACAGCTCCCGCCGGGGGCCACCATGCAGCGTACCGACAAGGTGATGGATCAGCTGCGCAGGATCATCCGCAAGGACCCTGCCGTGAAAGGCGTGATGCAGATCACCGGCTTCAGTTTCGTCGGGGCCGGCGAAAACGTCGGCATGGTGTTCGTGCGGCTGAAGGACTGGGCCAAACGCAAAGTCACGGCGGAGCAATTCATCCAGAACACCAACCGTGCCGTACAGCAGGTGCGCGATGCGCGGGTGTTCGTGGTCAACCTGCCCACGGTGCGGGGATTGGGTCAGTTCGGCGGCTTCGACATGTACCTGCAGGACCGCAGCGGGGCCGGCCGCAAGGCACTGACCCGCGCACGCAACATATTGCTTGGCAAGGCCGCACAGGACCCCACCCTGGTCGGCGTCCGGCCGAACATGCTGGAAGATGCGCCACAGCTGCAACTCGACGTGGATCGCGTGCAGGCCCAGTCGATGGGCCTGTCGGTCGGCGACATCTATACCGCGGTGCAGCTGATGCTGGCCCCGGTCTACGTCAATGACTTCACCTACAACGGCCGGGTCAAGCGCGTGTTCGTGGAGGCCGACACGGCCTACCGCAAAGGCCCGGACGCACTGCAGCACATCTACTCTCCCAGCAGTACGCAAACCGGCAGCGACGGCACGCCGGCCATGATCCCGCTGGCCAGCGTGATCAAGGACAAGTGGATCAATTCTTCGCCGTCGCTGACCCGCTACAACGGTTACTCCGCGGTGGAGATCGTGGGATCGCCGGCACCGGGCCATGCCTCCGGCGAGGCGATGAAGACGATGGAGAAGATCGTCAACAACGACCTGCCCAAGGGTTTCGGGTTTGACTGGACCGGCCAGTCATACCAGGAAATCCTCTCCGGCAACGCCGCCACGCTGCTGATGGTGCTGTCGATCTTCGTCGTGTTCCTCGCCCTGGCCGCGTTGTACGAAAGCTGGTCGATTCCGGTCTCCGTGCTGCTGGTGGTGCCGCTGGGCCTGCTTGGCGCAGTGGTGTTCGCCCTGCTGCGCGGACTGCCCGACGATATCTATTTCAAGATCGGCCTGATCACCGTCATCGGCCTGGCCGCGAAAAACGCGATCCTGATCGTGGAGTTCGCGGTGGAACATCAGCAACGCGGCATGACCTTGCGCGAAAGCGTGATCGAGGCGGCGCGCGTTCGACTGCGGCCGATCCTGATGACCTCGCTGGCCTTCATCCTTGGCGTGTTCCCGCTGTTCGTTTCCACCGGCGCCGGCGCCAACGCGCGCCACGCGATCGGCACCGGCGTGATCGGCGGCATGCTGTTTGCCACCTTCTTCGGCGTGCTGCTGATCCCGGTGTTCTACGTGGTGGTCCGTCGACTGCTGGGCGACAAGCTGGACGGCGACACACCACCGGCGGTACGGACCCACGATGGCATGCAGTCGTTCGATTCGGATCCGCGGCGGGGAGCTTGATGCAGCAGCATGGCGTGTGTAGGAGCCCGCTTGCGGGCGATGCTCTTGAGGCAGGTTGAAAGAGCGTCGCCCGCGAGCGGGCTCCTACGAGTGTTGCGGGTTCAGCGCAAACCGGTTTCGGCGCGCGCAATCACCACGCGCTGGATCTCGCTGGTGCCTTCGTAGATCTCGGTGATCTTGGCATCGCGGAAATAGCGCTCCAGCGGCATTTCCTTCGAGTAGCCCATGCCGCCGTGGATCTGCACCGCCTGATGGGTGATCCACATCGCAGCCTCCGACGCGGTGAGTTTGGCCACCGCCGCCTCGGTGCCGAAACGACCGCCATGCTTCTCGGTTTCGCCCTTGAGCCATGCAGCACGCAAGGTCAGCAGGGTCGCCGCGTCCAGCTTGCACTTCATGTCGGCGATCTTGGACTGCGTCATCTGGAACGTGCCGATCGGGTGGCCGAACGCCTTGCGGTCGCGTACCCACTGCAAGGTGGCCTCGTAGGCGGCGCGCGCAATGCCGACCGCCTGCGACGCAATGCCGATCCGGCCGGCATCGAGCACGCCCATCGCGATCGAGAACCCCTTGCCTTCCGGGCCGAGCAGGTTTTCCTTCGGACAGACGTAGTCGACGAATTCGATCTCGCAGGTGGCCGATGCGCGGATGCCGAGCTTCGGCTCGATCTTGCCGGTATGGAAACCCGGCAGCGTGGTATCGATGATGAAGGCCGACACGCCCTTTGCGCCGATGCCCGGGGTGGAGATGGCGAACAGCACGATGTAGCGTGCCACCGGGCCGGAGGTGATCCAGCTTTTCTTGCCGTTGATCACCCAGTCGCCGTTCGCGTTCCGGTCGGCGCGGGTATGCATCGCCGAGGCGTCGGAACCCGAATGCGGCTCGGTCAGCGCGTAGGCGCCGATCGCCTCACCCTGCGCCACGGCGCGCACGTACCTCTGCTTCTGTTGCTCGTCGCCGTGTTTGAGGATGGCATTGCAGAACAGCGAGTTGTTTACCGACATCACGGTCGCGGTGGCCGCATCGGCCGCGGCGATCTCGATCATCGCCAGCACATAGGCGATCGGATCCATGCCCGCGCCACCGTACTCGTGCGGCACCTCGATGCCCATCAGGCCGAGCTGGCCCATCTCGCGGATATTCTCCAGCGGAAACTCGCCCTTCGCGTCCAGCTCGGCCGCCACCGGCGCAATGCGCTTCGAGGCAAAGTCGCGGGCGATCGACTGGATCGACAACTGGTCTTCGGTAAAACGGAAATCCATGCATTACTCCCGGACACCGCATGCGGCGGCTGATCAAGACAGATATTGAATCAAGCCGCTCATTCTAACGGCCGCCGCACCAGCCCGGGTAGGAGCGCACCCTGTGCGCGATTGCTCTTTGCCGGAGCTTGCTGAAAGCAAGGGCTTTTCGCGCACAGGGTGCGCTCCTACGGCTTGACGGTTTGCCCCGCGGCGCCTAGCCTTGTCATCTTTATATCGCGATACAAGGATGCCTGATGGATCTGGCCGCCGCTTCCAGCGTGCTCCGGTTGC
>Ga0307377_10007215_pt1 | contig 11511 bp, 8 predicted proteins | sample TR3MG_FD_202535 | JGI IMG/M metagenome (GOLD analysis project Ga0307377, IMG submission 202535) | Soil microbial communities from Risofladan, Vaasa, Finland - TR-3 | ecosystem: Environmental > Terrestrial > Soil > Coastal area > Acid sulfate soil | place: Finland: Risofladan, Vaasa | collected...
CACTATCCGAAGCCAAAATCGGAATCCTGACCCATGCCCTCCACTACGGCACCGCTTGCTTCGAGGGCATCCGCGGTAACTGGGATAGCGAGCAGGAAAGATTCTGCATTTTTAGAATCAAGGACCACTATGAACGCATGTTTAATAGCTGCCGCCTCCTGAAAATAAATCTCCCCTACTCCGTTGACGAGCTTTGCCAATTGACCGGGGAGCTTTTGGAAAGAAGTGGCTACCAGGAAGACGTATATATCCGGCCCTTAGCCTATAAAAGCTCCGAAACTGTAGGAGTCCGTCTCCACAACCTGGAGGATGATTTCTTTATTGTCGTGACCACACTCCCTCCTTACCTTGATATAGATAATGGTGTCCGTTGCTGCACCTCATCGTGGCGTCGCGTGGATGATACCATGATTCCACCTCGAGGCAAGATTTGTGGCATTTATGTAAATAGCGCTCTGGCTAAAACCGAGGCCCAGGAAAGTGGCTTTGATGAAGCAATATTGCTAACCCAAGACGGACATGTCTGCGAAGGCAGTGGTGAAAATATCTTTCTTGTTTCAGGGGGGAAACTGCTAACTCCTCCGTCATCCGATAACATTCTTCTGGGCATCACCAGGGACACAGTCATGAAGTTGGCGAAAAATGAATTGGGCATAGATACAATTGAGAGACAAGTTGACAGAAGCGAACTCTATGTGGCCGACGAATGCTTCTTCACCGGCACAGCAGCCAATATAGCGCCCATCTTAGAAATTGACCATCGCCCTATAGGCACGGGCGGCATTGGTAAAGTAACCGCAAAATTGCAAAAGCTCTTTGTCAAGGTGATGTTAGGAAGAAACTCTAAGTATTCTGATTGGTACCACATAGTTTCCCCCAAAGCCCCGATATAATCGGTGCATAACCGACTTTCCTAACCAGGAGTTATCCCGGGCTCTACCTGTAAAGCCTTGAGGAGATAAAGCAGGCGGCAACTCTGCTCCAAGGTAGCAGTATAGTAATAGGCTTCCTCTAATAACTGGCTGATAGCAAAGCTTCCATGACCCCGCACCAAAACCACCTTATACTCGTTTAGTAGCCTGGCTATCTCCCCGGCAAGGTTTTCAAGTTTTAACTACCTCCTCTGTGTTTAAGACAGGCACCTTAGACAACAAAGCCCGCCCTTCTACGTCACAGGGCATAATCTCCTTTTCCGTGAAAGACAAGGCAACAGCGTAAGGCGGGTACGCATGAATTACTGCTAATGCTGAAGTGTTTTTATAGATACAGCGATGAATTTCCAGTTCCTTGGAAGCCAAGGGGGGTAGCCCGATTGTTTTTATTTATCCTCGTCTCTACCAAATCCCTTGCCTGAATAGAGCCCAAGGTGCTGCCTCGATGGGTAATAACCAGATGCTCTCCAAGCTTGATGCTAAGGTTACCTCCTTGGGACAAAACCAGCCCCTGAGTAAAGAGAGCCTGCTCTACCGCTTGGAATTGGGACAACATCGCACTAAACTAAAAAACAAAAGTCAAAAAAGCTGGACTATTTTTAAACTTTCCCTTTGTCATGTTGCATTTCTCAAGCTATGGAATACGCCGTATCACAGCCACCACCCTTCCCTGAATCTCGACATTATCAGGAGTAGTATAAATGGGGGTCATCCTCTTATTTGCTGGCTCCAGGCGGATGCGATTTGGCTCAGCGAAAAATCTCTTAAGTGTGACCTCTTGTTCTTCCTTAAGCCAGACCGCCACCATATCCCCATTCTCAGCACTGTTTACATAGTCCATTAGAACTATGTCCCCATCTCCTATCAAAGCATCTAACATGGAGTCGCCCTTTACTCGCAGTGCATAAACATCTTGCTTGCCACGAAGTAATCCCTCGCTCACTTCTAATCCCTCAGTGGCAAGAACATTTCCTGTATCAGAAGCAGGCACCGGAATAGGCTCACCGGCGGCTATTACCCCCACTATGGGAATATTAACAAGTTTCCCTCCTTTCTGCTGTGGGGTCAAGAACTTAATTCCCCGAGATATGTCACTGTAGCGGCGAATATATCCCGCTTGTTCCAATTTGTTCAGGTTATAAGCTACCACCGAGGTAGAACTTATCCCACATCCAGCAGCAATATCCCTGATAGTAGGAGGATAACCTTTATCCTGCAAAAATTCAGTGACAAAGTTGATAATGCGTTCCTGCTTTGCTGAAAGCGACTTAATAGCCATCGGTTATCAGCCAGTTGCTCCCTGTCCCTTATCTAGATTGTGCATTAAGCGAGATTTAATCCTGGCGCCTTTATTCCTATGAATAATCCCTTTACTCACCGCTTTATCTACGCTGCTTATAGCCATCATTGTTTTCTGAGATGCCGATTCTTCCCCGGCATCAACTACGCTTTTCGCTTTAACCACGTAGGTCTTGACACTACGGCGCACTAAGCGGTTCCGCAACCGTTTTCTCTCCGATGATCTAGCAGCTTCGTTATTCCGCTTACTACTTGACACTTATACCTCCTTTCTCGTTACACTTGTTACGTTCCACACTGAATAAATTCTAGACATTATTTTACTTAGCTGAGCGGCACTTTTCACCTCCAATGCAAAATGCAATGAGACGCTATCACCGTGGTGATTGGTCGTGCTTACTTCGGTGAGGTTTACTCCCTCCTCGGCTATAATAGCACTAATATCCCTGACAAGACCAACTCTATCCCAGGCATCAACCTGAATCGTCACGGGATAGACCTGTGCCACTTCACCCCATTCCACCTTGATTAATCTTTCCCTCTCCTCTTCATTGATAATATTAAGGCAATCCCTCCGGTGCACAGTGATACCCCGTCCTTGAGTAATATAACCAATAATCTTATCCCCGGGCAAGGGATGACAGCAATTCGCCAAACGAGTAAGTAAGTCTCCGACCCCCAACACATTGATGCTTACAGGGCTAACCTTCCGCGGAGGCAGAATTGCAACTCCCTCGCCAGGGGGCTCCAGGTCTCCACTTAATTTAAGCGCTATTTGAGAAGCATTTATGCTGCCGCTGCCCAGCGCAGCAAAAAGGTCATCCGCATCGCCGTAGTTAAGCAGACGCGCTAATTCGTCAACACCGGGCAAACCGACGACCAACCTCCTAAGCTCTCTATCCCAAATTTGCTTGCCAGTTTCAATGCATTGGCTGCGTTCCTGCTTTTTAAACCATTGCCGAACCTTGCTTCGCGCATGAGACGTCTTAATATAACCAAGCACAGGATTAAGCCAGTCCAGGCTGGGGCCTTTATCGCCTTTGCTGGCCATAATCTCCACCACATCACCATTCTTAAGAGTATAATTCAAAGGTCCAAGCCTGCCATTCACTTTCGCTCCAATACATCTATAGCCCAAGTCCGTATGAACTCGAAAGGCGAAATCTAGAGGAGTAGCGCCCCTGGGCAACTCTTTTATCTCGCCTTTGGGGGTATAGACAAACACTCGATCCACGAGAACATCGGTTTTAATAGATTCCAGAAAGTCTTCGCTATCAAGTTCCTCCCTCCACTTACCAAACTGCTGCAGCCAAGCTGTTTCATCTGTAGCATGCTCACCTACTTTCCCTTCTTTATAGAGCCAGTGAGCAGCCACCCCATATTCGTTGACCCTATGCATATCATGAGTCCGAATTTGTATTTCTAGCGGTTTTGTATCTTGACACATTACCGTAGTATGCAAAGCTTGATAGCCATTATCCTTGGGATTAGCAATAAAGTCGTCGAACTCTTCAGGAATAGGACGCCAAAAATTATGAATTACACCTAATGCCTTATAACAATCTGAAACCGAGTCCACCAACACACGTAAGGCGAAAAGGTCGTGGATATCTCCAAAATTCTTACCCTGCGCATCATACTTGCCCATCTTCTGATATATGCTGTAAATATGTTTTGGCCGGCCATAAACCTTGGCTTTTATATCGACCTTATCTAATTCTTGGCATAGTATCTGACTAACCTCAGTTACGAAGCCTTCCCTCTCGGCTCGCTTCCCAGCTACCAAACGAGCAATCCGATGGTACACCCGTGGCTTCAGATAGCGAAAAGCTAAATCCTCTAATTGCCATTTCGCATCCCTCATACCTAAACGGTGAGCCAAGGGAGCATATATCTCCATGGTCTCTTGAGCGATAGCACGCCGTTTTTCTGCGGGTAAAGCACCCAGTGTACGCATGTTATGTAACCTGTCTGCCAATTTGATAAGAACCACCCGTAGGTCTTCAGCCGTAGCCAGGAGCATTTTGCGTAAGTTTTCCGCCTGAACTTTCGACTTTGTTTCTCCCGTTCGAGCTCGACTTGTAAGCCTGTTCAGCTTGGTAACTCCATCAACAAGTTTAACTACCTGTAAACCAAAGTTGGCCTCGATCTCGTCTAATGACACACCACAATCCTCGGGGACATCGTGCAACAAGGCAGCAGCTAAGGTTTCAGAATCAAGGTTAAACTCAGCCAAAATCATAGCTGTATTTAAAGGATGCTCTAAATAGGGCTCTCCAGTTTTACGCACTTGCCCTTGGTGCGCTCTCGAAGCGAATTCGTAAGCTGCTGTAACCAGAGCTACCTTATCATCAGGCAGGTAAGCGCTAGCCTGTTCTATAAGCGCATTAACTTCCATCTAATTCATAATACTGTAAGAGCAAAAGTAACGCAAATTATAGTCAAGAGCATATTTCCCAATGTCATTCTGGGGGGTCACGATGAATCGGGACGACGAAGAATTTCAAGAATTCTTCGCGGAGTTTACCCTGATCGGAATTAGATTCCTCCACCGTATTTAATACGGGGGAGGAATGACAAGAGCAGGCTTAATAGTTACAATATGGTAAACTAAAAGATAGGCAAGGAGGATTTCTTTGTACAAAGCACCCCGGGGAACATCCGACATTCTACCGGAAGAATATGTTTACTGGAAATACATAGAGGAAAAGGTTGCTTTCTTGTGCCAGCTCTACGGCTACCAACCACTGAGCACACCCATATTCGAAGATGCCCAGCTTTTCACTCAAACTGTTGCTGGGGGAACAGACATCGTGGACAAGGAAATGTATATCTTCGAAGACAAAAACGGACAAGAACTGGCTTTAAGGGCAGAAGGAACAGCACCAGTTTGCCGGGCTTATCTAGAGCATGGGTTATTCAACTTAGCACAACCCGTGAAGCTTTATTACATTGGACCGGCCTTCAGGTATGAGCGCCCCCAGTCTGGGCGGTACCGCCAGCACCACCAAGTTGGCTTTGAGGCTTTGGGTGAGGCCGATCCAGCTCTTGATGCCGAAGTCATAGAAATGGCCTGGCAATTCTTCCTCTCTCTGGGGCTATCCGGGGTTTCTATTCAGCTCAATAGCATCGGCTGTAAGCTTTGCCGACCCGGGTATTTAGAAGTGCTGAAGCAACATTACTCAAGTTATACAGACCGTCTGTGCCCTGACTGCAAAGCTAGGTTGACCAGAAATCCGCTACGCCTGCTTGATTGTAAGAAAGCTTCCTGCCAGAATATAGCTAAAACCGCACCGAAAATTCCGGACTATCTCTGCCATGAATGTCAACTCCACTTCCAAAGCGTTCAAAAATATTTAGGGACATTGAGCACCCCTTTTCAGTTGAATCATAGATTAGTCCGTGGCCTGGATTATTACACCAGGACAGTGTTCGAGGTGGAACCTCAAGAGAAAGAGGGGCAAAGTACGCTCGGCGGAGGCGGTCGCTATGATGACCTCATCGAGGTATTAGGAGGAAAACCAACCCCGGGAGTTGGCTTTGCAGCCGGGCTGGAAAGAATAATATTAAATTTGAAGGGACAGCATTTAGATATTCCGCCATTGCCCAGGCCCGATGTTTTTATCGCCTACTTGGGGCACGAAGCCAAGATTCAAGCGATGAAGATTGCCGCGGAGTTACGCAAAGCTGAAATTGCTACTATCATGGCTATAGGTGATAAAAGCTTAAAAGGGCAGATGAGACAAGCGAACTCTTTAGGCAGTACCCATGTTCTCATCCTCGGCGAACAAGAGAGCAGAAATAGAAATGTAATATTGCGAGATATGAGGAGTGGAGAACAGCAAACCATTCCTTTGGCTGAAATAGCCAGAATGATTAAACTCCGATCTCATCGGGGTCAAAAGTAGCACCAGCAATGTCAGATATGGTATAATAGGCATAGTGCCATCACCATTAAGGACAAGTGGAAACTTGCACTCTTTCCTGCCATCAACTATACGTTTGTCGTATGCCAATAGAATGACATGAATAACGACGTAAACCGAGAATATACCGCCCAAGATATCCAAATTTTAGATGAAATCAAAGCCGTACGCTTACGACCAGGAATGTATATTGGCGGTACCGATCGACACGGATTACACCAACTCCTCTACGAGATAGTGTATAACAGCATAGACGAAGCCATGGCTGGTTACTGTGACCAAATTGAAGTAACAATCCAGGAAGATAGTAGCGTCACCGTAACTGACAATGGACGAGGTATCCCTACAGAAACTATCCCGGGACAAGATATAACAGCCTTGGAAGCAGTCATGACTCGCCTGCACGCCGGAGCCAAGTTCAGCAACTATGTCTATGGTGTATCCAGTGGTCTCCACGGCGTTGGTGCCTCGGTAGTAAATGCCTTATCCACCTGGCTTAAAGCTGAGGTTAAACGCCAAGGAAAAATCTACCGCCACGAATATCACCAAGGGATTCCCCAAGGCGACATAGAAATTGCTGGCGACACCCAGGACACAGGCACCTCTATCACTTTTCTTGCCGATGAGGAAATCTTCGAGGACATCAACTATGATTTTGACATAGCTTGTCAGCGATTAAGGGAACTAGCTTACCTGAATAAAGGGGTAGAAATCTCCCTTAAAGACGAGAGAAACAATCAAGAGAAAGCGTTCTACTTCGATGGGGGGATAGCTAGCTTTATTCGCCGCCTGAATAGAAATAGAGATGTTATTCACCCCTACCCTATTTATATCTCCACTATGATAGACAGCACTATAATTGAAGCGGCTATGCAATATAACGATAGCTTCACAGAATCCACTCTCACCTTCGCCAACTGTGTCAATACCAGAGACGGAGGCAGCCACCTTACCGGCTTCCGCTCAGCATTAACCCGGGTTTTCAATGATTATGCCCGGAATGCGAAATTTTTAAAGGATACCGACCCCAACTTAACCGGGGAAGATGTGCGCGAAGGGGCAGTGGCCATCATCAGTGTAAAACTGCCCCAGCCCCAGTTTGAGGGGCAAACTAAGGCAAGGTTGGGAAATCCCGAGGTAAAAAGCCAGGTTGAATCTGCTGTAGCAAATAGCCTGTCCCTGTACCTCGAGCAACACCCCAACGAGGCAAAGGCAATTATAGACAAGTGCCTCACCGCCGCCAAAGCCAGAGAGGCAGCACGTAAAGCTCGTGACCTCGTTTTAAAGAGGAATAGCTTCGAAACATCAACTCTGCCAGGGAAACTAGCCGATTGTTCCGAGAAAGAGCCGGCCAAATGCGAGCTTTACCTGGTTGAAGGTGACTCAGCCGGCGGCTCAGCTAAACAAGGGCGAGACCGCCGCTTTCAAGCTATTCTCCCTCTGAGAGGCAAAATACTAAATGTAGAAAAGGCTGCCAAAGATAAGATTATAGAACATGCAGAGCTAAGAGCCATCGTCACAGCGTTAAAAGCAAGTGCTGACGAACAATTTGATAGCTCTAAACTTCGCTACCACAGAATAATCATCATGACCGATGCCGATGTTGATGGCTCACATATTCGCACTTTGCTCCTTACCTTCTTCTACCGCCATATGACAGAGTTAATTAATCAGGGCTATCTCTATATTGCCCAACCACCCCTTTACCGCATCAAGTCCGGTAAAAAGGAGTTCTGGCTTTACTCTGACCAGGAAAAGGAAGAAAGGCTTAAAGGACTAAGAGAAGACAAAATAGATATTCAGAGATATAAAGGGCTGGGGGAGATGACTCCCGTACAACTATGGGAGACAACTATGAACCCCGCCAACAGGACCCTGCTCAAAGTAGAGGTAAATGATGCCATAGCTGCCGACCAGGCTTTTCATATGTTAATGGGTGACGAAGTTCCGCCTCGCAAAAGATTCATCCAGGCCCATGCTCAAAGTGTGAGAAACCTCGATATCTAGCCGTTGGGCTTCCCCGGACCCGAAGGGGTGTGTGATATATGGAGAATTCGCTAGGGAATCCCGACAATAGCAATAAATAATGGGTTGTACAGAATTCTTTCCGCATAGTCACTATTATAAGCCGTTTATGAGCATCAGATGACTACTGCGACAGGCACACCATCAACAATCTCAGAACCGATACTTAGTTTGTGTCGCTCGATATGTGCTTCACAGGAGCCTATGTATGTAAAGCATAGCCCAGAGTCGTATGCTCAGGTTAATGAGTGTTTTCCGGCCATCGACAGGAAAGTACAAGAATGCGGTGGAAAAGTCCACTATGGATGGCAACTTTGGGAATGGTCTGATGTTTTGCTGGAAGCTGAATTTCATGCGGTTTGGCTCAGCCCAGAAAATGAGCTATTGGACGTAACCCCCAAGCCGTTCAAGGTTGAGAAGATACTATTCTTGACCGATCCCAGTATGAGATACGAGGGAAAACAGGTTAACAATATTCGTGTCCCACTTTCTGACAACCCAATACCGCGAGATTTTATCGGCATATGTGACGCGATATTTCGGATTCAAAATAAGGGTGATAAAGCCCATCAGTCTGCAATCTCTCTTGAATCGTCCGAAGCTCAATTGCATCAGTGGTTGCAAGAGACGAAGTTATTGACGCTTCAGATGCTCGAATCTGGTCTAAACCGCAACAGTCCATGCCCATGTAATAGCGAAAACAAATATAAAGCATGTCATGGTAGGAAACTGGAGAGGAAGCTTGCTAGAGTCTAGTAGTCCTACTTCTAACAACTCACTGCACACCGACCGCACAGTGCGGCGGCTCAAGCGCGGCGTTATTTGGCAAATGTCAGGAACCTCGATATCTAGTCGTTGGGCTTCCCGAACCCGAGGTGGTGCGTGATATGGGGAGAATTCTCTAGGGAATCTCGATAATAGCAAATGCGGAAAAATTCTGTATAATTGCTTGTTATGCTGCCTACTCGCAGTCTATTGGTTGGGTTTCAGTCCACAGATCGAAAGGAGTTGAAGTAATGGAAAAGACCGGCGTTGTCAGACCAATGAGGCTCTGGCAGTCATTGCTGTTCTTCTTGGTTCCTGGTTTGTATGCGCTATTCTCGCAGTACATTCTCATGCCTTACCTTGTGCGACTTGGGATCTCTGAGGAGTATGCATACAACACTGTACTATTAACGGTATTCGTTCTTTTGTTCTTTGCCACGATCATCGCCCTAGGCGTAGAAGGGTGGTCCTTCAACTGGGCGACAGTAAGAGAGCGTCTCCGCGTTAGACGCATGGATTCCAATGCCTGGAAGTGGACGCTCTCTTTCTTGGTTCTATATCTCTTGTTGGGATTCCTCCTCAACATGCTTGCCCAATTCGTGTATGATAGGTTAGGATTCTGGCCTCCGGATGCGGACATACCCCTCACGAATATCCCGTTTCTAGCAATCGTGTTAGTTGCCAACGTCTTCAGTGAAGAGTTATGGTGGCGTGGTTACATTCTCCCCCGTCAGGAATTGGTACATGGCAAATCCGCCTACATTGTGAATGGTATTCTCTGGTCGCTATTTCATATGTTCAAGTGGTGGGCAGTGCCCTTTATGCTTCTCAGACAATGGATGCTGCCATTCGTTGTTCAACGCACAAAGAACACTACTCCTGGCATATTGATTCACCTTATTTCTAATGGACTGAGCATCTTACTCAGCATCATACCTTTGTTGCCTGTATAGCTCATGTTGATAGTTGGTAAATCCTTAGGATGATACTCGCGGTTCTTTCTAGCAGCCTAACAACTCATTGGAACCGACCGCACGGGGCAGCGGCTGAACTGCGGCGTTACCCGGCAGATATCGGAAATATCTTTTGTTCTGTTATATATTTTTCTACCTCAGCAGGCACCAGATAACGAATGGACAGCCCCTGAGCTATACGCTGGCGGATTCCTGAGGAGCTAATCCCGATTACAGGCATATCAAGCTGAATAACCTGGTCCAGCAGCCCGGGTATCGATGTTTCTAAGTGCTTCAAATCTTTTGAGCCTAACCTAGGGGCAACCACTAGCCTGCATAATTGAACTAATTTCTTCGGTTCCTTCCACAAAGGCAACTCGGCTAAGGTATCCCGCCCGATGATGAAGAAAAGACTTGCTTCACTGCCTAGCTGCTTTCGTAGCATCGTCAGGGTATCCACGGTGTAAGAGGGACCGGGGCGCTCTATTTCGAGAGTGCAAAGCTTAAAATAAGGGTTGCCAGCTATGGCACGGCGCACCATCTCTACCCTGTGGCCTGCCGGGGTAATATTACGGTCTAGCTTACGCCAGGGCTGCCCGGCAGGCACGAAAAGAACTTCCTTAAATCCCAACTTTAGTCTTGCTTCCTCAGCGACAACAAGGTGACCTATATGGATAGGGTCAAATGTACCACCAAGAACGCCTATATTCACTTCTTTATTTTCTCGGTTTGGGACGGAATACCGTTATTTGTGCCTGCGAAATTATTTCCTCATCCTGGCTTTCCTGGTTCACCATTTCCATGGCTTTCCTCACCAATTCTAGCACAGCTTGGCCGCTAACTGCAGAGATGTAAAAGACAGGCACCCCAAGCCTGGCAAAGCACTGCTTCACCTCAGGCAAACGAGCTTGAACCTCAGGCAAATCTATCTTATTTACCGCCACGATTTTTGGCTTGTTCGATAAGTCTTTGTATAAGGCTATCTCTTTATCCAACGTGCTGAGGTCATCGGTAACGGTCGGCGAACTGCCATCCAATAAATAAATCAGCAGCCTGGTTCTTTCCGCATGGCGCAAAAACTCATTTCCCAATCCTTTGCCAAGATGAGCACCTTCAATCAGCCCAGGAATCTCGGCAACAATAAAGTCCCTCCTAGCACCTGGCATGACTCCTATAATGGGCTGGCGGGTGGTAAAGGGGTAATCGGCAATTTCGGGCTTGGCTTTCGATACCGCAGATAATAAAGTGGATTTCCCCGAGTTTGGATGACCAACAATACAGATATCGGTAATGAGTTTTAGCTCGAGGACAATATGCCGCTCTTCTCCTGATTCACCCTTGCCAGCTATCTCAGGAGCTTGATTTACCGCTGTAGCAAAACGAGCATTACCCAGCCCTCCCCGCGCCCCCCCAGCCACCACAACTTTCTGTCCGGGGATACATAAGTCAGCCCAAAATACTTCCTCTCCGGAATCAGCTTTAGCGAAAACCGTGGTACCCACGGGCACAGAAATAACTAAATCCTCCCCGTTCTTACCACGCTTCCGCCCACCTCCTCCTCGACGGCCGTCTTCAGCTATAAATTCTTTCTGCCACTGCATCGAGCTCAAG
>Ga0307377_10007217_pt1 | contig 11511 bp, 10 predicted proteins | sample TR3MG_FD_202535 | JGI IMG/M metagenome (GOLD analysis project Ga0307377, IMG submission 202535) | Soil microbial communities from Risofladan, Vaasa, Finland - TR-3 | ecosystem: Environmental > Terrestrial > Soil > Coastal area > Acid sulfate soil | place: Finland: Risofladan, Vaasa | collected...
GTGATCGGCACTTATCATTCTTCTGTCTATCTGAACGCTTGCGGCCAGGCGATCCAGAAATACCTGCCATTTTACTCCTCTTTTCTCATCCTCCTGCTCTTCCGCAACTGCCAGGCAGCTTGCTAAAATCGTTTCTGAATGCATGGCCCCGCCGTATGGATGTGTTATAGTGGCAGTTACCAGTAATTCCGGCAAAACCAGCATTTTGTAACTTAATGTGTCTGTGACGGCAGGTATGGGAAAGAACATTATTTCAAATCTCTGGCCTGTTGTAGTGACTGTCTGTTTCTTGGGTCTTATTGCTGCAAATTGAGGATAGGTGCGAGAAGTGGTTCCTGCCCGTAAACTTCGTATCTTGCCTTCACCAATGATTCGAATATTCGGCTTGTTGCTTCCTTCCGGAAAAATCATGTCACCCTCATGGCCTCCAAAATCATCCGGAAGATCATAGTTGCCGTCATGGCGCAAAATATAACTGGCGGCCGTCTCCGTATCTTCCGTCCATGCTGCTGAAAGTTCTATATGGGTATCATCTGTTCTCGTTTCAATCGCATATGCCACGTTACCAACAACCAATGTGCCATTTGTTTTCGTCCAACTCGGCCAAACACCATCCGTTAAAGTTACAGTTGTTTCCGTAACGGCGATTGCTATTGTTCCTGTCACATACGAACCAATAAGGTCTAACGTGGTGATGGGTTTCAGGAAACTCCATTCGTGGGCCGGCTGAGTAACTGCAGTCCTCGTTCCGGTTTGCTCGAGAAGTGGCGGCGGAAAATAAAACTGTCGTAGGCCTCTTTTAAGGATTAAATTTATAATTGCCGTTTGGTCAGCGTCCCAATTCGTAATATCAACATCTATCCCAAGAAAATGGGCGATAGCCAAACGTATTTCAGTCAATGTAGTTGATAAAGTGCTTTCAGCCATTATAACGCATCTACCTCATCTTCATTGACGGTTAAAGTTTCTCCATCCCCAAAATCAACTGTAAGCTGTGTTACTTTTCTACTATCATCGAATACAGGGGGATAAATACCAACGATATTACCTTGCTTAAGTTCTTCATTATGCAGTACTGACACCGGCATACCCGGGGCCCAGTGCTTGCCGTTTTCGGAGCTGGTTTGCGGCTGTTCTGTCGGCTGCTCTTGCGCTTGCCCTGTCGCTCCAGACACCGGCTGCTCGATCGTCGCCTCTTGAGGCTGTTCAACCGTTTGTGCTTCATCTACATCAGTCAGCTCTTTTCCCGAAGCATAGCCCTCACCTCTTTGTTCGACTTCGACCTGTTGCTCGACTGGCTCATCGACAAGTTGCTCGGCTTCAACTGGCTGTGCTTGAAGCACCTCCCGCTCGGTTACACAAAACTTCCCTGTGTCCGGATTGAAGCCGGCTCCCAATGCAATCAGGGCCAGATCGCCGACGTACAAATGGCCATCGATGCGATCTACCAGTAATTTCGCTCGAGCATATTGCTTAAGCAAACTCTCCGGCAGCCGTTTCATCTTAAGCATCCGACAAAGACTTGCTCGATGGGTCGGATCCATCTTTTCTTGAAACTCTACAATATCCATAATCTACCTCGTCAATTTGAGTTACATTATAAGCAAACCACAATGGTCTGCTTTTTTAACTTGCCATTACCGCCGCATCAAAATCGCAGGAAGTTACCGTACCGATATTGACATAAAGCACTGTATCAAGAGTTGAGCCGTCTATCTTTTGAAACTGGCAGGAAGGGGCATAGCCGGATTCACCATCTGTTGGCACGGTATCGCCCCAAGCCCTCAAAATGCCGACACCGGGTATCGATTCCCATCGTTCGCGGCCGAACTTTACATTTGACTGCTCCATTGTTAATTCCACCTTTCTCGTATTATCACTTCATTTATCGAGAAGCCCCGCCCCGAGAGACGGGGCTCTCGACCAACAAAACCCAAACTGAGATTCTTACGCTGGCACAACACCTGTATCAGATAGTCCGGTAAGCTGCCATGCTCCGTATGTGGAACCTGCCGGCCCAAACTGATGCCATTCCAGAGTACACCACTCCCCTGCCGTATTGAACTCAATTGATGACAAAGTGGTGCCGGCTATTGCCGCCCCTGACAGCGTATAACCGCTGGTGATATTTATCAGCATCTCTTTCGTTACCAATGTAGCAAGCTGGTAGAAACCTAAACGCATACCGTCAATGGTCCCGTCATTGATAACCGGCTCGCAATCGGCTGCCATTGTAAGGCCGCCGAGAACTATTATCATACCACAATCGATTACAGGTGTGATAACCGCCGCCGTTTCGGGCAGGAAGTAAGCACTAAGCCCGGACTCCGGTCCATCCATAAGATATGCCTGCTTCAACAGGTTCTTCTTTGTGAGTGTCACCGTGCAGGCACCGTCGCCGGTATCGCCGGTGACGGTGAATGTGGTGGCTCCTGTCGCCTGGACAACCGGATAGACGCCCGAAGGGCATCTTTCCGCAGTGGAATCCGCCGCCGTGGCCCCGCCCCATACGGTTGCTTCGTAGTCGGAAGCGTCAACAGCAGCAGCCTCGTAGCCCATAAACGTACCCGGCGTTCCTGTTGCGCAGGTGAAGGTTGTCAATCCCGTTCCGGAGTCATATACCGATGTGCATACACCGGTTATCTCCTGCATGGGCATATCGCCTTCATCTGCAACTGCCAGAGTCTCCAGTGGTATAGCAGAACCTCTGCCGGCGAATCCGCCGTAACCGAAACAACCGTTGATGCCCGTGATATTGCCGCTGTCGTCTTCGCCGACAACACAAGTCAACAGACCGGTATTGATAACGGACGTTGCACGTTGTGCGATCATCGCACAACCACCAGGCAGAGCAAGCTCTACCAACTGCATCCCGGAAGACCTTGCCGGATAATTCTGCGTCAGAACACCGGCAAAAGCATAGTTGTTGGAACTTTTCGGAACCTCCACGACTTTCATACCACGGGCCCCAAAAGGATCGGTTACGGCTTCACCCGTCTCGGCCGTATAATAATCCAAGTCGAAGCACATACCATAACCTTTTTTCAAGGCCGCTGTGCCAAGATAAACAAATAAGGCCTTCTTGGCATAGGCCTGTTTTCTGTACTGTACGAGATTACGCATTCCCATATATTTACCCTTAACCTTTCTAAAACATATTCGAATGTTTTACGAAACGCTATTGTGCATTTTCGATTTTGAGATTAGCCAGTTGTTATGATTTTGAAATTACATAGTTGTTACGTCTGTTCGTGCAGATCGTCTGGTGTTTATGGTCAAGATGTGCAACGAATACGCGGTGCTGCGTTGGTGCGACTGTAAAATCGCCAAGACGCATATTGTCGCCCTGTTGTGTTATGGCATGGAAAGTGAACATGTCCAGGCCGTAAACCGGATCGCTCGTATCACTATCGAGTGAACGTGCATAGACTATCGGATGTCGTTTGAACAAAATTTCGCCGTCAGGTGTATTCCTTAAGCCTGTGCCTCTGAATCTATTTTGACCGGCATCCATAGGAGCCACGTCCCTGCCGAGATTCTCGTTTTGGGCCTCACCGATATTTTCAATGCCCTCAACAACATCTTCGTTGGCAAGGAGCAGCCGTCTTGGACTGGTATTGCCTTCAACGCCCGGATCTTTCCTCGGGCTTCTCCAGTTTGTCCTTCGATGGGCCCTTCGCATCTTCAGAATCAGATCGGTTTTTGAAATGGCAACATAGGTGTCGGTGTAATTCTTGAATTGCGGCACTTCCGTCAAGTTGATTTGCGCAATGCGGGTAAACCCGGTTGGGTAGCCGCCGTTGAAACCTGCCGTCGCATGTTTGACGATCCAATACTTAAGGCCCCAGGGAGTCAAATCATCATCTGCATCCGGAGTCTGAAAGAAATTTTCCTCCATCGTTTCGGCTACACGCAGATACAAGGCCCGGCGTCTCGGCTTTATGATGTTGTTGATTCGCTCTTTGCCCCTGTTGTCGAGGATTTCAGAACGAGTGTAGGCAAGGTTGTCGGTCAGAAGCGAATAAAACAGCTTCATCTTCTTCAAATGGTCTATAACAACGATCACGTCCTCATCGTATTCCCCAACAAACCTCGAACGGCCGCCATGTTCGACCATCAAGGTTTCTTCAATTCCAACGCCGCCTTTTTTGACCACCAGGCCGCCACGTTGCGTTAGGAGATACGGAACCACAATGTACTCCGTCAGTTCCTGGGACATGTCGATAAATCTTTCCCTTCGGATCGTATTAAGTGTCGTTATCAATAGATCCGCTATATCCTGATCACGAATTGGCATATAACCACCTTTCTGGAATTAAAAGCAGTCAGCTCAGTTATTCTTCATCAGTTTTTTTGTCAAAGTCCTTCTGAATCTGCAATGCTTCTGCTTCCCCTGATTCAGCAGATACCCTACCGCTGCCACCCCCTAACGCCTCAGCTGCTCTTTCTTTAATCTTAGTTTTAGTTTTGGCATCTACTTTCTCTGTTGTTTTACCTTTATGTAACGCTTCAATGGCCATATCGAAAAGCTTGTTCCGGGAAGGGACCGATTTCTTGGCTTTACGGAGATCAGCTGCTGTCTTTGCGATTTTTGTGTCAAGAGCAGCTCTGGCTTTGAATTGCTCACCGCTTTCCTCGAGATCATCGATGTCACCTTCTCCGTAAACCTTTTTCAAATTATCATCCGACAATCGATTGATCTTCGAGTCAAGCCAATCTGTGTGCTTTGTGACACGATCACTATCAAGAGCTTTCGCATGTGTAGAATGGCTTGCTTCGAGCGCAACAACTCTTTTCTTGAGCGTTGTGCCGAGGTCATTAAGGGCTTTGATCATACCCTCATCATACTCATCCGGATTTAACTTGCAGTCATACGGTGCTTCATCGTCCTTAACCTTAGCCTCAGCTTCCTCTTTTGCCTTTTTTTCGGCCTCCAATACTTCCGGAGTCTTAGCTTTTTCCGACTGGCTTTCCTCAAGCAGCGCAACTGCTCGCTCGAGGTCCTCTTTACTATTGAATTCCCCGGCCTTTTCACGATTCAAGCCGGCTTTTTCTGCCCTTTCAAGAAGGCTCTCGTCAACTTCTTTGTCAGGGTCTTTTTTGCTGGCTTCCTCATCAGCTTTTGTTTTCGCCTCGGCCTCGGCTTTTGCTTTGGCCTCTTTTTCCTCTGGCGTTTCGGTATAGGCGGAATGTGCATCGCCTTCATCAGTTTTTTTGTCGAAATCCACTCCTAATTTTTCACCTGCAGCATCCTGCTCGGATGCAGCTTTTTCTTCGGTTGTTGTTTCTGCCGCAGCCTTTTCCTCTGCAGCTTTTGTCTCAGCGGCTTTTGTCTCCGCAGCCGCCTTCTGCTCATCTGTTTCGGTTTGGTTTGAATCCATATTTTTTCTCCTTTGGGTTTCGATGGTTATCTACATCTTGCCGGCACCGGATCGGAAGGGCCGGCATTACGATCAAATAAGCCATGAGCTTCGCAATATTTCCTCCTGTGTTTCGGCCCTTTGAAAACAGGATCGCCATCCTCGTTGTAATCGGTCGGCACTTCATGCTGTTTATCGAACTCTCTCATCTCCGGTATCTGCTTCGGATGAACACCGGCAGCATAAGAAGCCATCGGCCAAATATCGCCAAAATGCTGCCTGCCGAAATCAGTCTTAAAATCTCGCATCATAACAAACGAACATTTATCACATAAAACAGGAAGATGGCTTTCGCTCATCGGCCTATTCACTTCCTGCCTTTGACCACAACTGCATCTGTAACTGTAAGCTGGCATATCTATCCCTGGCTAAATTTTGCTATGCACGGCCGTTTCAGTAATTCATCTTTAATCTCGACCATAATCGCGAATGTGTTGGTGGTATTTTTGTCCACAGATTTAATTGCCTGAGTGTTTTCAGCGATAACCCTGTTGTTTTCCTTCAATACCAACAACAGCTCGCGTATGAGCCATATAAGCACCCCAAGAAGTATCAAGCTGAATCCTGCAAAACCATATTGGATAAGCGGACTCATAATAACTGATGTTTCGTTAGTCACGATATTCCCCTAACCTGTGGCTCTAAACAAAGAATCTGTTTCGCTTTTTTGCGGCTGCTTGCCGAATAAGGCCTGTTGAAGTATTTGAGACTTGCCGGCGTTCGTAGCTCCCGGACGGTTGACTCTTTCATAACGCCGGGTAGTAGTTGCCGGCTTACCCGGCTGCATCGGTTGCGGCTCATGTACTGGATTCGAATAAACAATGATATCGTTCAGCTCGGGTATGTTCCCGAGCTTGCCTATCTTCCTGAACAGCATTTCCATATCGATAGAAATTCCCTGGGCCTGCATCATCGAAAGGAAAGGAGCAACAAATTCCTGGAAGATGGTCCGCAATCCCTGCAGTTTAGCTTCCGGCGTTGTATGCTGCATAGAATAAGGCTCAATCTTGATATTGAGTCTTATAAATTCTCCCTGCCTCTCCTCTGGACCGAACGGCACCTGAACTGAAACATCATCAAAGCCTTTTACTCTTTTAGTTACAGTGGGATTATAAAGCGGGTCCTCCCACATATACATAAAGATATCTTCAATGATGTCCCGGACAAAAGTTATCGTTGTCTTTTGCATTTTTTGAATTCGCATGGAAGCCGATGCCGATAACAGCCGGTCCTGGCCGAGAGTTTCAGATTGCGGTCCCAATCCGCCGAGCACATCAAGATTGCCGGCCAAATAACTAAACAGGTCCCGAATCATCACAAGAAAACCCAGCGATGCAGGTTTGATTCCACCGTAATTATATTCTTTTGTTGCCTGGGGGTTATCCAGTGAAATAGTGTCACCATCATTGGCTTCTATAACACGATTCCCATCAGCAGCCGATCCTTGCTGAACACCTGTTATTGTTTTCTGCCTGTCAGCCTGGCGTCCAAGCTTACGGAAAAGGCGATTACTTAAATCGTGGATATCTATCCAGTGCATCGCAGGTGCAACCGGCATCGCATTGTTATCGATTTTCATAAAAGCAAGCTTGTGATAAGGACCTCTTTTCCGTTTGGACCAATCGATAGTACTCAAAACATCCCGGATGGGATCAGTATCATCATCGTTTGTAGAACAACGTAAAACTTTCTTTTGTTTCCGTAAATAAATATCAAGAAGCCTTACCCTCGCTATGAATTCTTCTCGTTCACCCCCACCGCCTTCTGATATATCATGTGCCTTGTCGTCTTTGCCGTCCAGAGTTTGCTTATCGAGCTCCTCAAATTTACCTTTATTATCCGGAAACATCGTTTCCGCTTCATCAACTGTTGTATAATAAAAATTGCCTTCGAACTGACTGCCTTCATCATCGGAAGCGGTCATGTCCTGTACCCAATCATCAAGAGAAACATAAGCAGCAAAAGCTTTGCCACTTTGATAAGTCTCACCGCCCCTTTCTACGTTTTCGAGGGCCAAACCCGTCTTGATAACACCTTGGCATATAATGCCCCCCATGACCGCCATTTGAAGTGTATCACCAAGCTTCATATCCTCAAGAAACCGATTACCGCTGATCTCGGTGCGGGTACATATTTCTTTAAGCTGTGGATAATCTGTCGTCACTTCCGCCTGCGGAGACTGAGCGGCCAATCTCTGCATATAGATATTGATTGCCAGCTCGAGCAGGTTAATGGGTACTTTGTCATCCGCCCCACTGTTCGAATAATGATTACCAACAAGCTGGCGTAATATCTCAATCCTGTTCTTGCGAAAAACCTCCATGCACTTTCGGCTGTAACCGACAGCCTTCGAAAGCTGTTCGATGTCAGTTGAACTTTTAGGATTAAACGCCACCATCGTTTGTCCCTATGTATGTACGCTTAAGTAATATACTTAAAGTAATATACTTATCTACAACCATGACATCCACTGCACTGGACGCAGAACCGTCCACCATTGAACTTGGCTATGATATCCATAGGAAATGTCATCTTTTTGTTTTTGACAAAAATCGGTTTCTTATAAACCTTTTTCTCCTTTGCCATCATTTACGTCCCTTCTTTTTTCTTCGCCGCGGACGCCATCCTTCGTTGACCATTGTGCCGTAAACAAAAGCATCGGCTCGCTTGCCTTTCAAGCCTCATCGTCTGGCTATCCTGCGTAACTCTCTTTCACGTTCCTTCGGCATAATAAAAAAGGCCGTACAAGGGGTGCGGCCCCGCACGGCCTCAGTATCATTTTCAGCTCGAGTTAAGTTCGCCAATACCAATAAAAAAAGGCAAGTCGATGAGTCGGCACCGACTTGCCTTCAATTTCTCAGCTTAAGCTAAGTTTCACTTTATAATCATATTTCGGCGAAATCAAGCAAAAAAAATTAAAAATCTCACCATTCCGTCTTTTTTTGCCTTTTTTGCTCCGATTCGCGTTTCCTCGCAGCCCAACAATATCGCGGTTTGTTCCCAGGTACATCTAAAAGATTTTTCGCACCAAGCAGCTCTAAACACTTATTGGCACAGGCATCAGCCACACAACGATCACCATGACTATCGCCGGCCCCGGATGGATCAACCGACTTAACAGCCGTTGTATGCTCTATCTTGTTTCCGGTAGTGAAAATATAAGCGAGACACTCCTGATTAGCATCGTGACTACGCTGAATAAATGATTTTTCTTTCAAAGCCCTCCGATATTTCCCGAAAATCGCCTTCTTCTCTCGCGGATTCAAGAAGACACCAGGCTTATCTGAAACTTTCTTTCTCAGTCCAACCTCATCTCGCCTAAAATAAATATTCCGATATCTAAGTAATATCAGTTCATCACAATACGTTCTGCCCGGACCAGCGCCATCGGGTACCTCGAAAGCATTGTTAAACCATTTGTTCAAAGCTATTCCAACCCTCGCAAATGCTTCCGGCTTGATCCAGGGATCGACATACTCAGCTATTTTCTCGCCGGTCCGCAAATTAACATATGTTCTGGCTGAATTACTTGCCCCGGTACCCGCCGATATATCCACGCCGACACCGACTTGCAGCTCCATAGGAAATCTTCCGTACATGTCAGGATGTATCCATAATTTCAGAGGACCGTTTTTGCCCTCAGTAAATTCGAGTGCATCCAGACTGTCCTCATCAAACTCAAGCATGCCCTCGTGAAACGGCGGCCGTACATCTTCTGTTTCGATGTCCTGAATCATCGGACCGTCAAAAAACTGAAAATCAGAGGCAAACGGATCTATGTCGAGCTCCTGCGCAATCTCCATCGGGTGAACGGCTCGAGCGCATTCATTGTCATACCAGGGAGAACGAAGTTTGCCATCGAGTATGAAAGGATAATTGTCCGGGAAGTCATATTTTATTTCGCCAATAGCAACTTCACCGCGAAAACTCTTATCACACATGATCAGTTTTTTGTCCTCTGAGTAATACAACCCTCGGGCCTTCACCGGATGCAGCGACCAGTGCAAAATCAATTTACTTATAGAGCCCTGGCTCAATCTATAAAAGGCCGTGCCGGCTCCGTGATGTGTCGAATTGAAAAGCCGGCAGTGAGTAACGTCTCTTGTCGATGCAAGCATGCCATCACCGTCCGGGACGGAAGCGAATTCGTCCGGAAACAACGCCGTACACCGGCCGCCTCGAGCTGTATCACTCGTTGTCGTACAACCATCTATCGTAGCATTGGTGTCGTAATTTTTCATATGAAGGTGAACGTAATTTCTTTCGGGCTGCAGGAACCCTGGCAAATGATCCAAAGCAAACAATATCTTCCAGAATAGACTATCAGGGTCCTCATCCTTATCAACCAGATCTTCATTCCTCGAGAGAAGCCGGAAAGCCGCATAAGAGCGAAACATGAACATCCACATAAATACTATCAAGTACATCCACGTTGCACCCATATCCCTGGACTTCTCGGTAAGCTGGTCATAACCGTTTTCGATGGCGGCCCTGATTCTGTCAAAGGCCACATCCTGAAATTCGTAAGTGATGAATGGTATCTCGGGAATGTTAGGCAGCAGCCGTGGATCGTAGGTGAAGACAAATGTGTTGACAAAAAACAGAAGGTCCCTGGCGCACATTATCCAGAGCTGATCAGCAAAGTCCTCGTTCTCGAGTGCTAACTCAAGGCACTTCTTCCTGAACAGTAGATTCCCCCGCTTCGTCTTGTAGCCTGGGACGTTCTGAATCGCCCAGCTGTAAAACGGGTACTTGCTCCGGACTTCCTTCGCACTCCTCGAGTAATCGGTCGAGGAGGCTAAAAGTTGTTCGACCGTCATCATGGGCTTTATCTTCCATTTTCTGCATTACGCTTTTGGATGGTATCAGCCGCGGATAGACCTTTGTGAAAAACTCCGCCATCGCCCCTGTGCTGGACCTGTGATATTGAAGATGTGCCCATGCACCCGGGGAGGGAGCGTCCTCGGGTTTGACATCGGCCACCCCAAGGTGATTGTATATCCAGTTGATATCGTTGACTGTATCTATCTTGCCGTCCCACTTCGTGAAATCAGCCTCTACTGCCGTGGCTTTCAAAATACTCGGGACCCCTTTAGGCTCAGCACCCGGTGCCGATTGCAGCGAACTCTCGGATATCACCGGGCCCGGGAGCGGAACATCTTGCCCTTTGCACCGTTGTAGCAAAAACTTATCAATCATTATCTGAGCGGCCTGGTGAGCAAGTTCGTGGTATTGATATCCTTCAACGTCCGTACAAAGTAAACTCAGGCTCCTTTTTATAGCCAGGAATGCTCGCTTGACACCCTCATCGTGGTATGTGCTGAGCTTCGTGGCCCATTCATGAGTCTGAGTTGCATGGAACTTGCTTATCCCGCGATCTCGAAGCTCAAACTCCGTATATTTGCCCTTGTTTTCGCCTTCTTTTGTCTCGTCCATTTCGTTCATACGCCAGTGAAGGAATAAGGACTTACGTCAATTTTGCTCGTTTTTCGGCCTAACCACCCTCAATTTTAACCCAATATCGCCGGTGAAAAATCAAAAGCTATCCTGCAACCAGTTGCAGGATAGAACCGCATTTCCAACTCAATATCCCACATTATAACACTTCGACCATCTTAATCAAATTCTATTTGCCAAATTTTTCGACTTACCACCCTACTTTTCAAATTTCATTCTACGGAGAGAGAGGTAAGTAAGGTTCCTGACGGCGAGGGCGGCGGGGGCGTGGTAACATTCCACCGACCGACCTCGCTTTTTTTTCTCACACACACTCCGACTCCATCACACCCCTCGACCTACCCGCCTATCCACCTACTCACTCGCTATGGCCTTGATAAGCCCTCATTAACGCCTTATTAGCTGTCAATGAGCGGACGCTCACTGACATCAAGCTCCACGAGGGCAGGACGCAGCCCCACCACCCCATTAAACAGAACGAACCAGCAGCCCACCAGTTTAGCTCCGTTTCCGCCCGACCAAGAGCCACCCCCTCATCTTTTCCGTCTTTTCCTTGTTCTTGCCTATCTTAACACAACTGGCAGGCTGTCGGGTTTTTCCAACAACGCCTCATCACTCCGGCTCCGCCCATCCG
>Ga0307377_10007221_pt1 | contig 11509 bp, 10 predicted proteins | sample TR3MG_FD_202535 | JGI IMG/M metagenome (GOLD analysis project Ga0307377, IMG submission 202535) | Soil microbial communities from Risofladan, Vaasa, Finland - TR-3 | ecosystem: Environmental > Terrestrial > Soil > Coastal area > Acid sulfate soil | place: Finland: Risofladan, Vaasa | collected...
TAATTGGGAAATGCCAATTGGAAAATTTGCACGTTTAGAAGAGGACCAAAAGGGACTTTTTGCGGTTGCAAAGCTTGGGGCCTCAACGCTTGGAAACGACGCGTTTAACGATTACAAAGACGGTATTATCCGCGAACACTCGATAGGCTTTAAGTACATTAAAGATAAAATTCGTTTTGTAGAAACCGACAACGAGGGCGGGGGCTTTTACGAGGTTTCCGAGGTTGCTTTATTTGAGGGGTCCGCGGTTACATTTGGCGCCAACGATTTAACAAACGTTGTTGAGGTTGCAAAAACAGAGGGCAAAGAAATTGCGGCCCAAAAAATAGCGGACGAAATTAATATTACTGTTAAAGCAATAATTAACGGACAAGGGACCGACGACCGCCAATATAATTTGGAAATGAAATTAAAATTTTTAAACGAACAATTGTTAACACTTGCAACGCTCGACCCGTTCAAAAAACAGTCGATTAAAAGCGAGCCGAAAAACCTTATTACGTTTGATTGGAATATAGTAGCAAATAAATTTTAATATTAACAAAAAAAAACATTGAAAAATGGAAAATTTAACACCTGAACAAGTGATTGAGAAAATTAATAATTCAATCGACGAAAAAACAAAAGGTTTCGCAAAGAGCGAAGATATTAACCAAATGAAAGAAGATTTGGCAACGGCAAAAGAACTTGCGAGCAAGTCGAAAGATTTTGACGATAGCGCGTTAAAAAGTGCAATTGCTGAACTAGAGGGCAAAATTATTGCTTTAAAAGAAGAGGCAAAAGAAGAGCCGCAAGCAAAAACGCTTGGCGAGTCTATTTTTAACGCTTTCAAAAATGCAAAAGACTCAATTACGCAAATGATTGAAAAGGGCGGTTTATTGAAATTGGACGTTAAAGCGGCGGGAACAATGACAATAAGCGGGAACTATTCGGGCGGAACGGTTGGACTTTCAGAAATGGAAAACGGCTTAACGCGTATCGTTCGCCGTCGTCCTTTTATGCGTCAATTGGTTAATTCACGCGGGACAACGTCGAAATATGTAGTTTATACGGAACAAAAGAACGCGGACCCAGGTTTGGCGGGAATGACGGCCGAGGGCGCTTTAAAATCGCAAACAGATTTCGACATTGTTGAGAATTCTTGCGAGGTTAAGAAAATAACGGCTTTTATTAAGGTTTCAAAAGAAATGATCGCCGACCTTCCTTTTATGCAAGGCGAAATTAACGGCGAGTTAATGGAATTAATAGAATTGAAATTGGACGAGCAAATTTTGAGCGGCGACGGTTTGGGGGACAATTTAACGGGACTTTTGGCGAACGCGCAACCGTTCACGCCTGGCGTAACATTTACGGCCCTTGTACCGAGTGCAAACCAAAGCGACGTTTTAAGAATTGCAATTGCGCAAATTGCGCAAAACAATTTTAGCGCAACGCATATTCTGTTAAACCCTATTGACGCGGCGGCAATGGACTTAACAAAAGACGCGGGCGGGGCTTATACTTACCAAATGCCGCTTACAATGGACGGCGTAACACGTGTAAAAGCGGTTCCCGTTATTGAAAACAACGGAATTACGGTTGGAAGTTATGTCGTTGGCGATATGTCAAAAGATAATTTGAGAATTCGCGAGGAAATGAATATTCAAGTCGGTTATGTTAACGACGACTTTACAAAAAACCTTGTTACCGTTCTTGCTGAAATGCGCGCTTGTAATTATGTAAAATCGAACCATTACGGCGCTTTTGTCGCGGGCGATTTTGCAACCGATATTGCTGTAATTGACAAACCGTAATTTGGGCCAAAAGGAATAAAAATTTAACGGTTGGGGCGTAAAAACCTCAACCAAATTTTAAAACATATGGCAAATAAAGAAACAAAAAAAGACGAAACAAAGCCAAAGGCAAAAACGCAAACGGTAAAAACGCAAAAAGCAACCCCAATTGTTTTGGACTATTCAAAGCGTTACAACTTTGAGTCGAACGGGACGGCAAAAACAATGCGCGAAAAGGGCAAAGTTTTTATCGTTATTGGGGCGGTTGCTGAAAGTTTAGTTAATAGAGGTTTTGGAAAAATAATTGAGTAAATGAATATTTTAACATTATTGGACTTTAGCGCCAAAGGTAAATTTGAATTGCATACGGGAATGTACGACGCCCCGAGAGTGCAAGAATATATAGACAAGTACGAAAAACGTTATTTAATTCAATTGCTTGGGTTTGAATTATTCCAGGAATTCGAGGCGGATTTATTATTGGGGGCGGGAACACCGACCGAGCCGCGATTTATAGCGATTTTCGACGCGCTTGGAATGGATAAAGCGGGTTGCGTTATTTATTCCGAGGGTTTCAAAGAAATGTTAAAAGGGTTTATTTATTACGAATATGCAAAAGACTTAATTAATCAAATGACACCAATAGGAAACGTTTTACCAACGGGCGAAAATTCGGACAAGGCGACAACGCTTTACTCGATGATGTTTACAAGGTACAACGACGCCGCGTCAAGTTACAAAACAATTCAATATTATATTTGTAGCAATAAAGAGGGGTTTGATTTTTCAAAGTTTAGCGGAAACCAAAAAGGGTTTGTATATTGGATTTAAAAAATGGCGGAAATTAGCGAAATAATACGGGGGTTGGTTAACGAAATTGATACGTCAATTTTCGGAAAACCAAACACGACAACGGGCAAAACCGACTATTGCGCGACCAAATGGGCGCGAGTAGGAAAAACGGTTACAAACGAAGTTGGACTCTTATATTTAATAACCGAAGTTTTGCCAAACGTTTCTTTAGAAGTTAATCAAATAAGCACACCACTAACGCCATTAAGCGGGTTAACGTTTTTGCCGACCCCGTTTTTTCAAACGGGAACAAAACTTGCCGCCAATATGGAATGGACGAAAGCTTTAACGGACTTAACAAAAAAAACGCCGTTAATTTGGTTGTTGGAAATTATAAGGGAACAAAAATACGGACGGGGCGACGTTCGCGAGTTCGAAACGGACTTACGAATTTTTTTCCTGGACGAAACGGATCCAACGCAATTTTTAACCCAAGACCATAGACGCGAAGTTGTCGAGCCAATGGAGCAATTGGCCGAATCGTTTTTGGACGTTATAAGGGGGCAAAGAGTTTTTAAAACTTTGTCCGATTACAAAATAATATCGTTTTCGCGTTTCGGCGTTGAAACGGACCAAGGCGTTATCCAAAATATTTTGGACGCCAATTTGTCGGGGGTTGAGTTACAATTTACCCTTACAAAGTATAAAGAAAATTGTAAATGTTAAAAGAAAAATTAAAATTAATAATAACTTAAAATTTAGAAATTATGGCTATTGGTTGTGATTGTAACGTTGGTTTATCCAACACGGGGCGCCCTGGTTGCGTTCCTTTGTTTAGTATTGTTTCATCGACTATTCTTGTGCCTTTAACGGACACGGACGGAAACAAAAACGGAATTGATTTAAACGCGGCTTTGCCCGTTTGGTCCGATTTAGTAAACGAGGCCGACGCCTCAAAACGTTGGTTTCCTTTGCCGTCGTTTGAAAATGTTGAAATGCCTAAAGCTGACTCGCTTTTTGAAGAGGCGGCAAGCGGTCGAAGCGCCTTTCTGCGTCAAGGTAAAAGAAGTTTTACGGGCGAATTATGGGCGGACGACTCAACGCCAACGTTTCTTGGAAAATTGCAGAAATCGCGTTGCGTTGAATTCGGCGTTTATATTGTAGATGTTAACGGAACTTTGATTGGTTCCGAGGTTGACGGGTTTTTATACCCAATTCCCGTTGACAATTCAAGTTGGGACCCGAAATTTATGTTTGCGACTGACTCAACGGTTCAAAAAATTATGCTTGGTTTTGATTTTGACCGTCTTTTTGAAGAGTCGACAATGTACCAAATTAACGCGGACGAGTCGGGAATTAATTTTACTACTTTGAGCGGCTTAATTGACGTTTTATTCACAAATGTAGTTGGCGCGGGAACATTTGACGCGGTTACTTTGGACGCGAAATTGTGTTATGGTACGGCGTTGAATAAAATTCTTTACCAGGGGGCCGACAATTTGTTGGATTGGACCGTTACAAATTTAACAACAACGTTGCCCGTTACCGTTACGGGGGCAACCGAGGGACCCGACGGTACTTATACTTTAACTTTTGCGGCGCAAGCGTCTTTGGACTCAATGAAAGTTGAGGTTTCGAAAACGGGTTACGACGGCGAAGTTACTTTCGTAATGCCTTAATTTGTTATTGAGTTAACGAATTGACGTTTAATTAACCCCTCGAAATTTCGGGGGGTTTTTTTTATAATAAAAATTTTATTAATTTCGTCTTTATGGAAACAATAAAAATTGGAAATACGGAATTTTTGGCGCAAGCTTTACGCGAAATAACTTTAGAAGAGGCGCAAGCAAAATTCGAACATTTGGACCGACGAATAATTTTTGCGGCCTGGAATATTGCAAACCCAAAAGCAAAGAAAAAAGCACCAAAAAAAGAAAGTAAAAAAGAGGAAAAAAACGAAGATTAAAACCTTTTTTTTTATAACTCGAAAATTAATTAAACCCTCGACAAAATACGAGGGTTTTTTTATGCTTAAAAATTCCGCGTTTTTGGTTACTTTTGTTATTATGTTTGTAAACGAAACAAGACTGGGCGAAATGTTAAATAAAGCGTTGTTATTAAGCGAGGCGCAAGCCTGGTTGGAGTCAATAACGCCCTCTTTGGAAAAGCAAATAATACGCGATTGGATACAAGATGACCAATTATTTAAACAAGGCGTCGACGGTAACGACGAAATAATAGGGCTTTACTCGCAAGCAACGCAAAACATTAACCCGCAAAAAAGAGCGGGAACAAAATTTACTTTATACGATACGGGGGCCTTTTATCGGTCGATGTTTGTTAAAGTTTTAAGGGACTCAATTATTATTGAGGCGGACCCGGGCGAAATGATCGACCAAATTTGGTACGACGACGAAATACTAGGACTAAATGAGGAAAATTTTAGCAAATTTATTGAGGAAATTAAATTCGGGTTCGTTGAATACGTCCGCCGTATATTGGGAGTCGATACGCGAAATGCCTTTGGATAATTGGATAAAATGTACGGACGGCGATTTAACTTTTATAAGGAAAACGCCAGGAAAAAAAAAGGAATTAACGAAAAAAGATTTTGAGCAATGGGGGAAAATTTACGACGACTATATTAAAAAATTTGGTTTGTCCGAATTATACAAAAAATTACTTGAATTAATGAGAAAAAAAGCGCTTTTGGAACTTGAATTCGTAACAACGGGACAACGTTTTAAATTAACGGAAATTGAATTAACCGAGGCCAAATTAAAAACGGCTTTGTCGAATAACGGCGAGGGGTTAACAATAGAACAAAGCTTAATTTATTTGAGTAAATGGGTCGGGTTTAATTTAAACCCAAGAAAAATAACAGTATTGGAATATTTTAATTTAAGCGCGGAATATGGCAAAGCAAATAAATAGAACCGACATAAGCGAACAAGACTTATTTAAAAACGTTCGCGACTCGGCAATTGAAACGTTAAAAGTTATCGACACCCTCAATAAAGAGTTTAAGGAAACCGCGGCGACCCTAAAAAATGATATTTCGGGCGCTAAATTTGGAAACGCGGCCGACATTGAAAAATTCGCCAAGGCGACCGCAAAAGCCAATAAATTAAAAAAAGACTCGATCGAATTAAATAAACTCGAAAAACAAACGACCGAAACAAAGGCGCAAGCGGAAAAAAACTTGGCGACCTCAAAGGCGCAAGAATTAAAAACCGAGCGCGAATTATTAAAAGAAACCAGGCTTTTAAATACTGAAAAGGAACGCGGAAAAGTTGCCGCCGAAAAACAAGCCAAAGCAATAAAAGATGAAAATAACGCTTATACAAAATTAGTAAAAGCGACAAGGGACCAAAAAAACGAATCAAAACAACTTGCGGCGCAATTGCTTGAATTGGAGCGGAACGGCGGGAAAAATACAAAGGAATGGCGCAAAATGTCGGCCGAATATAACAAGGTAACTAACGCGGCAAAAAAAGGCGACAAAGCTTTAAAGAAAATCGACGGGACCGTTGGCGACAATTTCCGAAATGTCGGGAATTATAAAAGCGCGCTTGGCGGTTTAACTCGCGTTTTGTCGGGCCTTGGGTTGGCTTTTGGCGGACTTTCAATTATAAAAGGGGCGGGCAAAACAATTGTTGAATTTGATAAAAATATTCAAGACTTACGAGCAATAACGGGGGCAAGCGGGGCCGACCTGGAATTTTTCAAGACCCAAGCAAAAGAACTTGGAACGCAAGTTGAGGGCGGGGCAAGCGCCGTAATTGAAGCTTATAAACTTATTGGGTCGGCAAAGCCCGAATTATTAGGCAACGCCGAAGCCCTGGACGCCGTAACGCAAAGCGCAATTACACTTTCGCAAGCGTCGGGCCTTGACTTACCCGAGGCGGCAACGCGTTTAACGGACGCAATGAACCAATTTGGAGCGCCCGCGGACCAGGCGGGAAAATTTATTAACGTTTTGGCAAATGGGGCCTTGTTTGGGTCCGCGGCAATTCCCGACGTAACGGACGCGTTGTTAAAATTTGGAGCGGCGGCGAATACTTCAAACGTTTCTTTGGAAGAGTCGACCGCGTTAATTGAGGCGTTGGCAAGTAAAGGTTTAAAAGGGGCCGAAGCGGGAACCGCTTTAAGAAATGTTATGTTAAAGTTGAGCGCGCCCGACGCGTTACCAAAGGACGCTCAAAAAGCAATGGCGGACCTTGGAATTTCTTTTGAGGACTTAAAAGACACCTCAAAACCTTTTGCGGAACGTTTGGAATTGTTAAAGCCTTTGTTAACAAATAACGCGGCCTTGGTTAAAACATTCGGAACGGAAAACGCAATTGCGGCGACGAACCTTTTAAATATGACCGACGAAGTTAAGGAATTAACTAAAAATATGGAAACCCAAGGAACCGTCCAGGAGCAAGCGGCAAAAAATACCGATACCGTCGCTTTTGCTTTTAACGAATTAAAGGAAACTTGGAATAAATTTATTTTGGACCTGGACCAAGGCGCGGGAATTGGCGAAAAAATAAAAGACGTTTTAAAATTCTTGGCGGAAAACCTGGAAACAATAGTAAACGTTTTAGGGTTTGCAATTAAAGCGTTTATTTCTTATAAAGCAATTGTTACAATTACGGCAATACAAAACAAATTACTCGCAACCTCATTCGGCGACATAATCAAAAGCCAAGGCGGAATTAAAGCCCTTTTTTCGTCAATGAAAGCGGGAATTCAAGGCGTTGGAAAAGCTTTAAAAGCAAACGCAATTGGAATTGCTATAACGGCGATCGCTTGGGCCGTTTCGGGCTTAACGGCGAAAGCTGAAAAATTAAACGAAGCCTTGGAAAAAACCACTAGAAACCAAGAAGAGTTGGACGCGGCAACGGGAGAAGTTCAAGCAAATTTGAAAAAAGAGCAAGTCGAGGTTAACGCCTTATTTACGGCCCTTGGAAAAACGAATTCAGAAAGCGCAAACCGCGCGGCCCTTATTGACGAAATAAATAGTAAATATGGAACGACCCTTGAAAATTTAGAGGACGAAAGCGCGTTTTTAGCACAAAACGCCGCCGCTTTAAAGGTGATTAATTCCGAATTAAGACAAAAGGCCGAAATTGAAGCCTCAAGAATAGGTTTTGAAATAACGCAAAGCCAGGCGGTTGAAGCAAAATTAGCATATGAGCAAGCGGGCGAAGCTTTAGATCAATTTAGAAAATCGGGTTTGGGTTGGCGGGGAATAGGTTTTTTATTTGAAAAACTCGGGGCAACGTCCGAGAATGATTTAATAAAATTACTTAACGCAACGGGCAACGCCCACCAAGCCGCAAGGGAAAAAGCCGAAGAGTATGAGGACGCATATATTAATATGCAAGCGACTATTAAACAAAATCAATTAAACATTCCTAAACTAATACCACCACCACCAGGCGGGGGCGGGGGCGGGGGCGGGGGGACAACGCCAAGCCCCGCCGTAATAGAGTCGTTAATTCGTGAAATTGAGGACGCGCAAATTAAACAAATAAAAGACGACCAGGAACGGCAAACCGTAGCGCGCGCAAAAGAATTTGAGCGACTTGTTGAGGAAACCAAAAAGAAAAAAACTATAAAAAAAGAGTTCGACGAATGGTTAATCGAACAAAATAAAGTTCTAATTATGGACTTGCAAGAAATAGACGACGAGGCCGAAAAGAAACGCCAGGCGGCCCGAAACCAAGCCGCGCAAGACATAACCGCGACGAATATTTTAGCTAAGGAAATCGAATTAGAAAAACTCGACGATATAGAACAAAACGAAGTCGAGCGCGCCAAATTACAAGACGAATTGGACGCAATGAGAATTGCGCAAATAAAGGAAAACGCGTCAATTGAAATAAGTTTATTGGGCGACAATGAAGAGGAAAAGGCAAAAGTTTTAAAGCAATCGGAATTGGACCAAACGGCAATCGTAAACGAGGGCGAAAAACGCCGCGAGGAATTGCGACAAAAACTTTTTGAGCGTCAAATTAAAGATTATACCGACGCCGAAAAGGAGAAATATTTAGAGTTATTGAAATCAAATAAAAAACAAGAGGAAATCGACAAAGAAATATTTGAATTTCAAAAGGCCCAATTAACGGAGCGAATCGCCTGGTTAAAAGCTAATTACCCCGAAATGACCGATTTAATACGGGACGAGGAAATTAAATTAGCCGAAATGCTAAGAAAAATTGATACAAACGAGGACAACGCGGCCGACGATGAAAAAAAGAAAAAAATAGAAAGAGCCGCCGAAATTGCGGACGCAATAACGAATTATTACATTAAAAAAGCGGACGAACGAATTAAAAAAATAGACGAGGAAATAAAAGCGGCCGAAGAGCAAGCAAGCTTTTTGCAAAAGTTAGCCGAAGAGGGGAATATTAACGCCCAACAAAGTTTGGCCGAACAACAAAGAATTATTGCCGAAGCAAACAGAAAAAAAGAGCAAGAAGAGCAAAGAAAGCAAAGGGCCGAATTAGTAAACGCGGCGTTGCAAACATACGCGGCAAAGGCGGCCGACCCCAACGTTGAAAACCCTTTATTGGAAACAATACGCGATATTGCTTTATTACAACAATTTATCGCGACAATTCCCGCGTTTTTAGACGGGACCGAGGACACGGGATCCAATGGTCGAGGCGTTGACGGTAAAGGCGGGTTTAACGCTATATTGCACCCAAACGAGCGCGTAATGACAAAAGAGCAAAACGCAAAAGTTGGGACCTTATCAAATAGCGAACTTGCAAAGGTTGCGCAAGAATACAACGCGGGCAAGTTAATTGCTAAAAATGGAGCAAATCAAATTGGCGGCGCCTGGGAATCTTTGGCCGTATTAAATGAATTGCAAAGCTTAAAAGAAACGATTAAAAACAAACCCGAAACAAATATTCGTTTGGAGGAAATAATTAACGGCGCGTTAATGATTACAAGGGAAACAAAAAGAGGCAATTCGGTTGTTTACGATCGTTATAAAACTAAAGCGTAAATTATGCGACATTTTTTAAACGGCGTCGAAATATCGCCAAGAAACGTTTTAACAATTGGTTTAAATTCGGACTTTACGGGGCGGCCCGAATTACTCGAAAGCGATGTTGATAGCGTCGTTTTACCACGCGAGGGGCGCGAAATTGTTTTGCAACATATCGCAACGCAAGGCGTTTTCGAGGGAATACCGTACACAATGCAAACCGCCGACGGGTCCGTTTTACAATATTATGTCGATTTAACCGAGGAAACAATTTTTCGCGATTTTGAAATTGAGGTTAAATTAAAAAGACGTTACGCAAAAGACAATTTTTTCGACAAAGCCAACGGCACGTCGTTTGAATTAATGGCCGCAAAAGGGGTTGTTTTTGATTTAATCGACGTTCCTTATATTATAGTAAAAGACACCGCCGCCGAAATGGCTTTAACGCTTAGTGTTACTATTTATGTAATGACTAAAGAACTAATCGACCAAATTGTTATTATTTCCCAGGGAATAACGCAAATAATCGACGCCGTAACGCCTCAAACGGGGACGGGCGTAACGTTCTCAATTGGACAAATTGCAACGTTAATAATAAAAGTTCTATTACAAATTGCGATCGCGGCGCTTTTATTAGTTGCAATTATAAAAATGGCTCAACAATTTTTCGAATTAATTTTTCCGAAAATTCGTTATTTCCAGGCTTGCAAAGTAAAAGAATTAATTTCTAAAGGTTGCCAATATTTGGGCTTTACATTCCAAAGCAATTTGCTTGACGGAATAAGCGGCGCAACAATTTTGCCCGTTCCTTTGGTAAAAGAAAAATGTTCTTTTTGGGACTTTATACAAAACGACTTAAATTTTGCTTATACAAAAGGCTACCCAAGCGCAAGCGACTCGACCCCAACTTTAGGACAATTGATCGACGCAATGGAAACGCAATTTAACGCGCGAACAAAAGTTTTAAACGGCGTCGTTGAATTGGAGCGCCGCGACTATTGGCAAAATATAACGACAAACCAAATTTTACCCGCGTTAAACGTTCAAAATGACCGAGTAGAGGAATACACGTTAAACACCAACGAAGTTTGGAAACGTTATTTCATACACTATCAAACGGACTCAAGCGACTTAAATACCTTGGACTTTTACGACCCAACAGACGCCGAATTCTCAACGGAGCCGTTAAACGTTGTTAACGCCGACTTGGTAACGATAAAAGGTTTAAACGATGTAAATATACCTTTTGCCCTTGGGGTCCGTAAAAACGGCTTAAATTGGCTCGAAAAATTGGCAAAAGGTTTTTTCGAAGTTATCGACGAGGTTATTAATGCTTTTGGCGGAAATGGAAATTTTACCGCTCAAATAACCGACCGAAACGGGGTTTTACAAATTAGCCAACAATTTTTCGTGAAAACGAAATTTCTTTATACCGTAGGGGGAAAACAACCGTCTAATTACGCGGAAATTATACAAGCGGGGGAAATTTATAATAAATACCATAAAATAAATGAAATAACCTTAAACGATTATAAAATAATTTCAGACGCGCCCGTTAGAATTACAAGTTTAGATTTTGTAAATTTGTTAAATAATAATTTTGCGGAAATTGACGGCGTTATTTGTGAAATTTTGACTTTACAATATTTGGACGAACAAAGCAAAGCGATAATTAGTTATAAAAAACCGTTCGATTATGCAAGCGGAAAAGTTGAAATTATTGAAATAACGGGAGTTTCGAATTCGTCCACTACCAACGATAATTGTTAAGATATGGAACAAAGATTAAACGAGGATGTAAAAGAAATCGCGAAAAACTTAAAAAAGAGTTTAGCGCGTTTGGAGCGCGTAAAAAATGAAGCTTTAAAAGCGTTAACGCCCGAGCAAATGGCGGAAATAGCGCCAATATCGGCGGACTTTTCGCGAGTAATGAAAGCAACCAAAGAGGGGAACGTTG
>Ga0307377_10007223_pt1 | contig 11509 bp, 17 predicted proteins | sample TR3MG_FD_202535 | JGI IMG/M metagenome (GOLD analysis project Ga0307377, IMG submission 202535) | Soil microbial communities from Risofladan, Vaasa, Finland - TR-3 | ecosystem: Environmental > Terrestrial > Soil > Coastal area > Acid sulfate soil | place: Finland: Risofladan, Vaasa | collected...
ATCGAGTACGCCGACATCTGCCCGGCCGATGACGTGATTGTCGTGGCCGGGGAGAACGGCTCGGGCAAATCGTCCCTGCTCGCGGCGATCAGAACCTGCATTGCCGGTGGCAAACTCGGCCAGGACGTGATCCGGCACGGTGCCGACCAAGCCGAGATTATCGTCTGGCTATCCGGCTCAGACGGTAGCGAGCACCAGGTCACCAAGATCATCGACGGCAAGGGCGGACACCTGGAAGTCCGGGACTTGGCGAAGGACACGCCGGAGCCCGCCCCGCAGACCTACCTCGACAACATGATCGGGCCTGGGATGGCCCTGGACCCGTCCGAGTTTGACCAGGCCGGGGGCAAGGGGCGCGTCTCGATGATGTTGGAGGCCATCGGTCAGGCGGACGAAGTCGCCAGGATGGATGCTCAGTTCGCCGAACTCACGCGGTCGCGGCAGACCATCGGCTCGGCCAAGCGTGACAAGGATGGCGAACTCAAACGGTTGCAGTCGCCGAAGCCGGGAGACCCGACCGCGCCGGTGGATACTGCGGCCCTAACCCAACGACTTACCGAACTGAACCAGATCCAAGCGGAGCGCGACGCGGCAACCCGCAACGTCCAGGCCATGCGCAATAGCGTCGTTACATCCGCAGACAACGTCGCCTCGATCAAAGCCGAGATTGCATCTCTCGAAGCCGAACTGAAAACCGAGACGGAGAATCTCACCGCCTACAAGGCGGAAGTGGCGGCGGGCGAAGCGAAGCTCAAAACGTTCGCGCCGTTGCCAACTGCCGAGGTCACTGCGGAACTCGCACGCGCCTCTGAGATCAACGCAGCGGTCGAAGTCGGCGTCCGGTATCGCCGCTTGACGGGTGAGGTAGAAAAGCTCAAAGCCGACTGGGATGAGCGGACGGCGGCGCTCCGGCAGATCGAAGCCGACAAGTCCCAGCTGCTCGCCGAGGCGGGATTCCCGGACGCTGGGATCGGCGAGATTGGGATCTGCCCGGACGATGTGACGGTCAAGGGATGCCGCTGGGGGAACGTGGCGGACAGTCACCGGATGGTCATGGCGATGAACGTGGCCATGGCCATGTCCGGCGGTCTGCGGGATGTGATAATTAAGCAGGCGGCTTGGTTCACCGAGACGACCTTGGCAATTGCGCGAGAGTTGGCGAAGGCAAAGGGCTTCCGGCTCTGGCTCGAAATCCCCGGCACGAGCGAGGACGCCTCGGTGCTGATCGACAACGGCGTGGCCATCTCGGGGAGAGCCGTGAATGCGGCGGTGACATCATGATCGAGCGCGGGGACAAATTCATGGCGACGATCATGTTGCTGTTTAACCTGCCGTTCATCGTGGCGGCGATCCGCTGGGCGGTGGACGGCTTTCCGGGGGTAACGAAATGACATTGACCAGAGACGAATACGAGGAGCGCATCCACCGCGCTCACGTCGGGGGCGAAGTCCTGACGACCGTTATCCAACAGTTGGCCCGCGATCTCTGCGATCTGCGGGACACGGTTGCCCGCCTGGAATCTGAGCGCGAGCGGACGCGGTTGAACGAGCCGCAGTATGAGACCAAACAGGCCGCCGACGGTTCCGGCGTTTTCACGCAGCCGATCGTGACTGTTACGCATGTTCCCGAAAGTGAATTCTGAGATGGACTACGCCCAATCAATCCTGACCCGCGCGAAGTCCTCGCACCGGAAGAAGAACATGATGGCCCTGCACGTTGAGGCGCCGGCCGCGCTGATCCATTCGCTCGCGGGCATCGCCTTGAAGCACGGCCTCACGATGGGTAGAATAGTCCGAGTGCTACTGGAGGATTTCACGACCGATTACCACAGACCCGGCATGGTGCCGGGCATGCGCATTACTTTTGAGGATGAGGAGAACCAAACATGAAGCTACCGAATGGCTCGGAGCTACTGGATGCCACGGCCACGCACAACGCGGCAGAGTGGCACGAGGCGCGTAAGACGCACCTGGGCGGCTCTGACATCGCCAGCATCTTGGGAGTCGGCTGGCGGTCACCGCTTGAGGTCTACGGGGAGAAATTGGGCCTGCTCGAACCGACGCCGGGAGACCGCCGTATGGAGTCGGCGCAATTCCTCGAACCGATCGTCGCGCAATGGTTCGAGAAGGCGACCGGACTCATCACGCGGGAAACCGGCGCACTGGTCGGGCCTGGGATCATGATGAGCACACCGGACCGGCTAGTAATGAACCGCGATGACGGCGATCAGCCCGTCGCCATCCTTGAAATCAAATGCCCCGGCGCACACAAGATCGCCGACTGGGCAGCCGACGATGCCGGTCAGCCGCAAGTGCCGCAATACGCGGTGATTCAAGCGTCCTGGTACGCCCTCCATTGGGAATTGTCAGAGGTTGCCGTACAGGCATTGGTCGGCGGAGTGTTCGGCGACCCCGCGTGGCTCACACGCGACACCGAATTCGAGTCATGGATGATGGAAGCCGCCGACGATTTCTGGAAGAACTTTGTCCTGAAAAAGATCGAGCCACCAGCGACCGGAACGCCCGCCTGTCGCCGCGCGATCCTGGCCATGCACCCCGAGCACACCGAGGACATCCGGGTAGCAACTGAAGCCGAAGCGATGATGATCCACGACTTCCGCGAGCTGCGGGAGGCGGCCAAGGGTTTCGAGGACAGACTCGACATCGTCAAGAACTTGGTGCGTCAGGCCATTGGCGGCGACCTGGGGATTGTTTCCTCCGAGGGGAAGATCACGCACCGCAAGAGCAAAGATGGGACGGCAATCGATTGGGAGGGAGTCGCCAGAGAGATTGCAATGCGAATCCCCGGTGCCATTCCGGGCGTCATTCCCGCCGATGCTATCGCAGCCTACACTCACCCCAAACCCGGCCAGCGTCGGCTTCTGTTGAGCGCGGCCAAGAGGAAATGAAACCTATGAGTACGGAACAAGGTACGCAGGCGAGCACGGCGCTGGTGGTCGCCAAGAAGAACTTCCTGCAAAGCCCCGCGATGATCCAGCGCCTGACTGCTATCGCCTCTAAGCACATCACCGTCGAACGATTGGTGCGTGTGGCCCTGGTGGCCATGCAGCGCCAGCCTCGGCTCCTGCAATGCACGAATGAATCGCTTGCCCAGGCACTCATCACCTGTTCGGAGATCGGCCTCGAGCCTGGCATCGGCGGCGATTGCTACATCATCCCGTACAAGGATGTCGCCACGTTTCAGATCGGCTACCAGGGACTCAAGGAACTGGTCTGGCGCTCGAACGAAATCCTCATCGATGCGCACGTCGTGTATGACTGCGACCGGTTCGACTACGCATACGGTACGCAACCGCGCCTGATCCATGAGCCGGAGGGCAAGGCCCCGCGCACCCCGGACGCGAAACGCACTCACGCTTACATGACGGCGACGTTCCCGGACGGCCGCATGAAGTTCGAGGTTCTGACGGCCACCGACGTGGAGAAAATTCGCAAGGCCTCACCAGCGGCGAGTAAACCCGACTCGCCTTGGGTGAATTGGCCAGATGAAATGTGGCGGAAGTCTGCGGCCAAGCGCGGGTGCAAATGGCTGCCGAAGTCGATAGAGGTCCAGAGGGCTATCGAGGTCGACACGTCAGCCGACTTAGGCGCCGACGATTTCAATCTCGCGGCCGACCCGAATGATATCAGCGACCAGTCCCAGTCATCCGTTGACGCACCGCAGAAGCCGCAGGGCGCCACCAAGACATCCGCTCAAGCCCCGAAGCCCACCACGACCCGGCAAATGCCGCCAGCGGCCAGCAAACCGGCGAACGGATCAAAACAACCCAACCCCACGCAGGAGTCCCAGGACACGATTGCCGATAGCCGCAAGCGAATCGACATCCAGAAAATAGCGGCGAAGCTTTCAACCGCGCCCGGATACGGTGGCGACGTGGGCAAGGTCATCGCTGACTGGACCGGCGGCGTCGACCTGCGCACCATCGGCGGCGCCGAACTCGATTCGATCTACGAAGCCGCGATCTCGGTCCTCGCAGATGCAGAGCGCGAATCGGCGAATGCCGCAGCGGCCCCCCCCGGAGAATTGCAGCTCGAAACCCCGGAGACTATCGCCGACGAAACGACCGGCGGATTAGCCGACCTGATTCAGGCCCGCGCCGCCGAACTCAGCAGCGGCGATCCTGAGCGACAGGATCAGATCCTCGATGAATGGTTCACCGCGATCGGTCTGCCGCAGGATGCGACATTCGAGAACATCGGCCCCGATGAACTGCGCGTGCTGTTTGAGCACGCGCAAAAACAATCACACACCGGCGACGGTAAGCCCCGCCGCAGAAGGAGATGACAACGGCCATGAAGATGAAAACGCAGCATGCCGAACTCGCAAACGTCAAGCTGACAACAGTCAGCAAGGCGCGCGAAGGCGGCGACCTCGTTGGTGCAGAGAAATACTGGGTCTTGACGTTCAAGGTTCCAGTGAGTGCGATTGACGCCAACGAACTCCCGGCGATGGCCGGGGAGCCCATCATGTTGGAATTCGAGCCGACGCAACTGGCGATGGACCTCGATCACAAGCCCGCGCGTGCGCCCTCCGGTGGGACGCGCCGCTCGGGGAAAGAGGCTGCTACCGGCGAGAACGACGACTGATGAACGCGATGGATGGCCGGGATGCATCGGTCCCGGCCATCACACGCCCGCCGACCCGGCGGGAGGAGCGAGGCGAACCGTGACAAGGAGTGAGAAGATCGAAGCGGCGGCGGCGGCGGTGCTGGACGCTGGTATCATACAACTTGACTCTGAGAATCTGGAGCCAACCGGATTCATGCTCGTCCTGAATGAGGATTGGGACAATCTCCACGATGCGCTCGCCCTGCCGGTGGAGCCGATTGCACCACGAGACACTCGCATTCTCCGCAACCGAATTGCCCGCAAGCTACTCGACTGCGACTACCGGGCAGCCGACAGCGCGGAGTATCTGGCAGACCAGATAGTTGGGATGGCGTGTTTCGATTCCGAGATCGCCCTGCCGCTCGAAGCGGCGGTGCCCAAGACGGTGGATGCGTTAGAGCATGTCGTCCGAAAGTTGCTCGGAGAGATCGACGATAACTTACTCTCTGAGACGGATTGCGGCCCGCTGTTTGATTCCGACGAGGTGGATTACTTCGTGCCGCGCCTTGCCGCCCGTCTCTCCGCGCTCGGGGTCCAGCCGCCCGTGGACCGGGATGTGATCCTGACCGCAGCCCGTTCGTGGCGACTCCGACATCTCAGTGAACTCGTGGACGGATTCACCGACGCGAACATAGCTGGACTGATCGACGTGGTGCTGGCCCTGTTCGGGGCGCAGGGGACGGGGGAGGCCAAGCCATGAGCGACTTGACGCGGCTTGAACGCGAACTCCTCGCCGCCGAGAAGGACAACGCCGCGCTCCGGGCGAGGATCGGGGAATTGGAGTGGCTACTGATAGCATTTTCTCGTTCCGAAGATAAGTCAGGAAGAATGCGCTGTGATTCTTGCTCTACTTTAGTTCCGGCGCACACGGATGGGTGCAGGATAGGTAAGGCGCTCGCCGGGAAGGAGACGACCGATGGGTAAAACGAACATAGAATGGACCAACCGAACCTGGAATCCGATTGTCGGGTGTTCTCGCGTCTCTGAGGGGTGCCGCAATTGCTACGCCGAACGCATGGCGGGGACGCGGTTGAAGCACACCGAGCGGTACAAGGGGTTGACGAAACCCGGACCCGATGGGCCATTGTGGACGGGTGAAACGCGGTTCATCAAAGAAGAATTCAATACGCCGCAGAGCTGGCGTGATCCTCAGAAGGTGTTCGTGTGCGATATGGGCGATCTCTTCCACGAATCCATCGCCGACCCTCAGATCGAGATGGTGTTACAGATGCCGCTACGCGGCGCTCATCGTCACACCTATCAGATACTCACCAAGAGAATTGAGCGGGCGCGGGACTTTTTTGCTCACTTCTGGAATCACTGCTATCGGACCCCCGAAGGTGAATGGATACCAATTAACCCAGCGCGAAACGTCTGGATCGGTACGTCGGTCGAAGATCAAAAGACCGCCGACGAACGCATCCCGATCCTGTTGCAGATTCCGGCGGCAGTGCGGTTCGTATCCTATGAACCGGCACTCGGACCGGTGGATTTCATCCCCTACACGGGCCACCAGGTACATTGCTGCAAGTGCCGTTGGCACCGAACCGAGATGAACATCATGCCACAAGGTAAGGATTGGTGGTGCCCAGAATGTTCATCGATATGCTATACCACCAGCGGAATCCATCAAATCATCTTTGGTGGTGAATCTGGACCACGTAAACGGCCTGTCGATCTCGCATGGGCATACGAGGTGCGCGATAACTGCAAAGAGACTGGCACCGCCTTCTTCATGAAGCAAGTAGACAAGGTTCAACCGATCCCAGACGACTTGATGATCCGGGAATTTCCGAACGGAGGCCGCGATGCCTAAGCACCGCAAGCCGACCGACAAGGATTGGGCGGTATACTTCGCATCCGAGCACGATGCGAAGTGGGCCAAGCCTATTCTCAATGCCGCCCGCGACTGGTACAACGGCACCCTGTCCACGTATGATCTGAGACGTTTTATCAGACGCGAACGCGACGAACACGCGAAGATCGTCGCCCGCTGCGAGAGGGAACATGACTGAAACCACGACCATAGTCTATGGCGATGAAGGTGATTCCGAAGTCTCTGGTGCAACGTTTGAGCGGCGCTGCCCCAAATGCGGTAGAATCGTCAAGGCTGATTCAGTGATGCACTTCAAGGGAATCAAACCCGTTGAACCGAACGCAACCTGTAAGCGTTGTGGGCGCATAGCCATGCCGTTTGAGGGATACTATTAGTCGCCCGCTGCGAGGCGGCGCGAGGAGGGAAGGGGTGATGAGCAAATCTTCGAGTAGTTCATCGTCAGGAATTGGATTCACGGGGCTGTTGACGATTACATTTATCGTCCTCAAGCTGACGGGTTACATTGACTGGTCATGGTGGTTGGTACTGTCGCCGCTGTGGATTGGGGCGTCCGTAGCAATTCTCATAATCACCGTTCTAATCGTCTTTGCTGTCATTGCTGACAAGTAACCCCGCGCCGACGGCGCGAAACGGAGGAGCTCCCCGAGCATCGGGCGGAGGGAAACACCCAATGACACCCCGAGAGACGAGGCTGTGAACCGAAACGAAATCATTCAAGGCGACGCGCTGGAAGTCCTGCGGACTCTGCCGGATGGCATTGTACAGACGACGGTCACGTCGCCGCCGTATTGGGGGCTGCGCGACTACGGCGTGCCCGGCCAGTTGGGTTTGGAAGCAACTCCCGAAGAGCACGTCGCCAAGATGGTCGAGATATTCCGCGAGGTCCGCCGGGTGACTCGGGACGATGGGACGCTGTGGCTGAACTACGGGGACTCGTACACGTCTGGCGGCCGGGATAGCTACGGCGGGAATGATCCTCACTGCAAACAGGCGACTCACTCCGCGATCAAAGACGCGAAGCGGGCGCCCCAGCCGTCGAATCTCAAGCCCAAAGACCTCTGCGGCATACCGTGGCGCGTGGCGTTCGCACTCCAAGCGGACGGATGGTATCTGCGCTCGGACATCATCTGGCATAAGCCGAATCCCATGCCCGAGTCGTGCAAAGATCGGCCCACCAAGAGCCACGAGTACCTATTCCTGATGAGCAAGCAACCGCGCTACTACTGGGACGCCGAGGCGGTCAGGGAACCGCACAATTCATATCTGCCAATGTCGCATTTCTCGCGAAGGGGAAATCACCCCAAGAAACTTGACTCGTCGAGTAGGTCAACATTTCCCATGGATGGTCCGAGAGAATACAATCCAGCGGGCCGCAACATCCGCGACGTGTGGACAATCCCCACGGCCCCGTATTCTGAAGCCCACTTCGCCACATTCCCGATCAAGCTGGTCACGCCATGCGTTCTCGCGGGCAGTCCGCCGAAGTGCTGCGGGGTCTGCGGGACGCCGTGGGTGAGGGTGGTGGAACGTGGCAATTTAGTGGGCAGAGATCGTGGGGGAAACTATAAGGGGCGCGAGTCTGACGTTGACTTGGCAGGCGGAAACCGGATGGAGAGCAAGAACGACTACCATCCCGGAATGTCTTACGAAACCAAAACCCTCGGCTGGCGCTCCGGATGCGAACACGACGACGACTCCGGGCGAAGCATCGTCATGGACCCGTTCGCCGGGTCCGGCACAGTGCCGTTCGTAGCCGAAAACCACAACCGCGACTACCTGGGGATCGAACTTAACCCGGAGTACATTGCTATGGCGAAACGCAGACTGAGGCAAGGAGTCCTCGCACTGTGAACGGCGGGCGACGGAGGAGGGTATATTGAAACAGAAAATCGACAACGGGATCGTCGGTAGCCCGGGCCGATTCCCCCGCCCGCGATTCTGCCAGTTCGAGGAGTGCGGGGAACCGACAACGGGCTACAAATACTGTAAGGCGCACGGAAAGCAAGTCAAGGCGCAGCAGCAGGCAGAGGGTAATGCCAGGCGGCGCAACCGCGACGCTTCGACCCGCATACGCGAGGGGGCACAATCTGAGAACACCGCACGACTCGCGGCGATCAAGGCATTCCCGCCGGTGTACACGTCGTCAGACCTGCTCCACCTACCACCGGAGAAAGCGTTCCGTGCGATCAATGCGATACTCGGCGGCGACGCGGGGTTGGTGCGGTGAGCCTCTACTACGACCACGCAGGGATTCGGGAATGGCCGAGAGATCATACAAAGATCATCTTTGTGTCGGGACGCTTTCGCGGTACGTCTATGTATGAAATCGAACAGAACATCCGCCGGGCCGAGACTGCCGCCCTTGCGCTGTGGCGGGCCGGTTGGGTTGCTCTTTGCCCACACATGAACACGCACTTCTTCGACGGGGGCGCACCGGATGATATATGGCTCAAGGGTGACTTGACAATGCTGGCTCGGTGCGACGCGATGGTGGTAATCGACAACGGAGAATCATCAGGAGTGAAAGCCGAAATCACGTTTTGCCAAGAGAGGGGGATACCAATTGTCCGAGACATCAAACAACTACTCTGAGTTTATCGAGCGGAAATCTCAACTTGGGGGGATGTTCGGATTTGAACCGACGTTTCTACCAGACTTTCTATTCGACTTTCAGCGCGACCTTGTGACCTGGGCTATGCGCAAGGGGCGAGCAGCGATCTTCGCCGACTGCGGTCTTGGTAAAACCCCGATGCAACTGGTATGGGCTGAGAATGTAATCCGGAGGGAGAACAAGCCCGTACTGATACTGACTCCTCTGGCCGTTTCATATCAGACCTTGCGCGAATCGGAGAAATTCGGAATCGATTGCCAGAGGTCAAGCGATGGAACCGTTACCGGATCCGCGCGAGTGATCGTCACGAATTACGAGCGAATCGACAAGTTCAATCCTTCGGACTTCGCCGGGGTAGTCTGCGACGAATCGAGCATCCTCAAGAATTTCTCCGGGGTGCGCCGCAAGTCCGTAACTGAGTTTATGAAGAAACTCAAGTATCGGTTGCTATGCACGGCAACGGCGGCGCCGAATGACTACATCGAACTCGGCACCAGTTCCGAGGCGCTTGGCGAACTTGGTTACATGGATATGCTGAGTCGGTTCTTCAAGAATGAACAGGGAACATCTAACCCCCGTCTTGGATGGCGGGCACATGGAGAGCCGAAGAATCAATGGCGCTTTCGCGGCCACGCCGAGCAACCGTTCTGGCGCTGGGTATGTTCCTGGGCGCGGGCGGTTCGCAAGCCGTCCGACTTGGGGTATGACGACGGCCAATTTATCCTGCCAGAGTTGATCGAACGCGAGCACGTCGTCAAGGCAAACAGACCACCCGATGGGATGCTGTTCACTATGCCGGCCGTGGGACTCAAAGAACAACGCGAAGAACGGCGGCGCACTATCACCGAACGATGCGAACGAATTGCCGAGATTGTATCGAACTCCGAGAAAGCACTGGTCTGGTGCCACTTGAACAAAGAGGGCGATCTTCTCGCCAGCATGATCGACGGGGCCAAGCAAGTCAGCGGTTCGGATTCGGACGACGCCAAAGAAGAACGCCTGTTGAACTTCGCCAACAACGGGCTTCGGGTGCTGGTGACAAAGCCGAAGATCGGCGCCTGGGGATTGAACCTGCAATGCTGTAATCACGTGACGTTCTTCCCGTCACACAGTTATGAACAGTATTACCAGGGCGTGCGCCGGTGCTGGCGATTCGGACAGACCCGACCTGTCAACGTAGACATCGTAACCAGTGAGGGCGAAGTGAAAGTCATCGCCAATCTACAACGCAAGTCAGACCAGGCCGACCGGATGTTTTCGTTTCTCGTTGCTCATATGAATGATGCCATGCACATAGACCGCGAACGCGCGGTAACAAAGAAAGTTGAGGTTCCATCGTGGCTATATTAGATCAGGAAATCGCAGAACGTTATGCGCTCTATCTCGGTGACTGTTGTGAGGTAATGCCGACACTACCGAAGGAATCGGTTCACTTGTCGGTCTACTCTCCGCCGTTTGGTGGACTATACAACTATTCATCGGCACCCGAGGACTTGTCGAACTGCGCCGACTATCAGGAGTTCTTCACTCATTACGAATTTGTGGTGCGCGAAATCTTCCGGCTAACTCTTCCCGGTCGGATGACCGCAGTCCATTGCATGGACGTTCCGTCGGGCAACAGCGGGTGCGACCATCTGGTTGACTTCCCTGGCGACATCATCCGGCTACATGAGGACATCGGATTCAAGTACATCGCTCGCTATGCGGTCTGGAAAGAACCGCTTGGTGTCCGCAACCGGACAATGGCGAAGAACCTGGCTCACAAGACGGTAGTGGAGGATTCCAGTCTTTGCTCAGTCGCAAGCGCTGACTACGTGGTAGTGTTTCGCAAGCGTGGCGACAATCCGGTACCAATCGCCCACCCTAACGGTTTCCTCGAATATGCTGGCGCCCGTGAAATTCCGCACGACGTGTTGAAATTCCGGGGACACAAGGGGAGCCAGATCGAAAACCGATACTCCCATTGGATTTGGCGACAGTATGCGAGCGCGTTTTGGGATGATGTGCGCATTGGCCGGGTTCTTCCGTTCAAAGAATCCAAAGACGAAGAGGATGAGCGCCACGTTCACCCGCTCCAACTGGATGTGATCGACCGCGTAGTCGCCCTTTGGAGCAACCCCGGCGAAGTCGTCCTGACGCCGTTTATGGGTGTGGGGTCCGAAGTCTATGGCGCTGTCGGTGCTGGTCGATTCGGAATCGGGATGGAACTCAAAGCATCATATTACAACCAGGCCGTCAAGAATTTACTATCGGTCAATGTGATCAATGAGCAAGAATCTCTTGCCCTATGATGATACTCGCCCAGGAGACGATGCCGCTGTGAACGATACGTGGCCGACAGTGCCTCATCCTAAGCGCCTGATCCCCAGCAAATCCGACACTGGGAACGGGGCGATTGAAATCATGTCTTTCTGATTCCCACCGAGAACCAGT
>Ga0307377_10007224_pt1 | contig 11509 bp, 9 predicted proteins | sample TR3MG_FD_202535 | JGI IMG/M metagenome (GOLD analysis project Ga0307377, IMG submission 202535) | Soil microbial communities from Risofladan, Vaasa, Finland - TR-3 | ecosystem: Environmental > Terrestrial > Soil > Coastal area > Acid sulfate soil | place: Finland: Risofladan, Vaasa | collected...
CGATATCTGCTATCGAATCATGTTCATTTAATCTAATTACTCTTACGCCCTGTGTGTTTCTTCCCATCACGCGCAAGTCTTTAACGCTTTGTCTTATTACCATTCCTTGTGTTGAGATAATTACAAGTTCATCACGATCCACAACACCCATCAGGGCAATCAACTTACCAACTTTATCTGTTGTCTTAACGGTTATAACTCCTTTACCGCCGCGTTTGGTAATTCTATAATCATTTATATCCGAGCGTTTGCCAAATCCTTTTTCAGTTACAACCAAAACCGTAGTCTGATCATTCCTTATAACGAGCAAACCAACAACGTGATCGTCTTTGCCGAGTCTTATTCCACGTACGCCAGTTGCTGTTCTTCCCATATCTCTAACATCTTTTTCATTAAAGCGAATTGCAAAACCATTTTTTGTTCCAATTACAATATCGTTTTTTCCGTCGGTCATCTTAACTTCAATCAGGCTATCTCCGGGTGCAAGATTGATGGCATTTATTCCGCCTTTGCGCACGTTGCCGTAAGCAGCAAGAACTGTTTTCTTAATCGTTCCTTTTTGTGTTGCCATTATAAGATATTGATCTTCGCGGAATTCTTTAACCGCAACAAATGCTGTGATGTTGTCATCTTTAGCTTTCTCAAGAAGGTTAACAATGGATCTTCCACGTGCAGTTCTTCCGCTTTCGGGAAGTTCGTGGACCTTTAACCAGTAACATCTTCCTTTATCAGTAAAGAATAAAATGTATTGATGCGTTGATGCAACAAACATATGTTCGATAAAATCATCTTCCTTGGTTCCGGCGCCTGTTACACCTTTACCGCCGCGTCCCTGTCGTCTGTATCCGCTGACAGGAAAACGTTTTATAAATCCACCGTGAGATATTGTTACAACCACATCTTCTTCGGCAATAATATCTTCTAAGGCAAATTCTTTGTAATCTTTTATAATTTCTGTCCTGCGTTCATCGCCATATTTTTCTTTAAGAGCAAGCAGTTCATCTTTAATAATTTTTCTTCTTGTTCTTTCGTTATCCAGAATTCCTCTAAGTCTTTCAATCAGCTTAATTGTTTCTTTGTATTCGTCTTCTATCTTCTTGCGTTCTAATCCCGTTAAGCGCTGCAATCTCATATCCAAAATTGCTTTTGCCTGTATCTCGCTTAACTTAAATTTTTTCATCAAGTTGTTTTTAGCAGTCTCGGTATCTCTTGATTTTTTAATTGTTTCTATTACTTCATCAATATTATCAAGCGCAATGAGGTAGCCTTCTAAAATGTGTGCGCGTTTCTCCGCAGAGTCTAACTCATATTTTGTCCTGCGTATAAGCACTTCCATTCTGTGATCCAAAAAGTGCTGAATCATTTCCTGAAGATTAAGTACCTTGGGGGCGCCATGAACGAGCGCAAGCATAATAACTCCAAATGTTACCTGCATTTGCGTGTGCTTAAATAGTTGATTGAGAACAACCGGCGGTTGTCCATCGCGCTTTAATTCTATAACAATGCGCATTCCATCACGATCAGATTCGTCTCTAATGTTTGATATTTCTGTGATCTTACCTTCGCGTACAAGATCAGCCATTTTTTCTATCAACGATGCTTTGTTAACCTGGTAAGGAATTTCAGTGATAATAATATTTTCTCTATCATTCTTTAGTGTTTCTACGTTTGCCTTTGCGCGAATTACAACTCTGCCTCGTCCCGTTAAAAGCGCTTCTTTAACGCCTTCATATCCATAAATAATTCCGCCTGTTGGAAAATCAGGGGCCTTAACAAATTTCATCAAATCTGCTGCAGTTGCTTTTGGATTTTCAATCATAGCAACACAGCCATCAATAACTTCGCTAATATTGTGCGGTGGAATATTTGTTGCCATTCCAACTGCAATTCCACTTGCGCCGTTTATTAAAAGGTTGGGAAGATAGGACGGCATTACTGTTGGTTCTTGCAACGACTCATCAAAGTTGTTAATAAAATCAACAGTATTTTTATCAAGGTCACGAAGCATCTCATCTGCTATGCGTGCAAGCCTTGCTTCTGTGTAACGCATAGCTGCGGGTGAATCGCCATCAACGGAACCAAAGTTTCCCTGTCCATCAACCAAAGGATAGCGCAGAGAAAAATCCTGCACCATTCTAACCATTGAATCATAAACGGCAGTATCTCCGTGTGGATGATATTTACCAAGAACCTCTCCCACAATTCTTGCAGATTTTTTATAAGGTCTGTTGTGCGCCAAACCAAGTTCGTGCATACCAAATAAAACTCTTCGGTGAACCGGTTTTAATCCATCTCTTACATCAGGAAGTGCGCGGGCAACTATAACGCTCATTGCATAATCTATGTAAGATGATTTCATTTCATCTTCTAATGTTCTGGGTACTACTTTTTCAAATATTGTGGTCATATATTTTTAATCTTTTGATTCGTTTAAACTATTTTAAATACTTTTAATTGTTTCTTTAAGAACAGGTAAGTGAGTTTTACATGTTTTATAAATTATATTGTAATCTGTTTCCATATATGCATGAGAGATGACGTTTCTCATGCCAATAATATCATTCCATTTAACTTGTGGATATTTTTCTAAAAAAGCTGATTCCTTTTTATAAATCTTATTTATAATTTCACCTATTGTTTGGAGACGCATGGAAATAGAATCTAGTTTTTCAACTCCGTTTACTGACTCAACAAAATCTTCAGCTGTTTTAATTTCAACAAACCTGGCTTCAATAATATCAACGCATTCTATAATATCAAGAAGTTTGTCAATCAAAAGTTCTTTATGCATTAATTTTTTCCCGCATTACATGTTTTGCAAATCTTGGATGCATGTTTGGTCTGCTTCTGATTATATCAACCTTTCATCCAAATGCCTTTTCTAAATAATCAACAACGCCTACCAGATTGTGTAATTCCGGTGGCATCTCAACCAACAAATCAATATCACTTTCTTCTGTCTCTTCTCCACGAGCAAAAGAACCAAACAAAGAAATTGATGTTACCTCAAAATTTTGTTTGAGATATTTCTTATTCTTTCTTAGAAATTCTAATATGTATTCTTTGTTTAATATCATCTTTTAAAACTACTTAAATGTCAAGATTAGCGTACTTAGCATGCTTTTCTATAAATGCGCGTCTTGGTTCAACAGCATCGCCCATCAGGGTTTCAAATATTTTATCTGCTGCTGCTGCGCTCTCAACGTTTACCTGTAAAACTGTTCTTGTTTCGGGATTCATTGTGGTGGACCAAAGCTGTTCGGGATTCATTTCTCCCAATCCTTTATAACGGGAAATGGTAACGCCCTTTGGTTGTCCTTCTTCATCAACTTCATTATCATCCTCAACGCTGGCTTTTGCTTTAATATCTTTTCTAAACTGTTTTAAAACTTTATCTCTTTCATCATCATCAAAAGCATAATGTTCTTCTTTTCCTTTCTTTACCTTATACAACGGCGGTTGCGCAATATAAACTTTTCCGGATGTTATTAACTCCTTCATGTGTCTGTAAAAGAAAGTAAGAAGTAATGTCCGGATGTGGCTTCCATCAACATCCGCATCCGTCATCAAAATAATTTTTCCGTATCTTGTTTTTGTCGGATCAAACTCTTCGCCAATTCCAGCGCCAAGCGCAGCAACCATCGTTTGGATTTCCTGGTTTTCTAAAATCTTATTAAGCTTTGCTTTCTCTACATTAAGAATTTTTCCTTTGATTGGAAGTATTGCCTGAAATCTTCTGTCTCTTCCTTGCTTTGCTGATCCACCTGCAGAATCACCCTCAACTATATAAATTTCACAATGCTCTGGATCATTGATTGAACAATCAGCAAGTTTTCCGGGAAGGTGCATCGAATCGAGTGCATTTTTTCTTCTAACAAGATCGCGCGCTTTGCGTGAAGCTTCCCTTGCCTCGGCAGCGCGCATACATTTTTCAATAATTTTTTTACCAACAGAGGGATTTTCTTCAAGATATTCAGATAACTTTTCACCAACAATTGTTTCAACAACTGATTTTACTTCGCTGTTACCAAGTTTGGTTTTTGTTTGCCCTTCAAATTGCGGCTCCATAACCTTTATAGAAAGTACTGCAGTAAGTCCTTCGCGAAAATCATCTCCGGTTAGAGTTATTTTATTGTTCTCTTTGATCAAACCATTTTTATAAGCATAGCTGTTTAAAGTTCTTGTAAGTGCCGTTCTAAAACCAACTAAGTGTGTCCCGCCCTCAATTGTATTAATGTTGTTTACGTAAGAGTGTACACTCTCTGAGTATGAATCACTGTATTCAAAAGCAATTTCAACGGGAGTATTTTCTTTTTCCCCTTCAATATACACCGGCTTGTGTAATGTGGTTCTCTGTTCATCGAGATATTTAACAAAATCAATTAGTCCGCCTTTAAACCTGTATGTTTCTTCCTGTCCGTCATTTTCATCTTTAAGAATCATCGTAACTTCTTTGTTCAGATAAGCAAGTTCGCGCAATCTTTCAGCAACAGTTTCAAAATTAAATTTTGTTGCTTTAAATATCTCTCCATCTGGTTTAAAAGTAATTTTAGTTCCTGTTTGATCGCCCTTATACGTTCCTATTTGTTTTACTTTTTCAACCGGTATCCCGCGATGATATTCTTGAAAATATATTTTATTGTCTCTTCTTACTTCAGCAGTCAGTTTTTCAGATAAAGCATTTACAACCGACACACCAACACCATGCAATCCGCCCGAAACCTTATAAGAGTCTTTATCAAATTTACCTCCGGCGTGAAGAACAGTCATAACAACTTCTAGTGCAGATCGTTTTTCAACAGGATGTATATCAACAGGAATTCCTCTTCCGTGATCTTCAACGGAAACGGTACCATCTTTATTAATTGTTACAATTACTCTATCATTATAACCAACAAGAGCTTCGTCAATGCTGTTATCAACAACTTCGTTTATCAGGTGATGAAGTCCGCGAGTGCTTACATCGCCAATGTACATCGCGGGGCGTTTACGAACAGCTTCTAATCCTTTAAGTACATTAATGTTTTTTGCACTATAATCATTTGAATTGTTGTTTTGTGCTTTTGCCATAACTTTTTATGTGTCCTTTAAAAATCTTTACTTGGCTGAAAATTTTATTTTATTAATTCTTTGTTCGTTATAAAAAGTATTTATCTTTTCAATTATCTCTGATTCTTTAAATTTAAGTTCGCTGCGCCATGCAGGATTTTCTGCTTTTAATGTTAAGCATCCCCTATAAACTTTTATCGCTTTAACAATCTTCTTCCATTCCGGAAATATTTTATCAAAATCATTAACAACGTCGTTCTCTGAAATAATTTCGCGTATTTGTTTTAATCCGGGTTCTTTGTTTAAAATATCTTTAATGCTGCGGAAGCCTTCAGGCATAAGCTATTTCGCTGTTCTCAAGTTTAATAATAAGATCATTGCTGCTTTTAGTTAAAAAAGAAAAATTAGCAAAATCAGTAAGCGTAATAAATGCTTGTCCAACCTCTTTAAGATACATGCTAATCTTTCCTGCACGATATGCATCTAATTCTCCAAAAACATCATCAAGAAGAAACAATGGTGATTTGCCCGTAATATTTTTCAAATAAAAAAACTCTGCAAACCTTAATGCTGTTTGAAATGTTTTGTGCTGTCCTTGCGAACCATAGGTTCTTAAGTTTATGCTGTTAATACTAAAAACAAAATCGTCTCTGTGCGGACCGACAAGATTAACAGTTCTTCTTATCTCTTCCTCTTTCTTTTCGGATAACAGTTTTTCAAAATTTTGTTTTATTTTTATCGAATCGTTCTCTTCTAAATAAAGATAATTTATGTAAGGAGATTCGTTATCACCCATTATTTTAATGTATGAATCGGCTATATACTTATTAAAATGTTCTATAAATTTTTTTCTGTGAAGAATTAATTCAACACCATTTTCAACAAGTCTTTGTGTCCATGCTTTAAGTTCATCAAAATAATCGCTCGTGCGTTTTTCTCTAAGCCGATTTAACACAACGGCTCTTTGTTTTATTGTTTTATTATAGTCTAACAAAACATTTAAATATGTGCTGCTTGCTTGAGAAATAACCGAATCAACAAACCTTCTTCTTTCAAGCGGTGCGCCCTGTGTTATCGCATGATCTGCCGGCGATAAAACAACAACAGGAAATTTTCCTATTATTTGAGAGCTTCTTGAAATCAACTTTTCATTTTGGAAGTAGTATTTGCGGTTTTCAGAAACAGAGAAAAATATTCGTACATCGTCTTCAGTTATATCTTTAAGGTTTCCCTTAATTTCAAATTCGTTTTGATCAAAATTAATTACTTCAAGATCTTTAGAACTAAAACTTTTTGTAGTACACAGATAATAAATAGCTTCCAATATGGAAGTTTTTCCTTTTCCATTTCCGCCAACAATATAATTCAGATTATCAGAAAAATTCAGGCTTGTTTTCGTATGAATTCTAAAATTCCTTAATGATAAACGGGAAAGGATCATTTCAATTGTTTAGTCGTACCGGCATTAATAACATCATTATGTCTTCATGCTCCTCACTTTTAACCGGCTCAATAATGCCTGCTTTTGTTGGTGAGTGAAGTTTAAAAATTATTCTTTCACTTTCGAGGTGAGAAAGAATATCATTAACGTATGTAGTATTAAACCCAATATCCATGGGGTCGCCCTTATATTCGCATAAAATATTTTCTTTTGCATTAGAACCATGGTCAATGTCTTCTGCAGAAACTTCGAGGGCATTTTCGCTAATTGAAAATTTAACTTGTTTAGAGTTTGATGTAGAAAAAAGCATCATTCTTTTAACTGCAGAAAGCAGTTCGCTTCTGTTAATATTTAAGAAATTCTCGTTTTCCAATGGAATAACGCTGCTATAAGCAGGATATTTTTCACCAATCAATCTTGTTATAAACTCAATATCATTAATTAAAAAAGAAGCATACGTTTTACTTAAATAAATTTTCACATCGGAGTCGCCTAATTGTTTTAAAAGAACGGAGATAGCTCTTTCCGGAATAATATATTGTTCCAGTACTTCTGCAGCAAACGATTTATTTATATACTTAACAAGTCTATGTCCATCTGTTGAAACAAATCTTAATCCTTCTTTTGCAAATTCCATTAATGTTCCTGTCATAGCCGGACGCATATCTTCCTTGCTCATTGCAAAAGCTGTTTGATCAAATGCTTTTTTAAGTTCGGGCCCGCCTATGTTTATTTCTTTTTCTTTAGATACGGTTGGTATTTCCGGAAAATCTTCTGATGGAGCATAACTTAAATTATAAACTCCCCTATCGGTAGTCAGTTTTAACTTTCCGTTTCCATCAACTGCAAAATTTACCTGAGTATCTTCTAAAGAACGGATGATTTCATAAAGAAGTCTGGCAGGAATAACCATTTTTATATTTTGATCTGCGGGAACATTTAATGATGATCGCAGGGCTATTTCAAGATCTGTAGCACTTACAGTTAATGATCCATCTTTAATATCAAATAGAAAATTTTCTAGGATTGGCATAGGTGTACGTGATGGCACTGCAGGAATAATTTTAGATAAAAGTTTTTCTAAAATTCTGTTATTGATCTTAAATTCCATAGTAAAAAATCTCCTTTTGAATCATACTAAAATACAAAAAAAGAGCTGTAATCTCAATTATTATTTAATGATATTTATTGCAGCAAGCGAAGTTAATAGACTGGTAGAAAAGGAACAAAAGTAATCTGGAAAGATGGATTTTAATTTCCATAATTTAAATTTTGTTTTTAATATTTTGGGATATGTCCTTATGATGAGGTCAATCATTTTTAGAAAAAATTTTTATATTCATCAAACACTATCAACACCATTATAATTAATTAATAAGTTATATATTTAATTAGTAATAATAATAACGATGTTAATAAGTTAGTAACAGCTAAATGACCGCTTATTAAACTGAAAACAAACTTTTCACTAATTTAATTTTGTTAATAAAACGAACACAGACTAACACTTTTTAAATAATAGTTAATAACAGACCATTTATTAACAAATTATATACTGTCCGCCAACAACTTACCAACAATCAAATAGTAAAAAAAAAGCTCAATATAGAGCCTTATAACAAAAATTAAAATTTTCAGGAATAATTTAACTCAATTTTATTTCTGATGTTTATTATCAGATCACTTATTGAATTGTCTTTAACGCTTAGTTTTTCAATGCTGTTACAAGCATGTATTACTGTTGAGTGATCTCTTCCGCCAAAATGAAGTCCGATAGTTTTTAATGATGACTTTGTCAATTCCTTAGAAAAAAACATGGCAAGTTGCCTGGCAAGCACGATTTCTTTTTTTCTGGTTTTATCGCGTATTTTATTCTCCGCTACATTAAGAGAACTGCAGACAACCTTTGTTATATCGTCAATAGTAATAGTTATTTTTCTATCAGTGGCAATTTCTTTTACAGTTTTTCTTGCAAGCTCTAAAGTAATTTCTTTTGAATTAAGAGAAGCATTAGCAAGAAGTTTTATTAAGCATCCCTCTAATTCACGAATGTTTGATGTTATGCTGTTTGCTATATATTCCAAAATTTCCGTAGAAACAATCATTCCATAATCTTCAGCTTTATTTTTTAGAATTGCAAGACGCATTTCTAATTCAGGCGGCTGAATGTCAGCGCTAAGTCCCCACTGAAATCTCGATATCAATCTTTCGTCCAAACCCTTTAAATCTTTTGGTGGTTTATCGCTGGAAAGAATTATTTGCTTTCTAGACTGGTGAAGTGTGTTAAATATATGAAAGAAAAGATCTTGCGTTTTTTCTTTACCCAACAAAAACTGTATATCATCTATAATTAGTACATCCATCCCCCGATAGAAACTTGAAAAATCGTTAACCTTGTTAGATTGAATTGCTTCAACAAATTCCACAGTAAAAGAATCAGAAGATAAATAGATTACTTTTTTCTCGGGATGTTTTTCAACAATAGTATTTCCAATAGCTTGAATTAAGTGAGTCTTTCCCAGCCCAACACCGCCATAAACAAAAAACGGATTAAACGATGTTCCACCTGGATTATCACTAATCGCACCGGCAGCAGCTCTGGCTAATTGATTACCCTCTCCCTTTATAAAATTATCAAAATTATAACGGGAGTTTAGATTTGTTTCATGCTCGGATTTTTTATTTTCTAAAGGCTTAACGGAACTTGATGAAGATAAACTCTCTCTTTTAATAAATTCTTCTTTTTTCTCTTGTTCATCAGCAATAATGTAGGATAATTTTCCGCTTGGACCTAAAACATCTCTAATCGTTTTGGTTATTATAGGACTGAAGTGCTCGTCAATCCATTCCCAAAAAAATTGACTGGGTAATTGAACTTTTAGAGTTTCATTTTCTATACTAATTGGACGTATAGGTAAAAACCAGGTATTGTAAGTCATTAAAGTAACGTTTTCTTTAATCCTAGTTAAGCAATTTTTCCATACCGAATTAGCAGTAGTTACTGGTGAGCTATCTATAGTTTCAAGCCCAATGAATCTTAAGTTATCCACAAGAAAACCAATAGAAAAAGAAGTTAAAAGAATAGAATAATTTAGTTATAAGCACAGCCGGTTTAAGATACTAACAAGTTACTAACATTAAATGTTTCCCCATAAATCCCACAATTTAAGCAGTTTGCAGGATTTTTTTTCAAGCGTCTAAACAAGGACATGTAAAATTTACTTCAGCCCTCAACAACGGTTAGTTGTGAAACGTTTCCACATCCAACGGTTATCAACACATTATTAACAATAATTTGTCTGTTCTAACTTACCGATAAAATAGAAACAAAAAGTACATAGAGCAAATTAATTTACTACTTATTTTTTATCTTCTTTTATTTACAATATTTATACCGATTGAGTTTCTTAAATCTTGTAACTTTTGTGCTGTATGTATATTTTTACAAACTTTTTATAAAAAGGAGTGGTAAATGAAAAGAACATATCAGCCAAGCAATAGAAAAAGAAAGAACAAGCATGGCTTTAGGGAAAGAATGGCTACAAAAAACGGCAGAAAAGTTTTAGCCAGTAGAAGAGCAAAAGGTAGAAAAAAACTTACCGTAAGTGATGAGAAATAAAAACCTTGAAGAATTTTTCTCTTTCCAAAGTGGAAAGGATAAAAAGGAAAAGGGATTTTGAAAAAGTTTTTAGTTCGGGTATTACAGTATTTACAAAAGATCGCCTTCTAAGGGCGGTCTTTGTTGTTGAGCCAAAGAAAAACGAAAGTGGAATTAAAATAGCTCCAGCCGTATCAAAAAAAGCAGGTAAAGCTGTTTGGAGAAATGGGGTTAAAAGATTAATTAAAGAAGCATACAGGCAAAACAAGAAAATCTTTATAGAAAATGTTCGGCAGAAAGAACTCCTTTTACTGATAGTTTTTTCTCCAAATGAATTGAGCGAAACTAAGAACAAAACATTAAGACTAAACAACATCCTGCCGGGCATTGTTGAATTGATGAATAAAATATCGAAAAGGATATAATTATATATTTTGGAAAATAAACTTCAAAAAAAATCATTTCGTTTAATTCCCCGCATTCTAAATAATATTTTATCTTCAAGAATTTTAATTAAGAGTTTAATAGATGGATAAGCAAACAACTATAGCGTTTATTTTAATCGGGACCATTCTGGTGCTTTGGCTTTATTTAACAGCGCCAACACCAACGGATCAAACGCAAAAAAAAGAAACAACATCTTTAAATAAAGATACAACACAAAGCGTTAAAGAAGATTCTGTAATAACCGTTAACAGCACAAAGGTAGATAGCACATCAAAACTCTTAGCAAAAACACCGCAAACGGCAAAAGAAGAATTTCTTGTTATTCAAACGGATCTATCCAGAATTGAGCTTTCTAATAAGGGAGCTAATTTCAAAAAAGTATTTTTGAAGAAATTTAACAATTGGTATTCTTCACACAAAAAATTTGACGAAGAAGATTACAATCAGCATGTACAATTAATAAATTATTCACGCGGCGGATCTTACGATATAGCTTTTGTATCAACCGATGGACGCGGTATTAACACTGGAGAGTTAACTTTTCAGAAAGAAGGGAATAAATCTTATTATAAAATTTCCGGAAAAGATTCTGTAGTTATTAAATATACATTTGAGCTTGAAACCGGAAAACAGATAACCAAAGCCTACACGTTCTATGGTAACAAATATCAAATTAAAAGTGATATAAACTTTGTTGGATTTAATAATCTGATAAGCAACAACACATATGATGTTGTTTGGAATAACGGAATTCGTTTTGTTGAAGAAAATTCTGTTGATGAGGCAAACTCTTCAGATGCCGGAGTGTTTTATGGTGATGAGCACGTAATAATAGATGCCACCTCCGTGGGCGAAAAAGAGACAAAGGAATTTCGGGGTACAGTTGAGTGGCTGGCTGTTAGAAACAAATATTTTGCCGCAATACTTATCCCAGATAATTCAGCTCAGGTTGAGGGCGCTTATATAGAAGGAAC
>Ga0307377_10007227_pt1 | contig 11501 bp, 26 predicted proteins | sample TR3MG_FD_202535 | JGI IMG/M metagenome (GOLD analysis project Ga0307377, IMG submission 202535) | Soil microbial communities from Risofladan, Vaasa, Finland - TR-3 | ecosystem: Environmental > Terrestrial > Soil > Coastal area > Acid sulfate soil | place: Finland: Risofladan, Vaasa | collected...
TGAATAAACATACTATGATCCATACTCATCTTTCCCTCCTAAGAGTTGTGCAAGGGCTATATTAGCCCTCAATGTGTTCTGCCTCCCATGCAATGCCGCTTCTAACCTCGCCAGATTCGCCTCTACATTCGCCATCCTTTTCGCTATGTCATTTACCCTCTCCTGTGCATCCCTCAATCCTTTCTCCCTCGATAGAAACCTCCCCAACTCGATCTTCCGAATCTCTGCATTTCGCCCCTTTACCACCGACATTTTCGGATCGTCCAAGCCATAAGCTAAGGCACTGGCATCAAACTCAGCTTGTTGAAGAATCAGTCGTGCTGACTCCAACTTCTCGCGTTTCATCCCATCTAAATGAGCTTGCTCATCGATACAACGTATTTCAGCTTCCTCGATTTCCTGCGGAGCTTTCAGCAATTGCTCGATTACATCCTCTCGAATACCCATTTTACCTTCTCCCACCTAGTTTCCCATAGATTGTGGTGTAAGTATCTGATCCTTTTTCTGCCCTTCGCATTTGACCACCCTCCTCATATTCGTAGAAATCGGGGCCATCGTCTGGCAAGAATAACTCTGGTTCCCAAACTATTTGATCGTGGATTACTGGTTCGCTCCTCAGTTTCGACGAAACATAGGAGAGCAAAAAGATTCCCCATAAGACACAGGCGAAAATAATTATGACGATGAATCCCACAAAAAATCACGCCACTCCGATTTCAAATCAATCGACGCTATACTTTCAAACTCTTGAAGAAGAATGAATGAGGCCAAAGTGACCATATTCGCTCTGTAACGCTCCTTGGCCTCCCTCAATGAAAGATAGAAAGACTCTGGAAGATTCATAACTGTGGCGTTGTCGTGTACTTGCTTGGAATAAGATTGGAATTTTTCAGATCGAGCAACCTCTAAAACGGTATCTTTATCAAGGGAGGAAAAGATGGCCTTGGCTAATTTGGTTCGGCTTACTCCCTCTCGCTTCGCCAGATTTGAAAGAGTATCATAGATGTCGATGTAGATACCTACACACGGCCTGAACTTTTTATCTGCCAGTTTTTCCAACACTGGATAGACTACCAAAGAGAACTGTAGAACTGGTAAGTGTTGTTGGATTAATGCAGTCAAGATTGCTTGCTTGGAACAGTCATATAGAACTGACAAATTCCTTATAGTCTCGCCCGCGTTCCTAGAGATTCTCAAGTCTCTACAATTCGACGAATACAGTCTCTTCCAAGGTTTGACCAACTCTACATCCAAGACAAATGAGTGCTCCATAACCAGATGAGAGGCGACGAAGTTTGGATTGAGACCATGAGCTTCACAAGTGGCGAAAAAGGGATCTGCAATCTTGGTGGCTATGAGCAATTTAACTTTCCCAGACGCTCTAGAGTTTCTTGTAGATTCTTCACAAGTACAGCGACCTTATCCTCAAGGGACAACGATTCGTAGATAAAGTATTCCTCCAAATGCCTCGTGTGCGCTTCTCTAACGAAGGCTGCCCGCGAAGCAATCTTTCCCTGATCTACTAAGTCACCAGTCTTACGCCAACTTTCAATATCTACTCCGATCATTCGTTGCATGATTTTTTTCATGTGTTCTCCACAAGTTCAAAGACGTAAACCATCTCATCCAACTCTGGATCGAAGATTCTACCTATGTAGAAAGCCTCATGTTTATCCAAAGGCAGACATATCTCATTGATCACAGCCCACTCAAACCTTCTCTTGAAACGTATTTTCTCCACTGAATCTTCCCAAACTACTAACTGGAGCAATTTGCCCTTGAGTGCCAAATCGAGTATCTCAGCATCATCAGGCAACCAAACATCCCTACCGAGAGTATACAACCTCAAACGCTTTTCTGTTTTCATCTTTTCTCCTCAATAGACACTATTTCATTCAAATATTCCCTGATAACTCGACTAAAATTCATCGACACAGCCTATCAGCCCAATCCTTGTGCCTTTTCAAGCGCAGATAAGCACCGCAGACAGCACCACCAACACCGTCTTTATCAAATTGTCGCAGTAGCGGATAAACAGAAGAAATGCACAGCCATTTCAAACTAAATGGATTCCAAGTCAGATTGAAATCGAGGGACTCTCCACTGCTACAATTGATTTCATTCATCTCCTTGATAAGGTCAGGCCAGAATCGGGCTTCCCATTCTAGTAATTTGCAAGGAACGGAGTTTCTAGGAGCACGCCAATAAATCTTGCCTATATTGCCCCTATCAACTGTGCCAATCGTCCACCCCTTTGACAAAGCTATGGCCTCATCGTATGTAGATGGCTCGTATTTCCACTTCCCAACTGAAACTTCTTGACGCTCCATATGCATCAATTCTTGAATCTGATATAACTTTTCACGCAAGCAACGATTTTCTTCCCGCAGACATTCATATTCAATAGTTTGATTCATCCCTTAGAATACCTCAATCGCTATTGGTGGCAGCAAGGCTACTTTACCACATTGTGGGCAACGAACCTCCGCCCAATCATTTGATGTGATACCCAAGAGTATCCACCAGCAAAACCCACATTGAAGGCAGGAAAATCTGACCGAGGGATGAGGAAAGGAAAACGGGCAGGTCATCGCTCCAGGCCAGGTTTGAATCCCATAGGAGATTATCAAGAATCCCTCTTGAACTTTCTGCAGAGTTCAGCTATCTCGCCTGCGTTGGAAGCGTCCTCATAGCTGATTCCAGTAAGTTCCATAAGGTTTACGATGAAGCCACACTTAGGACACTTCCAAGTCACAAAGTCGCAAGTCGGAGCAAAGTATACGTCGTCGTCCTCAAATCCACACTCAGGACAAACTACTGTTAAAATCCATCGTGTTCCCATTTTCCTACCTCCAAACCATAGTCTGCTAACTACCCTGAAGAATCCAGCATCCCCACAACACCCAAAAGATAGCCCTAAGTAAATTGTTTCGGGCTTCTTCTGGGTCTTTGTTAAATAGGGAGATCAGATAGAAAACCAAAGCGAAAGCCAAGAAACCTAATTGAAACCTCCACTCAAATATGTGGTTTGTTTCCATTGTCTATTTCCCCTGTAATAGATTCATCAGTCGCTGCATCGCATAGTATTCAGGAACGGATAGATAAGAAACTGCGGAGGTAATCAAGATGGCGAACAAAAGCGTAAATAGAACAAAAAGGAAAAAGCCAACTGCTATAAAACTTTCTGCAGACTGTATAGTTCTCCAGTCCTCACGATCACATTTTCTTTGAAGACCAAGCCCATAAAAACCCACTTTGAGAGAGACCAATGCGGCTAAAAGTGTGACTACAGCCCAAACTAAGCAAGTGTAACCTTGAACGATGATATTACGTACTGTGATAATCCACACTTGTTGAGCAGCGGGGGAAATCATTTGACCGATTCTCTCTAGCAAAGAAATTACCTCTTCAGAGTTCATCACGTCTCCTTTGTTGGTTCCTCTATAAACTGCTGGATGACCTGCGGACAAACAGAGTCAAAACCTACCACATCTAACATTCCAATGTCATTTGGATCGGCGATGGTAAAGCCCTCACTGGTCATACCCACGGTGATTAGTTTGGCTGGGATTCCAGTTTCACGACGATATTGCTGTAACGCCTGCATTGGATGAATATCCCCAGCCCAGGTTTCGTTATCTGTGTAGACGATGAAACAATCTGCAGGAATGATGCCTCGCTTTTGTTGTATCTTCGGTTGCTGTCGGCGACCCCAATAACTAGTGTAACGAGTACAATGAACATCCAAACCCAAAGCCCACAACATAGGCAATGCACAGTCAGTGCCTCCAAAGACAAGCCCGCCAAACTTCCTGACTACATCATCGAGACGCTCTCGTGGTGAGACCTCGATAGGAACCATCGTATCAGAGAAGGCTATCACTGTATAGTTTGGCTCGGTTCGAGCAGTTACCATAGCCATAGCTGCTGCCGCTTCACGCACCGTCAATGGACTATCGCCCATAGAAGAGGTCATGCTTCCAGAGACATCTACGGCCAAGACGAAACGTTTTCCAGTTGGCTTCACGTTTTGGAAACTCCCGTAAAAGGCAGCATCGAGAGCATCCACCACTTGCGAGACTGGTTGCCACTTCAGGCTTCCTCTAACCCCATGACCTACAGCATAAGTGCGCATTCCCAATAGGATAGTAAATGGGTGCAATCTGGAACGGCGTAGGGCTTCGACATCAGAGAATCTCTGCACTACATACTTCGATGTTTCACTAAGGGGAGCGAGCAGTCCAATGTCACTCAACCTGCCAAGGTTGCGCATCAACGCCCAAAGGGGAGTATTAGGCAACAGGGCTTCCCAAACCTTCGGAGAGCGCAACCACTTGGTGTCTAAGGCTTCCCAAGGTAGTTTACAATCGCTAATCAGTCGCACGATCTCCTTAGTATCCTCAGTGATGGATGCCAGCTCGTAGCCGACCACAAACTTCTGCCACTGCTCTCCTATATCTTCGACTCTCATCAAAGAATCTTTTCCGTGGCAAATCCAATCGAAGAGGACTTTATGCGCTACAGAATCAGTTCCAGGATGGCTCAATCGCAACAAGTCGCGGTGAGTCCAACTACCTCTCTGTCTGTATTTCACCAACTGGTAAGCTAAGTTTTCAGCCGATTTCTCAGTATACCACGAGCCTACAGCGTCACGTAGCCCACGACCCCAACCTCGAAAGGCTTGGACATAAGTAGCAAAGGTGAACAAATAGGTTCCCGTGCGGGCGACCCGATTCAATGAATGCAATGCAGTGGATCTCGTCTTTGCATCACCCAATCCAGCACACATAGCCAAGACGAATAGGGCAGGATCGTTCTTTGGTGCTCGACCAGACTCGGAGATTTCTACAACACGCTTCACGACGCGCTCGCCGTCAGCATTGATACAACGAAGCACCGCCTCTGCATTTTCTCTGGTCAGCTTATGCTCCTTGACATAATACGTACCACCTTCGGCTCCCAAGATCAGAAACCTGTCGAGACGTTTCCAATCGTCTACAGCCCAGACGTAGCCACCAGCCTCATTGATGGCCATATCTGTTCGACCTGGAATCGACTCCTTCTGGGAAGTCTTTCTGACGTTGAAGTGCCTTTGATACATCGCTCCTCCTTTTAATCAGGCGTGTTATTGTTGATGGAGTTTATTTTGCCGATAACCCACCTACTTCGGCCCGAATTGGTTGGGGGCTGGACTCGAACCAGCGACCACTTCCTTAACATGGATAACCGCTGAACCTCGACCCTTGCAGATATGTTATGCCCAACGGGTTTAGTGCTCTATCAACTGAGCTACCCCAACCACGATGGTGGACGTGTCTTTGTTCGTGGGGTTTTCCTATATGATAACCCATGAACTTCGGCCCACCTGAACCATATAGTAGCACAATGTCAACGATTTGTCAAATTTGCCAAAGCTTCTTCTGCAAATCGATAATTAGTGCTCTCCTGTGCAAAACCCTTCATAACCTCTTTGAGTAACGCCTCATCCTTGAGACAACTAATCGCAACCTGTCTAACTTGCCAATCTTCGTCGGTATAGATGACTTCCATCAAGGTTTCCTTGTCTCTAATGAACATCAAGGATGCCCTTCGGAGGTATGAATCGGGATCTCCTAAGACGATCTCGGTAGCAAGCTCTGGATCGTCCAACTCGATTAGTGCCCTGCCTCGTGCTTGGCGAGTCTGTTTCTGACTACACACTAAAGATCGCAGAGCACCTTGTCGCTTGATGTTTCGTATAGCTGCCCGCACAGCACAAGGCTTGCAGAAATCGATGAATTCCTTGCCACAGGTCTTACAAAGATTCATCGAATGACTTTATCACTGGCGCAACTGCTCTTTCTGTGATGATGTCTGCCACCTTTTCGAGAGCCTTTTTGATGGCGTCGTTCAATGCTTCTTTTTCATGTCCAAGAAATGTGAATGGGTATCCAGTTATTTCTTGAACCAGTATGTCATGTTTGCCATCATTGACGATAATCTTGACGTAGGTGAGCGAGTTTTGTTGAAAGTAATCGAGCACTGAAATTCGCGGATCACTATGTAAATATAGCTCCCATAGCACGTTGCTCAGTCTTGACATTTTTTGGTCTCCATTCTCAGGAATTCCCAAGGGTCGCCAAACGTCCAATCACAGCCTGGATTCGGGCAGTAAATCGATTCTACCTTATCCCTTGCCCTGACTCCAGTGTTGCCGAATACAAAGTGGGCGAGTCCATTTTCGTCGACCTCACCTTTAGCTTGCACGTCTACGAACATGAGGGAGACGACCAAGCGCAATTCTGTGTTACAGCTTGGACATTGAAGAATCATTTGACCTCCAACCCAGGTATGGCCTTTGAAAGGTCAACCTCAATGTCGCCGCATTTGGGGTAGCAATAGGCGACTGCACCGTAACGTTCCTCCAGGAGAGTAGATAAATAGACGCACCAGAAGATTCTCTTTGCTAAAATATGTCGCATTATCAAGAAAACCGTAAATCCCACGAGTGCTCCTCCCAGCAACCATGCTCCTAACAGTGCCATCATTCAGTGTCCTCCTTTTCCTCATGGACTCGTCGCCAACGTGCTTTCTGTGTTATGCTTATTTTTCGCTTAGTCTCCTCACTATGATGCTTCCCATACATGGGATTTCGCTCGCCGTTCCTTGCTTCACTGAGTTTTCTGCGATGTTCTTCGGTGGGACGTTTACCTTTCTTTCTATCACTTTGCACCTGCCTACGTTCAGGAGTCCACCAAGCTCTCGTTTTCTGTTTAGCATCCTCACTGCGGAGTTTGCCTTTGCGTGCATTACTTAATTTCGCACGCGCCGATACACTATGGTGCTTACCATACATAGGACTTTGTCTACCCTTCAACTTCCGTTTGGCATCCTCAGTGTGTCGATACCCTAGTGGACTTCCTGCTGTCGGCGAAAAGTTGTACTCTGGTTTCAATGTATCAAGATAATATTGCTCGCGGGCAATTAGATTTTCAGATCCTGCTTCTTCGAAGACCTCAAAAACGAATGCTTCCTCACCATCTTTGTCGAAAGCTCTCTGAAGATGTAAATTGCTATGTCCTCCACAACGCAGAGCAGCTAGATGATGCTGCCATCTCCTCTTGAGATTCACAGCACTACCAATGTAGCACTTTCCATTTACTTGATTCGTGATTTGGTAGATGCCACTTGACATAACAACGCCCCCCACCAGTTTGGCCGTCATGTGCAAACGTGCGGCGGAGGACATAAGTCCACCAGTGGAGGGCGTTCTGCTGAATTATATATGACGGCCTCTAAAAGCACAAGGCCCTCCAATCCTCACGTTTGCCCTATCATTCTATCACAGGTCTCTTGAAATGTCAAACTTTACATCATCCATCGAACACCTCCTTAGAAGACATCAGGTAAAACTACGATTCCTTCCATCCAAGGAACGCAGATAACTCGTAAATCATCTAGTATAGCAGGATGTTCGAGTGTATTGGGTAAGAAATGCAGATACATAATAGAATCTTTGGTTTGCTTTCGAAGTTCCTCCATCGCATGATAACCTACGATGATATACTTCGAGTTTTTATGCCAAATATCAAAGGTTATACCATCAAAATCTCTGATGAAATCCACGATTTGCTTGTAGTTCACAGTTGTATATCCCACCGTGGAAACCTGTCGTTCAAATCTTCCACCGAGTTTACGAATGATCCACTCACATGTTGACTGTAACCATAAACATTTGCCTTGATGACGCATCAAATATGCACCACAGGGTTGCCATAGATTATCGATTTGAGGCATCCATAATTTGATGTCCACTTCATTAACCTTTTCCATTTCCATCCTCGGCCTCCTTTGGCATCACAAACTCAAGTTTTGGCGCAGCTTTGTAACCTTTTTCCCACATACCCACAGCAAAAGCGATCAGCAATTGTGAACGAATCGATTGATGACTTGCTGTATCTAAGATTATATGAAAAGTTCCACTTATAGTACCCAACCATTCAGGGTCGATCTGATAAATCTGCACCAAGGTCTTTCGAAACTCCTCTGGGGTAGATTGAAATAGACTGCTATAAGTAGCCAACGCAATTAGAAGACCTGTCGCTTCATCCATCGAACACCTCCCCTTCCCCATTGCACTTGGGACAACCAATGCTTGGGTATCCATCAGCGTGAAGGACGCCCTCACCATAGCAAGATGGACACTCTTTATTAATGCTCCTTAACTGGCTTTCATCGAAGTCGGGGTAAATGATTTCTCCCTTTGCTACCTGACATTTGCCATCGAGGTAATATTCCTTCCAGTGGTCAAGTTTCACTTGACCATCGCCCCATAATACAAAGAGTACCTCTGGAAAGGCAGCAGAGAGTTTGCCCATATCGACTTGATGAGCTGACCAAGTAAGATCGTTCCCTCTACCAGACCAGACATCGTTTAGGTATGACCAGCTATCAACTTTGGTTGTCTCAATGAAAGCATCGAGGGCAAGGCACTTTTCATCAGAGCAAGACTCTACCATCATATCATAATCAGTCAAGTAGGACATCTCATCCCCTCCAAAAGTCGATTCTGCCTCAAAAACCCGCCTCAAAAAACGACCACATAAAAGCAAGTGCAATTATCTTTGATACCAGTTTCAAGACAAGGCGATACCAAGTATGCAAAGACCTGTAAGCACAGAAAAGATAAGCAGTTGCCAAGAAGGTTCGTTACCAGAAATAACCATAAACCAAACCGAGAAAACCCAAAGAAGCAAAGCGACTTTTCCTAGATTACTCATCTTCTCCTCCAGTAACCAAGATCGTTAGCATCTTTTGGATTTTCACCAAAGAAATAACCTTCTGGAGATAGATCATTTAGAGCGATCCAATAAACTTCGTATACCAACTCACCAGCTACCTGAGAAAGCTCTTCAGGTGGCTCCCATTCATCCCCTGTCCAATGAGCGGGATTTTTCAACGAATCAAAGACTTCTGAGAATTCCCAACGAAGTTCTTCCCCCTTTTCTGGCCAATAGTAATCGAGAAAAGCAGCGAACGTTTTGATTAATTCCACGTCGCTTATCGATCCCCTCGATACTGTGCCAACGAAATCTACTGGTGTAGGCATTTTTCCTCCTCGTCTAGAGCGATGATTTTCCTGAGTACATCAATGGGTAGCTCATCCAAAGAGATAGGTTTTCCAAAGTAGTCCTTTGGAGTCCACCACCAATTTTCTAGCCAATCTCCTTCACATTCACAAAGCTCATCAAGGGAATCAGGCATATACCAAATCAGATCTCCGATGGCAATTGTGTATCCATCTATGTCATCCCAAGCCTGCACAGTGCGAAATAGTTCAGTATGTTCTGAGAGGAGGGTTTCAATTGCGGTCATATTTCTCCTTCTCGTAATGCCAAGCGAATTTGAAGGCCTCGCCAAAGACAACTGTTGTCGCCACGAAAGCTGGCATACGACGGTCAGGTTCTAGACCATAAGGATCACGTAGCACTAAGTCAGGTTCTGTCTCGATTACAGCCCATAAGGTTTGTGTTGAAGGATGTATCAAGACATCGCCGACTGCAATCATTGTATGATCTCTTCCAACTCAAAATCAGGATCATAATATTGCAACGAACCCTCAATCTCCTCGCCCTCACCATCATCGAGGAGTTCACGGGCTTCTTCTTCGTTTTCGGCTCTGACCTCGACTAGGACAGAGAAAGTGCCTGACTCAGAGAAACGATAGATTGGCATTTTATTCCTCCTCTTGTGGCTTGAAAATCGCATAGCCCTCGCAGTCTGTCCAGGTCTCGCGGTTATTATACTCAAGAACATAACCACGATTTGCCATCTCTGTCTCGATAATAGCAGCAACCTCAATCTTGGTATTGCATTCCCAACAGGAACGGATATTTGGTGTATCACGATAAAGGATGTCTATACCTAATATGACTATCTCACCAAGATCATTCTGGAAAGGGCGCACCAGCAATTGATGTTCACGCCCATTCTTATCCACCAGGTCTACCTTAATTAATTCCATAAATCTTCTCCTTCCTTATGGCCATCAAGGTTTAGTTTCCATCATTGTAGCACAATCACTATGATTTGTCAAATTTTAGTTTCACGAAGACCATACAATCTAAGTCTCGCTCCAAGTTCTCTTGGATACTTTGTATCGTCTCCAAAAGGTCGGGACTGGCACAGCGAATATTGAAGCGCACATACTCTGACTTGGCGAGGTCGTCGCGGACTACGAAGACGGATACCTCGTGGACGCCAGGCAGGGCCTCAAGGGCGACTTTTGCCTCATCCAGGTTCATCTTGCGCTTCCTTCTGGGCATCCAGATATGCTTTGATTGCCAGGCAGATGGCCTTGGCACGACTGGCGTGTTCCCCCCGCCAAATGCCAACACAACCAAATCCCTCCCATATCAGTACCCGATAGCGAGTCAGATGTGGGGCAAGTAAAAAGATGGAGTGCCCATGACGACGTATCTTGACTATCCTATCTAGCACCATCAGTGCTTGAGCCACGGCCACATGTGGCTGCCATTCGCGGATCGCCTCAGCGTGAATCCACCTATATTCAGGATGCTTCTTCCACCAAAACGACTGCTGAGTAGCGAGAGTGAGTTCTGTCCAACCAACGCTGGGCTGGCCAGAATTGTCCCAGTAAGGCGCATCAACAAGACCCCCATAGCGTATCAAGAGGAATGAATCGCGCTCCGCTTGGGGAATGTCATGCCACTGGCACCACCCCATCACCTCTCGTGCAAGCTGCTCGTCCAGGACACGCCACTCGGCGTCAGTCTTAGACATCTTGCTCCTCCTTCTGGGCGTTCGCCCACTGCTCGGCGGCCAAGCAGATGGTTTGCCGCACAATTTTCCCCGTTTGCCGCCAAACACAAAAGCGTCCTCGCAGATAACCCCAAAGTTGCACAATGATCTCGTGCTTGGCGAATCGAGTGATGCTATAGTTGATGCCCTTTTGCGACAATGCCTCCAATACGTCCATCGCTTGAGTCACGTCGAGGTGGGGCTGCCACTCACTGAGCCGATAGTCAGTATCAGGACAACCCAATTCGTCGATGTACCACCACCGCTGCTCGTTATGAGCTAGCCAGTATTCGTCAGGTTCTTCATCTATTATTTCCCAATATGCTCTGCGAGCAGCTTCTGGTAGCTCGCCCCACTTGCACCAGCCCATCGGCTCTCGCGCAAGTCGCTCGTCCAGGACACGCCACTCGGCGTCACTCTTGGTCATCTTGCTCCTCCTTTGGGTGCGGTTCAGGCCATTGTTTCACCTCGTTTCCTTCCCTGTCTGGCAAGGGCGGATCTGGCAAGTCAGCCTCGGCCCAGTGGGTGGCATACGACAGCGGTACGCTCTCATCGTCTCCCAACCACCAGCAATCGCATTCCCATCCGTCCAGGTAAGCCAGTCCGCGTAGCTCTCCTGGGATGCCAAGCCATACCATCACATCTGGTGGGGGCATCTGTTGTTCGCAGGAAAGCCACTCAACTTGCATCGGCGGCCTCCT
>Ga0307377_10007228_pt1 | contig 11497 bp, 8 predicted proteins | sample TR3MG_FD_202535 | JGI IMG/M metagenome (GOLD analysis project Ga0307377, IMG submission 202535) | Soil microbial communities from Risofladan, Vaasa, Finland - TR-3 | ecosystem: Environmental > Terrestrial > Soil > Coastal area > Acid sulfate soil | place: Finland: Risofladan, Vaasa | collected...
CCAGGGCAAGCATCGATGTTAAGCCAGCATCAAACGGCGTCAGCATGCCGAAAATGCCACCCAAACCAGCGCCGGTTGCTCCCCCCCATTGCACCAGCCGCGAACCGTTGACGCGAGCGTTGAGCAAGTTTTCCTTGTATACAGTATTTTTGACTTGCCGTTCTAAATCGCCAAGGCCGAATCTCTCAGAGAGCTTCTGAAACGAGCGCGTTAAGTCTATGTTGCCCTTCTCCCTGGCAAGCGACCTAAGCTGGTTTTCGATTTTTCCATTTATTAGTGGACCAAGCGCTTCACGTTCGGCGTTGAGTTTTTCAAACTTAGCCTTGTTGGCCTGCATGACTTCGTATTTTTCTGGAAAATTCTCTTTTTGAAAGCGGTCTAAAGCCTTCCCTGTTTTGTCTGCATCGACTAGCTTTTTGGCTTGGATAAAATCGTTTGAAGATCGCTTGAGAGCAAACAGGTTATCGAATTTTTTACCTGTGCCGGCCAACTCTTCATATCTCGTTAGCGTACCGAGTAGCGCATAGAATCTATCTGTTGCTACCTGGTCTGGAGATGTTTTATTTGTTTTTGAAATCACCCGCCCAAAATCTAAAAGGCGACTCGGATCATTTACGACCTTGCCCATGTCCTCTAAAGCCTGACTAATCGGCTGCATTTCGTCCATTATAGCGCGATAGCTTTTAGATTCGTTTTTAAGGTATTCGCTAATACCATGCGTGTACTCTTTGAAAACTTTGTTCATTCCATCGTCGTAGTTCGCAATGTTTTGCGTATCGAAAACGATGTTTTCACGAACGTCTTGCAGATAGTCGCGCAAGCCTGGACCGTCAAAATCAGTAAAGTCTTGGTCGCCTAAATTCTTTTTGAGAGTTTCCAATTCTTTGACCGCACGACGATATTTTACAGATTGTCGACCGCCGTATTTTTTGATTAGATCATCGGCCATATTAATTGGCATCATCTTACTAATCGAACGATCAGGAATAGCCTTGACTAGCTCGTTATCGGCTAATTGACTAAGCTCGTATGTTTTGGTCTTTGCTATTTTAATTAAATCTGCAAGCTCATCGGCAACCGCTCGGTCTGGTTCGTTAGCGACACGTTGCGCCTCTATTTTCTTTTCATTGAAGAGTGTAGCCATTTCATTTTTGTCGCGGTCGACAAGGTGTTTTACTTCGTCATACTCTGCATTGAACTCGCCTACCTTGGATTGAATACGGTCGTGCATAGGACCAAAATCTTCGGCCTTACGGACCTCGTCCGCGTTGTTCACGATGTACTTAAAGTTTTCCTTGTTCATGTTTGTAGCTGAAGCGGCAAAGTCTAGAGCCTTTTCTTGTAATAGGTTGCCCTCGTCGCCTGGTCCGCTCTCTAAAAGCTTTTTGCTACGCTTAGCTCCCGCTGCGAAACCGTCCAGCGCCGAACCTATACCGCCGCCCAAAATACCACCGAAAGCTGAGCCGATTAGCAAAGACTCTGCGGCCTCTTGGTAGTTACCGAAAGCTGCTTCTGCCGCCGCTGGTATTGCCATGTCTATCGTGCCTTCAATAGCACCCTTGGCCGTGTTGCGGCCTATCACGGCGGTTGTTTTGCCTACTGCGTTTGCCGTCCTTACTAAAATGTCCTTGGCTGAATTGCGCGCCGCTGTCGTGGATATTTTACCGCCCATGCTCGCGCTGATTCGCTTGGCCATGACATTTACGGCGGCTTCGCTGATTTTTTCTGTGGCTGCGAAAGCACCGCTACGAGCTAGGCCGTAAATGTTTGCGCCCATTCCTAATCCGGTGCCTGCCATGCCAGCTAGTTCGTGTTCCTCGCGCAAAGCTTCGATTTTCGCCCACTCCAAAGGGTTCGCCTTGTTGCGCATCATGATTTCTGGAACGCCGAAGAGAGCAGTATTAGCTAGTTCACCAGCGAAAACCTTAGTACCGCCGATGAACCCTTTGTTATCGTCGACATGATGTCGCACCGCGGTTCGAAACGGCGTCTCCATCCGGTAGCCTTCGGCGTATGCCGTTTCAAACTTCTCGGCTGGCATTGTATATACGTCGTTTGGATCGTCTTTATTAAAAACGGTTATTTTTTGCCCAGGCCTAAAACCAAATTTACCGGACACGACGGCATCATTTAATTGATCGTTATCCTCGAACTCGGTAGCCGCGCCCGTTTGTCTGTCGTAAACTGGCATTGTCTACCTCGATTCTTTCTGCATACCCATGTTTTGACGCCGCTCGGACCTGGGTACATAATTTTTAATCATGAGCTTAGCATCGCTATCGATCGCTCTCTTTGCATAACCCTGTAGTGTGCGCAAAGCAGTCACACCCTTTTTACGCTCGATCGGATTACTTGAGGCAGCCATTGGAACGATAGCTACCAAGCGTTCATATTCCTTTTCGTTCACAGTACCAGGACCAAGGATTAGCAAGCGCATGTCGCCTCGAAGCATCGAGGTCAAGGAATTTACGCGGCTGAATGTTTCATCGCCTGGAGTAATCGTATTCGTAAACCCATAGTCCTCTACCATACCGACAATCTTGTTAATTGAATCGTCGGTAGTCTCGAATTTTGACGCCTTCTCGACGAACTCCTTTGTCATCTTTGGATTGCGAACTATGCCGTAACCTGGAACGAAGTCGGGATTGTTTTCCTTGATGTTTTCCTGAGCGTTTTTAGCCGCCGCTTGTCCGAATGCAATTCTAGCTTGTTTAGCTTGTAGACCTATTTTTGCTATAGCCGCGTTGCCCTTCGCCTTCACAAGTTGATCCTCGGTGCCCGCTACCCGTTCCTCAATTTGTCGCGTTGCCATGTTCAATGCCGATACCTCGGCGGAGGCTAGTGCCATGTCCTTGTTTTTGAACTTGTCCATTGCTACTGAATAGGCCGTTTTCTTGTCCGCCAACTCGCCCTTTTTTATCTCGTAGTTTGCCTTCTGCTCCTCAACATCGCTTTTAATTGCGCTTTGGAGCATCTGCATAGGCACGTTCGCGCTGCCGAAACGGCCTTGCGCATAGCCGCCGAGAGCAAGCGCTATACCTGCCAAAACTTTGTCGCCGGTGCTCTTGTTTGCCCAATACCGATTAGCGTCGATTTTGGTTGAACCAATCTCGGTAGCCAGCGTCTCCATCTCGTCCATTCTTTTTTCAAGATCGACCTCGCGGTCATCGGCTAACTCGATACGGTCGGCTTCTATGTCTAGAAGCTTGTCGTTCCTAAGTTTTAATTCCTCTACTTCGGCTTTCGCCCGTATTTGACCGACGGCGGCTGCATCCCTCTCGGCTTGCTGTAATTGCGAAAACTCCGAGGCGTAGGGATCAAATCCAGTTAAATACTGTTGCGCTATTTCTTTGTCGGTCAGCGGAATTGCAGCTTCTCCCTGCCCATAAGAAGGTAAAAGCTTGCTAGGGTCGGTAACTTCGCGTGTGGAAGGAGCTACCGGCGGTGCCGTGTCGCCGGTCCACACCGGAGCTTCGGGAGTATCACCGTACACGCCCGACGGGTCAGTAGCGTCGAACCCGCCGGGGATACCAAATTGTTCATCGGTATTAGTCTCTGGCATCCACCGCCCATCGTTTTGCAAGTTTTGCAAAAGCTGCGCATATTTTGGATCGGCCATGTCCATGCCTTTAAGGCGCGCAATCTGTTCGGCGCTAAAAGGATCGGCGTTACCAACGGGCATCGGTTCAGGTCCAAATTCAGGCTGATTTAACTCGTCCATTTTATCCTGCCTTCTTTTCCATGAGGTTTTTAATAGCCGCCGCGAGTATTCCATCCATGACTTGCGGATCGTAGCGGCTCATACCGTCCTCACCCTTCTTAAATAGCTTCTGCCCTAGCTCGGTATTCTCGACATCGCCGGCCATGAAACCGACCTTTTTGCCCTCGCTAGCGCCTTCCATTTTTGGGTTTTTGTATTCAAATTCCTTGGAGGAAAGCGCCTTGAAAAATGCCTCGACCTGCTTTGGATCGACACTGCTTATATTCTGCTTCATGCGCTCGTCGCTGGACATATACAAAGCTGCTGCAGTAGCGGCAGCTTGCGTTAAACCGCTCACGTTCGCGTTCTGAGCACCAACATCAGCCTGATACATGTTCTGATTGTATTGGTTTGCTGCATTTACGTTGCCGGCTTTTAAAGCCTCGTAGCCAAGATCAGATTGAGTTTGAGCACCAAGCTGTTGACTTTTACCAGCTTCGTAAAACCTTTCCTGCGCATCGTTTTGGCCTCTTTGATTTATCATCGATGCCAACCTAGCTTGTTCCGCGCCTAAGTCTTGACCTCTAAAACCTTGCAGAGCATTGCCTTGCATTGCTTGCGCTTGTTGCATTTCTTGAGCACGTAGTTGACCGATTGAATTAGCCGTTGCTTGGCCTGCCTGCCCTATTTGTCGCTGCGCCTGTTGTTGCGCCAAACCAGGATTGCCACGACCGCTAGCTGCCATGGCTAGTGCTTGTCGCATGTTTTTATCACTAGCGCCCTGCAAAGCCGCTTGAGCTTGACTAGGTCCACCGTCACCTCTGGCCTGCGCGTTCAATTGGTTTAAAAAGTCCATCTGTTGACCGCGAACCTGTTGCGACCTGCTATCGTCGCCCTCTAAAAATCCACGGTTACGAGATACATTAGCGCGGTCACCTAATTCCCACCCTCTATTGCGCGCTCTCTCATTAGCGCCACGTCGAGCTTCCTCGTTAATTTGATAATTTTGAAATGCGGGCTGTTCAGGCGCTTTCATAGGATTTTCTAAACCCAAGCCGTCCTCGCCATAAATTTTATCCCATGTACGGCCCGCTTCATTTTTGATGTCCTCGAAAAAACTAGGCATACATGCTCCTTAGATATTAGTAACGCCAACTTTTTGAGCGTCTTTGATTTTCGGTAGTCCGCGCTTAGTACCAACCTGAATAGCCAAATAGTTTATTTGTAAACTCTCATGGGTGCCCGCGGTTCCGTCGGCTATGACCTCTTCGATTTTAATTCTCAAAGACTGGCATTTTTGCTTAGATGCGAGCACTTGAAATCTGTAGGTATCGTCATCGACCGCATCAGCAGGATCGAATGTAACCTCATCGAGGTAGGTACTAGAATAGTCGTAGGCTAAAGATATTTTTAGCGTGTGAACAGATTTATATTCGCAGACAAAAAACACCCTATAGAGACGCTGATAACCAGTAATACCGCTCATCGATATCCATCCGGTTTCGACACCCATCTCGTAGCTAGTCGTGCCGTCCTTGTAAACAGTATCGTCCTGCACCCAAACCTGGTCACTGTCGTCTAGAATGTAAACGAGCCTATTATAAATCTGTGTCGATTGCGGCGTGATACCCGTTGTTTTCGACCAAATGCTGAAAAAATAATCAAGCTCTACTAGCTGCGTTCCGGTAGAAAAAATAGCAGTATCGCTATCGACCCTAGCTAGCGAGTTGACGACCGTTGCGCCTATCTCATCCTCGAATGAAGCGCCTGCGTATTCCGGCTGCAATCCCTGATTTAAAATATAAACACCCTTGTCAGAGTGATACCAAAGTCCCTGGGTTGTCACGACAAGGCTATCGGAATTGATCGCACCTGAGACGCCTAGAACCTGCTCTAGTTCGGCAAAATCGCCGCCTGCGCCTAAATTGTTTGGACCTTCGCCGAAGGTGTAAAATATAGACTCTCTAGTTGTCACAACGAGCTTGTCTTGGAAGCCTTTTATCGACGTTACATCGGTAGGCAATTCCTGCAATCCAATCGTTAGACCTTCGGAAAATTCCGCTGCTATTTTGTTTTGATTCGTTTTGGAATAATAAATATAGGCGTTTTCTGGATCGCCGCCGAACCACAATCGGTTGTTCCAGGCCGTCACAAATTTTAGTGGAGGTATCGGCGTCGATTGAACTTCGCCCGAATCAGTATATAAAATTGGTCCGGTTGTTAACACGTTGTAGACTATCGCTGTGCTTGCCGTTCCAAGGGTCCAACTATTTACAACTGAGCTTTTAGAGCTAGTGGTGGAAACTTTCGCCTGATAATAAATCTCGCCGCCGGCCTCTGTTATATAAGGGTATATATAGACTTGGTTATTGCTTGTCGTGCTTCGATTTAAATTCGATTGACCAAGGTTTACGTAGTCGAAAGATATTGAACCGAAGCCGCCTTGGCCTGATACGGTGATGGAAAACGGGTTGCTTGGTGCTGAGCGGATTATAAAACCGCCCTTCGTGACGTACTCGAAAACCAAAATCATTGAGTAGGTGCCGTCTGCGAGGTTTCCGGCGTTCGATACCGATGTGCTAATAACGGGATTAGGAGCCTGAAAAAAGCCAGGTTCCATTAGGCTAGCACCGTCGAATAGCAACGGGTTGGAACCAGCTATATAAACCGAATCGGCGTATTGAACGCCTCGAAAAAGATTGTCACTTAAAAAATCGAACTCGACCGAAACAATTCGAAGCCTGCCAGAGGAAGTGTCTTTAATCGCTACTGCTACTTCGTAAACACCAGTAGCGGGATTAGTCACGGTTCCTTTAGTCCAACCGCCACGTCTCCAATAAGGACTTACCGTGTTTTCCGTTCCGGCCATCCGACCGCGACCCCAAAAAAGACTAGCTACCGTGTAATAGCCGTCGGAATCATACGTTACTAAGCTCAATGTGTAGTTAGGCTGTCCAGTATAGGCTATAAAATATGTCTGACTGTCATATGTAAACGGCGGTGCTAATAGCGCAATGCCGTTCATATTTTGACTGCCGTTAGATTGCGAACCTGCGTCCGTTATAGTGTGGACCCTTACTTGACCAATCCAGTAATCGGTATCATCCACGCTACAATCGGACACCCAAAACTTGATACCGTCAGCTGCGCCGTTGTTATAGGCTTCTCCATAGACTTTGGTGATGTCGTAGGAAAAATCAGTAATCGACAACGCTGTCGCGGCAGTGTTTTGCGTCCCATCAGCGTTGATAATGCAAAAAGCTGAACCCGCCCTTGAATCCCTATTTATTCCCAGAACAAAAAAGCGATCACCAGAAGACGATGGAATTATAGAGACATCATTTATCCTGGTTACGCCCATGCTTGTAACTTGTCGCAGAGCGTACGCGCCGGTCAATGCCGTCAACGTATCGTCAAAATATCTAATGTTTAATGTCGTGTTTGTCGTGTCATCTGTGTAAGCGATTATCAGCCTAGTGTCGGCCCATGCGTAAATATCGTAGTCGTGATAAGAATCGGTCGAACCAGCGGACTCGTCCTCCCAATCACTTACAATCGTGACTTCAGTACCAGTCCAATCAGCTTGCGTCGAATCGATTTGCACGCCTTTGATAATGTTAGGAGCTACCTGCGAAAAGAATGTACAGAATATTTTGGAATTAAATTTGATAATTTTAGGATTAATCATCAATTCAGCGATAACGACTGGACCAGCTATCACTTGGCCGGTGTCGGTAGCTACGACGGTCAAGCCGATATTACCACCTTGTTGCTCGCTGGCATCATCCTGAGCCATATTGTAGACGTAGTAAGTGTAATCGCCGTCGATCAAAGATTGCGGACTTTGGCCCACACCTGTTATGCCTTTGACGGTTGTTTCGGCTGCAAAATATGGACCCCTCGACTCCCAATGATCGCCGTCTGAATCGTAGGAATAGATTTCATTGCCTGCCCACCCTAATAAGTAGTCAGGCGTTCCGATTATTTTTTTGAATCCAGTAATCGCCGTAGCGTCACGATCGGTCATCGTTAGCTGGGAATAGCCGTACCGCTTGTCAATTCGTCCCGCTTTTTGAAAACGAGCGTTAGTGATTGAAGTCGGCGTTCCAGGACTTAGACTTTTTGGATCGGCCTTCTGGTTAGGCAATTGCGCAAGATTTAGCGGAATATTTTGTTTGTTTAATGCCATTTAAAACACCCAGAATTTGTAGGTTCCAGCCGGTGCGATATCGAGTCTAAGCAAGCCTTTGTTATCTTGTTCAGTGCTCAAAACTTTGCGTTCTACGGTTACAATTTCTGCGGTGTCGACCACTATAAAACCTACCGGCCTTCGTTCCAGACCTGTTTGCAGCGTATACTCGCCGTTTGATGGGATCGTAACATCTATAAGCCTTCCGTTAATAAATGGAAGTTCGTTTACCTGCTTAAAAGCCTGTTCGACGTTATCTTGAAAAAGAGTTATTTCTCGTAGTTTTTGACCTATTTTTCTAAATTTGATCAATAGAAAAAATCCTCATCAAAATCTGCTCGCTCGACCTCTTCGATGCACCCGCTACCTTCCAAGCTTCGCTGTTGCATCATTTGGATCATCCGATTTTCGACGCGCTGTCGTTCCATGTTTAGGTAGGAAAGATCACTTTCCTCTTTAGCCAGCATTTTCATTGCCGTATCGATTACAATCAATTCTTCAAAACCGTTATAGCGTTCAATCGTGTCGCTATCCTGTGTCAGAGCCGTCGCTAGAGGTATGTACCACAGACGGTAGCTGCCAGGACTTTGATCTTCAGGAACAAATCGAAGCTTGTTGCCGGTGACCCGATAGCCTATACGCGGGTACAGGCCGTAGCTGGTGTAGGAGGCGGTGTGTCTATTCCGCGAGCGCCAAGGGGAGGGACGTAGGGCATGGTAGTGATTGCCATTGTCGATGGAACGGTCGACTCCTGCTAGCTTGTAAAAGTCAGCCGGCAAATCATAGTAGGGGGTTCCTGCGGAAATCGTGAAGCTTGTCGGATCGCCTAGATTATAGTCCTCAAACCTTGAAACTAAAACATCGTACCAAGCAAAAAATGCTTCGTTAACATAGGCAAGCAATTCCGTGTCGCTAATAAAATTTGAGCCAACAAGGTCGGCTTTCTGTCGTGCTCTCGTTTTAATAGTACCGACGGTAATTGTAGCCATGTTTACGCCTCTGTTTTGTTGTGCATGTCCTCGTAACCGTCCTCTTCAGACGATTCGTGATCCTCGTAACACTGCGTAAAAAAGGTTCTCAGCGCTTCCACCATGTTATCGGTGTCGCCGTCCTTTGCAGCGCTGATAATGCTTCTAGCTGCGGACACAAGGACACTTTCACCGCTCATCTCGACTTCTTCATCGTCGGTGTCAGTAGTAGCTTCGGGTTTTTTAGGCCCGTCGCCGTTCATCCGATCGACGATGATAGTCGCTATTTTTTTGGACCTTGGCCCGCCCATAAGCATCATTGAGAACCCCTTAAACTGGCACGTTGCTGTTTTTCAAAACGATCTCTAGGTAAATGACGGCGCCGTCCTCGACATCGGCATCGGCCTGAGGTGCTGCGGCGTCAACGAATTGAATATCGAAGGTTTTGGAAGTCATAGCTACATTCCGCAAAACACTCTGTAGACCTGCGCCGCTGGTGTAAGCCGTGTCCGCCGTCGTGACGATCTGCGTGTTTACCATGAACAAGCTTGGGTATTTGTCGCTCAAAGTAATCGTGTAGCGTCCCGCTTCGGCGGCGGTCAACGCGGCGGTAAAACCAACACACGACTGACTGCCGATTGTTCCACTAGTTGTAGTTGTAATCTGTCCGTAAAGACAAATCAGACCCTTTTCTAAAGCCATGGCACCAGGCTTGTAATTTCGATTAGCCATTTTATCCCTCGTTATAAAAAACCCACGGCTTAGCGTGGGCTGTGCGTTCAGAGCGGCACCGTTAAAAATTAAACAGTGATATTGATATTTGCACCAGGAGCACGACATCCAAGATTTCCGTAGAAGCCATAACGACACTCTGCTCCATCATCTGACGCCTGTCGTAACATCTGTAGTCCGTCTGGACTTAGTACGCGACAAGCTGGACCGAGCGAGTAAAATTTCCAGTATTCTAGCTGCAATCCGAAAATTGTATCGTCACTGAAATTGTGATCTGGAACGCATTTGATAGGACCGTTTACACCGTCAATCATGACGCCACGAAAGGAAACACGCGGCGTTGCCTGCATGTCGACATACTGTACTTTAGCTCCCAAACTGTTTTTGAGATCCTTATATTTGGCGTGGCTCATGAAGAAATGATCGATTGCGAAACCCCCTCCGCCCGCAACAATCGCGTCAGCTTCGGTAAGAACTTCTTCAAGCGGTGCTGAAGATCCGTCCAAGCGATGACCGCCCAAACGAGTGACATCAGCCGTTCTATCTACGCCAAAGAATGCAGTAGCAGAAGGTGCACTTGATGGAATCCAATCCGCTAGACCAGAAATGCCTAAACCACGATCGCCCTCGACGAACAGATAATCGTCGGCAGCGATAGTACCAGAACCGTCGTAGCTGCCCGTTAGCGTGATTGAAGGAGTAGAACCCGAACGATCCACGGCTACCACTGGAAAATCGACATCGGAGCCGTCGCTAGAACGCTGCGATCCACCCGATTTCGCGGAATAGATAACGACTACCTGTCCAACTTCGAAGTTGGAGATGTCGCTTGCCGATTTTAGGAAAACTACGAACGTAGAAGCGTTGGTAGAAGGCTCGGCGTTTACTTGGCCGATTGCAGCCGAAGAGTCCCGAACCAAGTTAACTGCAAGCGATCGCTTTAGGGAGTTGATCGCGCCGTCGATTTCAGAGGTTGCAGCTTCCAAAAATGCATTTGGATCGCCCTTAGTAGCTTCCAAGGTTTCATTGTCGATCGTCGCTAAAGAATAATCTTTAACGCGAGTCAATGAAAATTCCTTAAAAAGCTTAGAAGTTGCTTGCGCTCTAGTTTGAGCATTTGAAAAGGTTTTGCTTCGCCCTTGAGGATCGCCGTACGCTATGGGAATAGGCAGATTTTTACCGCCAAATCGTTCCATTTTTGGCACTAGTGCGTAAAAAGGGTTATTTCTGTAAGTCATATCGACTACACGGTCATTGGTGTAGTGCTCCTTCAGGACGCTATCATAAGCGGTCAAGTCGGCTCCAGACGCCATAAAACACCTCGAATTATTCGGTTTTTTTTAATTTGGAATTTTTCTTTTGGTGTCGATAACGCCCGACGAGATTTTCTAACTTCTTTGCAAGTTTGTTCCTTGAGGAATCACTTTGGAGCGGAACGTGGCTAAACTTACAAGGGCAGTATCGCCCTCTTTGTCGTAGTTTGCAAGTAGGTAGGCAATTATTATGCGATGCCTTCCTTAAGCATGCGTTCTAGTTTTTTTGCCAAAATTGATTTCGATTCCTCATCGCTTATATAGGGCTTGGCTTTCGGCGCTTGAGCACCGTCGCTGCTCATGTCGTTTGATAAACCACCGCCAAATCGTTCCTCTAATAATTTTTGCGAGTAGTAATTATGGCCCATGTCCTCTCGTTCTGGTTCTGGTTCGATCGGTCGAAACCTGGTGCTGAATTTTTTTGCACCCATGTACCGTTCGACTTCATCGGTCAAATACTGCTCCACTTGGTCTGCGGCCTCGGCGTAGGGAATGACTTTGTTAGTCGAGCTATAGACTTCCTGCATGACCTCGAAAATCATGGGCTGAGCGTTTTGCTTGATGATTAGTTCGTACTTGTCGGGTTCGCTATCTA
>Ga0307377_10007230_pt1 | contig 11494 bp, 12 predicted proteins | sample TR3MG_FD_202535 | JGI IMG/M metagenome (GOLD analysis project Ga0307377, IMG submission 202535) | Soil microbial communities from Risofladan, Vaasa, Finland - TR-3 | ecosystem: Environmental > Terrestrial > Soil > Coastal area > Acid sulfate soil | place: Finland: Risofladan, Vaasa | collected...
CGCGGCCCGTTCTGGACGATTCGTCCCGCGCGGATTTTGTGGGTGGCCGTGCTCGGTACACAAATTGTGGCGACGCTGATCGCGGTTTACGGGCTGTTCATGACGCCGCTCGGCTGGGGTTGGGCACTGTTCGTGTGGGGCTATGCACTGCTGTGGTTCCTCGTCAGCGACCGCGTGAAACTGTTTGCGTACCGGGTGTTCGATCCGACCGACGTGCCGTTGCTGGAACGTAAAAAGGGCGATGAAATCGCGCAAATCACCAAGCGTGCCTATCAACTCTATGAGCGGCGAGGACGCCGCGATGGGCAGGCAGACCGCGACTGGCTACAGGCAGAGCGCGAAATTCGGAAAGATGGATCGACAAAATGAGCCGATACGAATCGCGCTGCATCCATCGAAGAACACGAGGATGAATTTCGACGCGAGTGGCAGGCCAAGCGACCATGAATGATGAACGGAGATAACGCACCGCAATGGAATCGGAAACCATTTTAATCTTGCTGTTCGTCGTGGCCACGGCCGTGGCAATCGCGGTACAGCGTCTGGCTATTCCGTACACGGTGGCCCTGGTCTTGACCGGCCTCGTGCTTGGGCTGTTGCATGTCTTTGAAGCGCCGCACCTGACCAAGGCGCTGCTGTTCGGCATTTTTCTGCCGGGGCTGCTGTTCGATGCCGCGTTCCATATTGATATTAAACAATTCTGGCGCAACCGCCTCACCATTTCTGCGCTGGCGCTACCGGGTGTTGCGGCAGCGATCGTACTGACCGCCCTGATTTTGCCGGCAGTCGCCAATACCTTGCATTTCGTGCAGGGCTTCACATGGAAACACGCATTGGTCTTCGGTGCGATCATTTCCGCCACCGATCCGATCGCCGTCGTCGCGATCTTCAAGAATCTGGGTGTGCCGAAACGGCTGACTATGCTACTCGAAGGAGAGAGTCTGCTCAATGACGGTACCGCGATTGTTTTCTTCACGCTCAGCATTGCGCTCGTGACAGGAGCAGTGGTGACACCCGGCGGGCTTATCTTTGACTTTATCAAGATTGTCGGATTTGGCGGCCTCGTCGGTATGGGAGTCGGCCTGGCTGTTTCGCAAATCATCAGGCAGGTGGATGACCCGATGATCGAGATCACGCTGACGACGATTGCCGCGTACGGTTCCTTCCTTGTTGCCGAGCATTTTCATTATTCCGGCGTGATTGCAACCGTGGCGGCCGGTATGTTCTGTGGAAACTATGTGGCGCGTGTCGGCATGTCGCCATCGACACGGATCGCCGTGGAGACGTTCTGGCAATACATCGCTTTTGCCCTGAACTCGATCGTCTTTCTGCTGATTGGCCTTGAAGTGAATTTCCAGACACTGATGGATTCCTGGCAGGCGATTCTGGTCGCGTATCTCGTGGTCACAGGGGGCAGGGCGTTGATCATTTTCGGGGCATCCGCGCTGTTTCGCGGGACCCGGGAGCGAATTCCCTGGGCGTGGAGCGCAATCCTGACCTGGGGCGGGTTGCGCGGTGCGTTACCCATGGTGCTTGTGCTAAGTCTTCCGCGGGATTTTCCGCACCAGGAATTATTGGTCTCGATGACTTTCGGGGTCGTCATTCTTTCAATCCTGGTCCACGGGTTGACGATGTCACCCCTGCTCGGATGGTTGGGCATCGTGCGTGGACACCAGGCACATACGGCGTACGAGTTGACACGCGGAAAATTACAGGCGGCCAATGCCGCGCTAACTGAGATCGGCAAAATGTCGCATCTCTATAACACCAATCCGGAGGTGCTAGCCAGACTCCACAGTGAATATGAACAAAGGGTTGAACACGATAGTGCAACTCTGGATGAGTTGCATCTCGACAGGCAGCAACTTTTTGCCGAAGAATTACAGCGGGCCCGGCGGCATCTGCAGTCGGTGGAAAAAGGAGCGGTGATTGATGCCTTTCAGCGCGGACTAGTCAGCCAGACCATTCAGGATCAGTTGCTTGCGGATATCGACGCGGAGTTGTTGCGTCTCGAATCTGCGGAAACGGACGCGAACGCCAAGCAAAACACAAACGCAGAACCCGTCGATGAGCATACTCCGGTGAGAAAGTTGGCTGCGCAAGAAAAAAGTGGGGAGTAGCAGCGGGCCGGATCGGCATCGTAGCCCTACTATTACGGGGGGCCAACAGTCGGGATTCATCCGGAGTCGCAATTGGAAATGGTAAGGCGCTACAATGTATATTAGTGACGCACCCACAGATGAATCATGACTGCTAGCGTATCTCCAGGGAGAATATGAATAGTCCATCCGGTTTCATGAATCAGGGCACAGTCGTGTCGGTGCGGGGCAGTGTCGTGGATGTCCGTTTTGAAAAACACCTGCCGCCCATACATACATTGCTGCATGCCGGGGCGGATGGCCGGATTTCGATCGAGGTGATGTCACAGCTCGATGCACACCTGGTGCGCGCGGTCGCGCTGACGCCGACGCAGGGTCTGGCGCGCGGCATGATCGTGGAAGACAGCGGCGGGCCGTTGAAGACGCCGGTGGGCAAGTCTATCCTGTCGCGCATGTTCGATGTGTTCGGCAAGGCCATCGACCGCATGCCGGAACCGTCCGAAGTCGAATGGCGCAGCGTGCACCGTGATCCGCCGCCGTTGGCGCGGCGTTCCACCAAATCCGAGATATTCGAAACCGGCATCAAGGTGATCGATGTGCTGTCGCCGCTGGAACGCGGCGGCAAGGCGGGCCTGTTCGGCGGTGCGGGTGTGGGCAAGACCGTGCTGCTCACCGAGATGATCCACAACATGGTCGGGCATCACGAAGGGGTGAGCATCTTTTGCGGCATAGGCGAGCGCTGCCGCGAAGGCGAGGAACTGTATCGCGAGATGAAACAGGCCGGCGTGCTGCTCAACATGGTGATGGTATTCGGCCAGATGAACGAACCGCCGGGCAGCCGCTTCCGTGTCGGCCACGCGGCATTGACCATGGCGGAATATTTCCGCGACGACGAACACCGCGACGTGCTGCTGTTGATCGACAACATCTTCCGTTTCATCCAGGCCGGCTCCGAGATTTCCGGCATGATGGGGCAGATGCCCTCGCGGCTCGGTTACCAGCCGACCATGGGCACCGAATTGTCCGGGCTGGAGGAGCGCATCGCCAACACCGATACCGGCGCGATCACTTCGATACAGGCGGTGTATGTGCCGGCCGACGATTTCACCGATCCGGCCGCGGTGCATACCTTCTCGCATCTGTCGGCTTCCATCGTGTTGTCGCGCAAGCGTGCCAGCGAAGGACTGTATCCGGCCATCGATCCGCTGCAATCCAATTCCAAGATGGCCACACCCGGCATCGTCGGGGACAGGCACTATGCGCTGGCCCAGAAAATCAGGAGTACGCTCGCGCAATACGACGACCTCAAGGACATCATCGCGATGCTCGGCCTGGAGCAATTGTCGGCTACTGATCGTGCGGTGGTTGCGCGCGCACGTCGGCTGGAGCGTTTTCTCACCCAGCCGTTCTTTACCACCGAGCAATTCAGCAACATCAAGGGCAAGCTGGTCAGTCTCAGGGATACGCTGGACGGTTGCGAGCGCATCCTGAACGACGAGTTCAAGGACGTGCCGGAGAACGCGCTGTACATGATAGGCACCGTCGAAGAGGCACTGCAGAAAATGAAGGAAGACCAGGTTGAGGCCAAACCGCTAGCGGAGGCCGGCCATGAAGCTTAAGGTGCTGTTGCCGTACCAGGTCTACGCCGAGATAGATGGCGTCAAACGCATCGTCGCCGAGACGCCGCAGGGCTCGTTCGGTCTGTTGCCCCGCCGGCTCGATTGTGTGGCGGTTCTGGAGCCGGGCATATTGACCTACGAGACCGAAGCGGGGGGCGAAGTCTTTGTCGCGATCGACCAGGGTGTTCTGGTCAAGGCCGGGGCGGATGTGCTGGTGTCGGTACGCAATGCGATCGGCGGATTGGATCTGGGCCGGTTGCGCGAGGCGGTGGAGAAGGAGTTTGTGAATCTCGACGAAAACGAGCGGCAAATGCGCGCGGTGCTGGCGCGGCTGGAGAGCGGCTTCGTGCGGCACTTTGCGGAGTACCATCGTGCCTGACGATATTGAGAACAGGACAGACGAGCAGGAAACCAAACAGGCTGACGAGAAGTTCGTCAGCCAGATCGCGGCGAAGCAAGCGCGCAAGCTCAAGGCTCAGGCACGGGTCACGCGCACCGTCTGGTCGGGTCTGGGCATGATGGGCATGGTCGGCTGGTCGGTGGTGGTGCCGACGCTGCTTGGCGCGGCGCTGGGGGTCTGGCTGGACAATCATTATCCGGCCATGCATTCGTGGATGCTTACACTGCTGATCGTCGGCCTGACCATAGGCTGCGTGAATGCGTGGCACTGGATTGTGAAAGAAGAAAAGGAAATAAGCTGGGATCAGGATACACCTGAAAATGGGAGAAACGAGGATGAATGAGCTGTTGCAACTGGCGCTGGCGCTGCTTGCCGGCCTGCTGCTCGGCGCGCTGTTTTTCGGCGGCCTGTGGTGGACCGTGCTGAAGGCCGTTTCGGCACGCCAACCCGCGCTGTGGTTCGGCGCAAGCCTGCTGCTGCGTACCGGCATCGTGCTGGCCGGGTTTTATCTGGTCTCGGGCGCGGACTGGAAACGGCTGCTGCTGTGTCTGTCCGGTTTCATTGCCGCTCGATTCATCGTCATCAGGCTGACCGATATGCCCGTGCGCAGGGGAGCGAAACATGCACCTTAGTTCCGATGCATTGATCCTGTGGCAGCACGGGTTCGTCAAGCTCAACGTCACCATCGTCACCACTTGGGTGCTGATGCTGGTGATGGTGGTGGGCGCCAAACTCGTCACCCGCAATCTTGAACACCGGGTGGATATCTCGCGCTGGCAAAGCCTGCTCGAGGTCGTCGTGGTCACCATTCGCAATCAGATTGGAGAAGTCGGCCTGCAACACCCTGAAAAATATCTGGGCTTCCTCGGTACGCTGTTCCTGTTCATCGCGCTGTCGAACTTCTGCACGATCTTCCCCGGCTACGAGCCGCCGACCGGATCGCTGTCGACCACCGCGGCGCTCGCGCTGAGCGTGTTCGTTGCGGTGCCGCTGTTCGGCATTGCGGAGAGCGGATTGGGCATATTTCTCCGTTCCTACACCAAGCCGACTTTCATCATGCTGCCGTTCAACATCATCAGCGAACTGTCGCGCACGCTGGCGCTGGCGATCCGCCTGTTCGGCAACATCATGAGCGGGGCCATGATCCTCGCCATCCTGCTGACCATCACACCGTTCATCTTTCCCATCGTGATGACCATGCTCGGTCTGCTGACCGGCATGGTGCAGGCTTACATATTCGCCATCCTCGCAACGGTCTACATTGCCGCAGCCACACGGGCGCGCGAGGAAGCTTCGGATTGAATCGAATTGCATAACGACAACGAAAGGACACAACCATGGATAGCATAACCCTCATTGCGATGGCCTCCATTATCACTGCCGGACTCACCATCGCCATCGGCGGGATCGCCCCGGCACTGGGTGAAGGGCGCGCGGTCTCGACGGCGCTGAGTTCGCTGGCCCAGCAGCCCGATGCCTCGACCACTATCACGCGCACCCTGTTTGTCGGGCTGGCGATGATCGAATCCATCGCGATCTACTGTTTCGTGGTGTCGATGATCCTGATCTTCGCCAACCCGTTCTGGGATCACGTGATCGCACAGGTCGCCAAATAAATCCGGAGATCAAATGCTAATCGACTGGTTCACCGTTATCGCACAGGTCGTCAACTTCCTCATCCTGGTATGGCTGATGAAGCGCTACCTGTATCAGCCCATCCTCAAGGCGCTGGCTGCGCGCGAGCAGCGCATTGCAGCCAGCCTTGCCGATGCGGACGCGAAAATGACCGAGGCAACCAGGCAGCGCGAAGAGTACACGCGCAAGAACACCGAGTTTGAACGGGAGCGGGCGGCGGTGATGTTCAAGACACAGGACGAGGCAGGGATAGAGCGTAACCGGCTGTTCGAAGCCGCGCGCAACGACGCGGATCAGTTTCGCGACAAGCTGCAGGGCAGGTTGAACGGCGAATACAACCAGCTGCGCGATTCGATCAGGCACCGGACGCGCGACGAAGTGTTTGCAATCGCGCGCAAGACCCTGGTCGATCTTGCAGGGATCACACTGGAAGAGCGTATGGCCGAGGTTTTCATTTCACGTCTGCAGGGATTGGGCAGCGCAGAGAAGGCACGGTTGGAGGCGCTGCTGAAATCCCCGGACATGCCGGTCGTCGTGCGCAGCGCATTCGATCTTGCCCCGGCACAGCATGCCGAGATCGAGGCCGCGATCAGAAAAACCCTGGCAAGCGAAGCGCCGATCCAATTCGAGATCGTGCCCGATCTGGTCAGCGGCATCGAGCTCAACATGCAGGGCCAGAAAGTTGCCTGGAGTATAGGTGATTATCTTGCGTCGCTGGAGAAGGATGCAATCGAACTGTTGAAAGCACAACGACATGAAGGCTGAAAATCCGGCAAACCGGATTTTGCAGGAGCGGGCCATGCCCGCGATAACTTCATCGGTCGCGGGCATGGCTCCTGCACGGCCCTTTTCATTGCGGTATAAATAAAAATAAATGACCACGAAAACCCAAATGAACATTGAAATCGGGGACCTGCAAAACAGCATCGATCTGACCTTTGCCGGGATAGGCAAGGCTGTCGCGGCGCACGCGCCGGACCTGAGCCCGCGCGAAGTGGGCACCGTCACCAGTTTATCCACCGGCATCGCCCGGGTGTCCGGTCTGCCCAGCGTGAGCTACGAGGAGGTGTTGAAATTCCCCGGCAACCTGTTTGGCATCGCATTCAACGTCGACGAGGAAGAGATCGGCGTCGTGCTGCTCGGTGATTATTCGCAGTTGCACGCCGGCGACGAGGTCGAGCGCAGGGGGCATGTGACGGACGTGCCGGTGGGCGATGGCCTGATCGGCCGCGTCATCAATCCGATGGGGCATCCGCTGGATGAAAAGGGGCCGGTGATCGCGAACCATCACCTGCCGATCGAGCGGCCCGCGCCGCCCATCATGGATAGAGCGCCGGTCACCGTGCCGTTGCAGACCGGCATCAAGGTCGTGGATGCGCTGGTCCCGATCGGGCGCGGCCAGCGCGAGCTGATTCTCGGTGACCGGCAGACCGGCAAAACCTCTATCGCCATCGACACGATACTCAACCAGCGCGGCCATGATGTGCTGTGCGTGTACTGCGCCATCGGCCAGCGCGCCTCCGCCGTGGCCAAGGCTGTTGCCGACCTGCGTGAGAACGGTGCGATGGAATACACCGTTGTCGTGGTCACCGAGGGCAACGATCCGCCCGGCCTGTCCTACATCGCGCCGTACGCCGCCACCAGCATTGCGGAATATTTCATGGAACAGGGTCGCGATGTGCTGATCGTGTACGACGACCTGACCAACCATGCGCGCGCCTACCGCGAGTTGTCGCTGCTGCTGCGCCGCCCGCCCGGACGCGAGGCCTATCCCGGCGACATCTTCTACATTCACTCGCGGCTGCTGGAGCGCGCCACCCATCTGCGCGAAGAACTCGGCGGCGGCTCGCTGACCGCGCTGCCCATCATCGAGACCGAGGCGCAGAACATCGCCGCCTACATCCCGACCAATCTGATCTCGATCACCGACGGGCAGATCTATCTTTCGCCCAACCTGTTCGAGTTGGGCATCCTACCTGCCGTCGATGTCGGCAAATCCGTTTCGCGCGTCGGCGGCAAGGCGCAGCGCGCGGCCTACCGCGCGGTGGCTGGAGACCTGAAACTCGCCTACGCGCAGTTCGAGGAACTGGAATCTTTCGCCCGCTTCGGCACGCGGCTGGACGAGAATACGCGCAAGATCATCGAACACGGGCGGCGTATCCGCACCTGTCTCAAGCAGCCGGAATTCGAACCGGTCACGGTACCGGGCCAGATCGCAATATTGTTGGCGCTGACCGGCAGGCTGTTCGACAGCGTGCCGCTGGAGAAGATGCGCGAGGCCGAGCTTGCGCTGCGCAAAGCGGCGGAAGAATTTCCGGCAAAACTGGTGCAGCGACTTACTTCATCCGAGGAATTGAAGGACGGCGACCGTGAGGCGATATTGCAGATTGCAAGTGAGGCACTGATGTCGTTTCAGAATAAGTCATGAGCATAAGTGACAGCTTGAAGGGGATTATTAGACTTGATAAATGCAGTTAAAAAGCAAGCATCGAATGCCAGTTACTGGCAGTCAATAACAGACGTTCAAGATTGTTTCTTAATCTGGCATTATTTGACACGTAAGAAAATATGAAATTAATTGTTTGGGTAAAAATATTCAAGGTTCTCTCATTTCTTTATGGCCATAATTGGGTGCTTTCGGCATGAGCTTCCTAACGAAACTATTTGGCAGTAGTTCGAGCACTAAAGTTTCACTGAGCCACTCACCAACGCAAGATCCGACGTTGCCGAAGAATCCGAATAGCGATTCGAACATGATTCGAGTCTTCGACGCCTATGGTCGCGAAATGTTTATAACTCGCCAGCAATGGCGCGACAATGTTTTACTCGGAACTATTCAAAATAACTGGGATGACCCCGAGAAACTGGCAGGGTTCATTATTCAATCACTGCAAGACAACTTCTTTAACGAGATGATCAGGCCAGCTGAGCGGCTACTGCAACTCGAACCTGATGCCGAACGTAGTACGGTGCTGCTAGCAATTGTTTATCTGAAAATTAAACGATTAGAAGACTCAGAAAACGTACTTCAGCAATTCATCAGCAAACGCGGTGAAAGTGGTGTCGTGTTGACCAACTTGGCAAAAGTTTATGCAGAGCGTGGCAACGAGGAGAAAATGCTGGAAATTCTGTGGCGTGGATTGCAGCTCGATCCGAATCAAGACAACGGGCTCGGGTGGTATGAGGTTACCCACCTTATCAGCAAGACGGCACAATGGACGACAGTGCTTCGTCTCGTTTGTACTACAAGCGGTCATTGCGTAGGCAAGCTATCTGAGTCGTTCAACCCAGCCGATCCGGCGCAGGCGATTAAACAGCTTTCGTACGGCCTATTGGAACTGCTTGGTCGAGCAGCGGATGTTCGTCAACAGACGGCCCCAAAGAATTACTTAATACCCGATGGACCATACTTCCCGCAGTATTTGCTGCGACTTGAACAACTCCTCGCTGTTCGATGCGCAGCCACGGGAAACTCTCAATCTGGATTCTTAAGTGGCGAACGTGAAATTATTGATGGCACTCTTGAATTAGTATTAGACATGCCAATGAGCATCAACATTCGTCTTCTGCTTGCACAAACCTTGCTTGCGATGAAGAGAGTTCGGCCGGACATTCTTTCAGAGTTCTCTGAGCGCATACTGCTGCTGCAAAAGGAAAAACCCTTGACTAAGCCAGCGCAAGGAACGTTGCAGCGACTATTTGACGAGGCCTTTTTGGCATGACTCTGAACAATATGGTAATTATCATCAATACGACCGACTCGGCTAAGTTGAAGAAAATACATCACGGGGGCGAAGCACAATTGAAATTGACCCTTCCAATATTTCCATCTGATGAATTAAGCATGGCGAAATGACCGACACCCTTGAAAGCCTGCGCCGCAAGATCGATGGCGCAACCGAGCTCGATTCCGTGGTGCGCACGATGAAGGCGTTGGCCGCGGCCAGCATTGTGCAGTACGAGCGCGCGGTGCACTCGCTGGATGATTATTACCGCACGGTGGAGCTGGGGTTGGTTGCGTGGTTGCACCATACCGGCGCGACGATCTACAGCGAAGGCGGCGCGCAAAAGAACAAGGGCGCGACCGGCGCGGTGGTGTTCGGCTCGGATCAGGGGCTGGTCGGCCAGTTCAACGAGATACTCGCGGATTTTGCGGTCGGCAAGCTGGGTGGCATGCCGGGCGGCAAGCATATCTTTGCGGTCGGCGAGCGAGCGCAGGGATACCTGAATGACGCAGCCTTGCCGGTGACAGGTAACTTCACGGTGCCGAATTCTATCGCGGCGATCACCACGCTGGTCGGGCGTATCCTGATCGAGATCGAAACGCAGCGCGAGCAGGGAAAAATTGCAGAGGTGTATTTGTTCCACAACCGCCCGATGCCCGGGGCGATGTACGAGCCGGTGATGCAGCGGTTGTTGCCGCTGGACGATGAGTGGCGGCGCGGGTTGTCAGCGCAGGATTGGCCGACGGCAAATCTGCCCGAAGTGATAGACGGGAACGAGGCCACGCTGCAGGCATTGATACACGAATATCTGTTCATCTCGCTGTTCCGCGCCTGCGCCGAATCGCTTGCGAGCGAGAATGCCAGCCGCCTCGCCGCGATGCAGCGCGCCGAGAAAAATATCGACGAACTGCTGGAGAATTTGAACCAGACGTTTCATCGCCAGCGCCAGAGTACGATAGACGAGGAACTGTTCGACGTGATCTCCGGTTTCGAGGCGATGAAAGGTTGAAACCCGCATTGCAGAATACAGCAGGTAATATGAAAAAAATCCCGATCGAACCATCGGCACAACCAGCCAGCGCATGTCAGGATTACATGCAACCACATGAGGCTGTCAGCAACGATTGATATGACGAATAACCTGACCGGATTTATCGTGCTCGTGGCCACACTGGGCATCTCCGCGCAATGGCTGGCGTGGCGTTTTCACCTGCCCGCGATCCTGCTGCTGTCCATTGCCGGTCTGGTGGTCGGACCCTGGCTGGGTTGGATCAATCCCGGTGCACAACTCGGCACGATGCTGGAGCCGCTGGTCGGGGTACTGGTCGCCATCATTCTGTTCGAAGGCGGGATGAATCTCAGGTTCCACGAACTCAGGGAAGCCGGACCCGGCGTAATGCGACTGGGTACCGCAGGCGTTGCGATAACCTGGCTGCTGGGCAGCATTGCCGCGCATTACGTGGGCCAACTTTCCTGGCCGGTCGCCGTGCTGTTCGGTGCCATCATCGTGGTCACCGGGCCCACCGTGATCATGCCCATGCTGCGCCAGGCCAGGCTCAAGCAACGTCCCGCCTCTTTGCTGAAATGGGAGGGGATCATCAATGATCCCACCGGCGCATTATTGGCGGTATTGGTGTTCGAGTATTTTTCCTATCTGGGGTCAGGCGCGGCGTTTATGCAAGTGCTCAGCGGACTGGCTATCGCGATCACCGCGGCAGCAGTTCTCGGGGGCGGTGGCGGTTATTTGCTGGGCAAAGCTTTCAGCCGGGACGATGTGCCCGAATTTCTGAAAGCACCGGTCACGCTGGGTTACGTGCTGCTGTGCTACGGCCTGGCCAACCAGGCCCAGCATGAAGCCGGACTGCTTGCGACCACGCTGCTCGGCATGACTCTGGGCAACATGCAGTTGCGCAGCATTGATGAGTTGCGGCGACTCAAGGAATACGTGTCGATACTGTTGGTGTCCGCTATATTCGTGATCCTGACGGCCAACCTGGACCCGCATATCCTGACCCG